>ODAI012689858.1_pt1 | contig 16056 bp, 17 predicted proteins | sample 1539321 | NCBI WGS metagenome assembly ODAI01 (sample SAMN02144231, study PRJEB22623) | gut metagenome | biome: sheep rumen | host: Ovis aries | place: New Zealand
ATGCTTGTCTTACATTGTTCAATTTTCAAGATCCGATGCGCTTTTCTCAAAACGCTGTCTGCCCCTCTTTCGTTGGGCAACTGTCGCCCCTTTCATCGGGCGACTTTGATATAATACCACATCCGCAAATTAAAGTCAAGCATTTTTTTCGTTTTTCCGCCGATTTGTGAATCTTCAACAACCGGGATTCAAATTTCCCCCTCCCCTTTGATGCACGCCTTCACTTCGTTTACTCCCATGTTATTGTTTGGTAATATATCCCCTCGGTTTTGGTAGACGTTCACGGAATGTTTATCAAAAAAAAAAAAACGCAATACTTTTTACAAAATGTATGATATTATGACAATGACAAATACAGAAGGGAGACCCTTTATCTATGGAAGAATCTATAGAAGAATTATTGTTATATATATCTATTGGTGTTTTAAATTACCTTTTTTGGGTTGCTATTTGTGGAGCCATACTAGATAGTAGGGGATATAAACCGACCGGTGGTGCTGAATGGGGTTGGGGGTTTTTAGGCATAATTGGTGTTTTTGTATGCATAGCAAAGCCTGATATGAATTCTCAATCGTATGGTCAAAATACTGGTTCTATCCGAGCTAACATCGACAATAACAGCGTATCAATGCAGAATAATCACAGAAATAATGTACAATCAGCTGCCAAAGAGCTTGGTGAATGGAAAGAACTGTTGGACAAAGGCGTTATCACGCAGGAGGATTTTGACTTAAAGAAAAGAGAACTGCTCAATATCGGTCAGAAGCCGCATGGTTAATGGGTTTGCAGCAAATGCGGAGCTACTAATAAATCTAATAACGGCTATTGTACACAATGTGGTCATTACAGATAATTAAGGAAATCATTTGCCAAGATATACCTTATTCCTAAACAAACACCAATTGATTGGATAAACATTATCATAAATGACAGTCTGTGATGATCACACCCCCTCCCTCCGGAGGGGTGCTTTTTTATTAAAACCACATTTAAATTCGCTGATACTCTGATAAAAACCGTCCTCCCCTCTTGCAATCCCCCTCACAATAGTATATAATGACTCTATCGGGGGGATATTATGATAAACCTGTTTGAAGAGGTGCAGACCATCACCTACACCACGCCATATGACAGAAGGACCGCAGTGATCGCCATTGTCAGCGCTGCGGCATTTGCGTTGCTGTCCTTCTGCTTTTTAAGAAAGGCATTTCAGATACAGGCGCTTAAAAAAAGATGCACACAGCGGGTGGAGGGGGTCGTGACTTTGCTTGACAGGAGCGCATATGCCCGCCGTGTCACCTACAACGCCACCTACAGATATGAATACAACGGCCGCACCTACGAGAGCAGCAACCTTATATACGGCTCACAGCCAAGCCTGCTTTTCCGCCTGCACGTTGGGGACACCGTTGGGATATGGATAGACCCAGACGACCCCTCCGCCGTCTTTGATGAGTTGGCAGCAAACGCTCTCAGGTCACACCTTGCCGCCGGCATTATGATGATCATAGTGGCGGTAATGCTTGTGTGGGCACGGTTCATGGGGCTTTGAGACGAGAGCGCCCATCGCCCTTGGCAAAGTCCGTGAGCTTTGCAGTCTCAGATACGCCCCGCCGCATGGAGTGTAAGTTTAACTTGACTAACCCGCTGCCATGTGCTATAATCATGGTATTATCCCATAGGGAGTGCCACATGAAAAATAATACAGTTCTAATACGCATACATCTTGCTTTGCTCATTATCCTTGTCATAAGCAGCATCGGCAGCACCTTCCTGCTTATGAGCCGCCCTGCGGCAAGGGTCATCGAATCCAATCCCAGCATAAACAACTCCATGATCTTTTCCTACATCGCCATCAACTGTGTCAGCACCATATCACTGATATGCTCGGTGGTGTACTTTATAAACAGACACAACAAGCCCTTTGCGGATGTGTTTTTCAAGGTAATCATCCTGTGCAGGATTGCAAACAACTTGGTGGGCATCGCCGCAAATTCTTCAGAGACCGGCTCCTTTGCGGGCGCAGGGCTGGGGGTGATACAGGTGGTGCTGATGATACTGCTTGCTCTCTCTCCCGAGACTGTCACACGAAAAACATGGACGCTGTTCTATATCCTGCTTGCCGTTGATCTTATCATCGGGTTTACCTACATCACCCCCGCCTCCGTCCCTGCGCCACGGGTGATAGTGATGGTGCTGATGAAGCTCAACAGCACCCTGTCAAGGCTATTGGTAACAGGCTCCATAGGCCTTGCCCTGAAAAACAGGGAAAAGGATATGGCATAACTGTATCACCCCTTTACACAAGGGGTGATACTTATCTTCCGCAGCACTTCCTGTATTTCTTTCCGCTGACACATCAGACTGCGGCGTAAAGAAAGGAGGGAGCCTTCCTTCACAGCCTTCTCATACAGTTGACAAATCTCCCCGCCTGTGGTAGAATAGTAAATGAACGATACACACAACGTACTTTAAATATATGACTACACCAATTGCTGATTTTCTTGACCGTTATGCCCAAAGCGGCACTGTCCGCGGGCATATGCCGGGTCACAAGGGGCAGTATCCCCATGATATCACTGAGATCAAGGGGGCAGACAGCCTCTTTGAGGCAAGGGGCATGATCCGTGAGTCCGAGGCAAATGCCGCCGAGATTTTCGGCAGCGCCCGCACGGTCTACTCCTGCGGCGGCTCCACTCTGTGCATACAGGCTATGGCAATGCTGCTAAAAAGGCGGGGCGTATCTAAGATAGCCGCTGTGCGAAACTGTCACCGCTCCCTTATAAATGCCTGCGCCCTGCTGGATATGGACATCGACTGGATATATCCGGAATACAAAAATTCCTATATAGGGGGCATTGCTGATATTTCCCGCATTGAAGCCGCTCTTTCACAGGGGGCGGGGGCTGTATGGATAACCTCCCCGGACTATCTTGGGAACATCACCCCCATGGATGACATTGCCGGACTGTGCCGCAGATACGGTGCCATACTGGCGGTTGACAATGCCCACGGGGCATATCTGCGCTTCATATACGACCATGAGGGCAGACCCCTCCACCCGCTGTATCACGGAGCTGACATCTGCTGTGACAGCGCCCACAAGACTTTGCCTGTGCTGACAGGGGGTGCATACCTGCACGCAGGGATAAGCGGCAGGTTTCCTCTTGTGCGGGAGATCAAGGACGCTATGAGCATCTTCGGCTCCTCCAGCCCCTCCTATGAGATACTCCGCTCCCTTGACCTGTGCAACGGCTATCTTTCACGGCACAGCAGCTATTTCGCCCATATGGCGGAGACAGCCGGCAGATGCAGGGAAAGGCTCTCCGGGCGGTTCACCCTTTGCGGGGACGAGCCGGGGAAGCTCACCGTATACGCTCCGGATTCGGGTTACACAGGGGACGAGCTTGCGGACATACTGCGGGAAAAACATATCGAGTGCGAGTATTCCGACAAATCACATCTGGTGCTGATGATAACAGGGCTTGAAGATGATGACATCAGCCATATCTGTGATGCCCTGCTTTCAGTTGAAGAGCACTCTCCTGTAAATGTGCCCTTTGACGGCATCGCCCCCCATGAACAGGCAATGAGCCTGCACGAAGCCCTTTTGTCCCCGGCGGTATATGTTCCCCTTGCAAAGGCTGCGGGGCACATAAGCGGTCAGACGGTGAGCCTGTGCCCTCCCGGGGTGGCGGCAGTCGTCCCCGGGGAACGGATAACAGGCGCTGACATCAGTCTTATGGAACAGATGGGGCTTACACATATCAGCGTAATAAAACCTTGACAGGCATGATCATGAAACTATATTGTAAACCTGCTGTCACCCTTCCCATGGAAAGGATGTCGGCATCAGGACGGTTTGTCCATTCCTATCTGATAACAGGAGATGCGGGGGCGGGGAAAAAGACCTGCGCCGACTACATCGCCATGCAGCTTCTGTGCAGCGACAAGAAAGGCAGCGCCCCCTGCGGGTCATGCAGGGAATGCTCCCGTGTGCAAAAGCACATCCACCCCGACTACATCATCGTGGAGAAAAGCAAGAAGAGCTTTTCCATAGAGGATGTGCGGGCTGTGGTGGAGGATTCCTACACAGCACCCAACGACTGCGACAGGAAGGTATATCTTTTTGCCGACTGCGACGGCTGGTCCGATGCTGCACAGAACGCCACACTGAAAATAACCGAGGATCCTCCGGACAGCGCCTACTTCATCTTCACGGGGCAGTCGGAAAACACCTTCCTTCCCACACTGCGCTCCCGCTCCATGCTGATGGCTGTGGGGAACCCGTCGGCTGATGAGTGCGCAAAAGCTCTGTCCGAGCTTCTCCCCGACCACAGCACAGATGAGCTTTTGTCTGCGGCAAAGAGCACAGGCGGGAACATCGGACTGGCGATGGCGCTCATACAGGGGGATGAGGAGCTCATAAACGAGACCTCCCTTGCCCGTGACATAGTGGATTCCCTTGCAAGGGGGGACGAATACCGCACCGCCGTGCTGCTTTCAAAGGCGGCAAAGACCCGTGAGGGGCTGAGGCGGGTGCTGTGCGCTGTTTCATACGAGGTGAGGGATTCAGCCGTGACCCGCACCGTGACCCCTGTTGAAGGGGAAAAGCTCTCACGGCTCGGCTCGGGGAGGCTTCTGAAAATGTATGATGCCCTTTCTGCCGCCCAGTCACGCTGTCTGCTCAACTGCAATGCTGATGCGCTTTCATCGGCGCTGTGTGCACAGCTTTACAGCTGACATACTTATGATCAGGAGAATAACATGACCGAAATAATAGGAGTGCGTTTTCGCACAGGGGGGAAGGTATACTACTTCTCTCCCGGAGAATACAGACCCGTTCTGGGGGATCTTGTAATAGTAGATACCGCAAGGGGCACTGAATGCGGGGAGGTGACCATTGCCCCGGAAATGGTGGAGGAAAGCCGCATCGTGCAGCCTTTGAAGCCCATACTTCGCATTGCCACGGAAAAGGACAAGGCTCAGTACGAGACCAACCGCCGCCGTGAGATATACGCCGCCCAGGTCTGCGAGCAGAAGATAGCCGAGCACGGCCTTGACATGAAGCTTGTGGATGTGGAATGCACCTTTGACAACAGCAAGATACTCTTCTACTTCACCTCTGATGACCGTGTGGACTTCAGGGAGCTGGTACGGGATCTGGCAGGCATACTCAGGACCCGCATAGAGCTGCGGCAGATAGGTGTCAGGGATGAAGCCCGTATGCTGGGCGGTCTTGGCATATGCGGCAGACCCTTCTGCTGCAAGACCTTCCTGACGGAGTTTGTGCCCGTATCCATACGAATGGCAAAGGAGCAGGGGCTGTCCCTCAATCCCACCAAGATATCAGGCACCTGCGGCCGCCTTATGTGCTGCCTCAAATACGAGCAGAACTACTACGAGCAGGCATACCGCTCCACTCCCAAGGTAGGGGCATATGTACAGACACCCCAGTTCAAGGGCTACGTTGAGGAGGTAAACCTCATCACGGAAAAGCTCCGTGTAAAGCCCGAAAACTCCGATGAGGCATCCGTAGTATTCGACAAAAAGGACGTGACCCTCATCAAGGAGGCAAAGCAGCGCTTCCACAAGGAGGACAAGCCTCCCAGAAAGCCTGACCAGCCCGACAAGCCCGATAAACAATAAGCATCTTTTACATCAAAAGGAGGATTCAAAATGCTTAGCAAAAACAGAGGTCTTCACATTGCAAGGAGCATACTGCTCCTCATCACATTCACAACCGTCGCCGCAAGCGTGGTCCTGCTCATAGTCCAGTTTGCTCTTGGCGTCCGTGAAAAGAGCGGCTACACCCCCTTCAAGGGCGGCCCCGACGAGGAGATGCCCTTCTAGAGGTTAGAGGGTAGAGGTTAGACAGTGACGATGAGTTGATAGCTTTCGTGCTCTTTTCTGACTTGAACAGTAAGAAGCAAGAAGCAAGACAGGCAGACGGAGAACAGGCAGCTTCTGTTCTCTTTGTCTGCCTTTCTTTTGCAAAAGCTGCGCTTTTTGCACTGACAGAGGGTCTGAACTTGCGGCTTATCACCGCACCACCGTCAAGCCTTCGGCTTGTTGGCGCAGCAGCCTGCTTCATTCGTTTGAAGCCCCCACCTGACGGTGGGGGCTTTTTTATCGGGGGCACATATTGGCGAAGAATAAAGCAGAACGCTGACCGCCATTTTGGAGCGGTCAGCGCTTTTTCTGCTGTCAGATTTTCATTGATGTCGTGCTAATGCGCACAACAGACTTGCTACATTCTTTCCCAATGGGGATTGTGCGGCATATTCGGCTTTCCGGACGGATGACCGTCACATCTGCCGGGTATCCGAGGTGCAGACAGAGGGGTAGCGCCATTTGGCGGGAGCCTTATCTCTCCACGTTTCCCGCACCACTGGCAAACGGCAATATATTTTACAGGTATACCAGTCATCTCCTGCCCCTCCTGTTCATCCGGTTTTGATGAAAGCCTTACCACGGTCTGCGGTTCCCACACTCCTGGCACTTGGTAAAGCCACCGCTGTTTGTGGTGCCGCAGCGGCTGCAGATCCATATCTGCGGCCTTGATGATGCCTGGGGCTTGGTTATGATTCTCATTTTCATAGTGATACCTCCTATGTATTTCTTTAAAGCCGCCTTTGCAGCTTGATTAACGTAAGTATAATGGGCAGCAGGGGTAAATCAATAATCTTCAAAATCCTTTATTGCTTTGTCAAGCTCTCTCATATCCCGTTCAAATTCTCTCTGCTCCCTTGCTGCCTGTCTTGCCGCCTCTCTCGCTTCCCTTGCTTGGTTCACTTCCTGTTGTCTCTTTGCCTCTTTCGCCCATTTGGGAGCTTCTTCTGCAACATATTCAACAGCTGTGGCTAATCCATGCCCTATCTTTCTTGCAGCGTTCCCGCCTGCCCGCTTCAGATCTGCTATATTATCATCTATGGTTGTCGACTCAAGATATTCAGTAGCATCATCCAGCTTTGATTCTATCTTATTCATTGCACTTTCCAGCAAATCAGAAAAAAACATCTTAACCTCCCTGCTTTTTAATACATTCATAAATTTCATACGCTTGGTCAAACTTCGTCATATCCACCCTTCCGTTATCCTTTATGCAATTGTGTAAAAGATATGCCATTTCATACTCCATCTCCGAACTAAACCGCCTCTCTAATTTGCTTCGTTTGTAATATCCCCCCCAATATACTGCGATTTTAGCTTTTCGTTCGTATTCCGGCAAATCATTCCCATAGATATCATAATCAATGCACGTTTTTATCTTACTCAATAGATGTTTTACCCCCATAGAAGGAGTACGAATGCCTTCTTCTTTCATTTCCTCAATTTCTTTTTCAAAAGACTTTGATAGTAAGTCATTAACAAGAATAAGCCGCTCTTTCTGCTTGGGAGTAAGATCAGATGTATAATCAGATGTAAATCCCTCATGGTATAGGATTTGATTCATATTTAATACACATAAATACATTATAAGAGGCATAGACGCTTTATCGTCGTCAATGTGTCCGTCATCATTAACACATTCCTTAAGCTCTTCTATCGATTGTTGTAAACTCCCTGACATAAACTGTAAATCATACGGAATTCGTACAGAGCCTGTTGTCCAGTGATGAATAATACTCTTTATCATCTTTTCTGAATTGGACAATTCTCTACCGTTAACATCATACTTTGTATCGTATTTACCGTGTTTAACGCTGCCGGAATTTGATGTAGCAGCACTTGCAGCTGCCAAAGCTGCAGCGCCCAATAATAATCCGCCAATACCCATTTTTGCCATATTATCACCCCTCTGGTTATTTCGCCATACTACCATTCTTATATTGTTTTCTGAGCAGCTACTCCAAGCAGTGCAACAATTATATCATCAATCGGTCCGATCATCAGATCAACGGGAGAAACAATGTACACAACCGTAAGAAGAGCCAGCAATATCTTTAATCCTGCACGCATATGATCACAACCTTTGACATGGATTTATTATATTTGTACAAAAACCGCTTTGAAATGTCTTTCGTTTATTATAACATCACCAATCATATATATCAATTCACAAAATATCCAATTGTTTTTTTTTTTTGGACATATTTGCCAATTGCCCCTGACGGTATATGAGCGGGTATGTCAGCCGGTCTTGTACACACTGCAGAAGACAAAAAAGCCGCCGGCAGGCGGGATAAAAATCACGGAACAGGAGCCCGTGATTTTTGTTATATTTTCGGGAAAAATTAGAAAAAAATCCTTTGACAAAGCCGCTTTGATGTGTTATAATTAACGCTCGTACAATAATTGATCGGGGTGTCTTTATGACTAAAAATATGACCGAAGGGAGCCCCCTTCGGCTGATACTCAGCTTTTCAGCGCCTATGCTGCTGGGAAACCTTCTGCAGCAGGTATACAACATGGCGGATGCCATGATAGTCGGACATTATCTGGGCGCAGATGCCCTTGCGGGGGTGGGTGCCTCAAGCAGCGTGCAGTTTCTGGTCATCGGCTTCTGCATAGGGATATGCGCAGGCTTCGGCATTCCCTTTGCCCGCCATTTCGGTGCCAGACGACACGACCTTATGCGCCGCTCCATGTTCAATGCCTTCTTCCTTGCGGTGCTGTTCTCCGTGGTGCTGACCCTCATCACCACCCTGTGCTGCACAGGCATCCTGCACCTGCTGAAAACGCCTGACAAGATATTCTCCGATGCCTACGACTACCTATTCATCATCTTCTTAGGGATCCCCTTCACCATATTCTACAACCTTATGTCCGCTGTCCTCAGGGCTGTGGGGGACAGCCGCACCCCCTTCATCTTCCTTGTGGTCTCAACTATACTCAACATCGCAATGGATCTGCTGTTTATCATAGTCCTTGACATGGGCTGTGCGGGCGCTGCCGTGGCGACTGTCACCGCACAGGGCATAAGCGCCTTCTCCTGCTTCTTCTACACCCTGATAAGGCAGCGGGACATCCTCCCCGGCAAGGCGGACATGAAGATAAACGGCCGTGACATAGGAGAGCACTTCCTTATGGGCATCCCAATGGGCTTGCAGTACAGCATAACCGCCATTGGCAGCATGGTGCTCCAGTCCGCCAACAACGGTCTCGGCGAGGTGTACATCTCCGCCTTTACTGCGGGCATGAAGATCAAGCAGCTTGTAATGTGCCCCTTTGATGCGGTGGCAACAGGTGTATCCGTATTCATCAGCCAGAACATCGGTGCGGGCAAGCCTGCCCGTGCAAAGCAGGGCATAATAAAGGGGCTTACCATCACCGTGTCCTATGGTCTGTTCCTTGGGGTACTCCTGTGGTTTGCAGGGCGCACCATGACGAAGATGTTCGTGGATTCCGCACAGGTGGAGATACTCGATGCCGCCGGGCGCTATCTGCGGTGCATAGGCCTTTTCTACTGGGCCATAGGCTTTCTCAACGTATGCAGGATGTCCATACAGGGACTGGGCTACTCCATGAGAGCCATAGTGTCCGGTGTGCTTGAAATGATAGCCCGCATACTGGTGAGCACCATATTCGTGCCGTTGTACGGCTTCACCGCCATATGCTTTGCGGATCAGGCTGCGTGGGTAGCCGCCTGTGTATATGTCATCCCCATGTGCTTCCACTGCCTGAAAATCGAATCCCGGAAGGTAGCTCCCGTGGAAGAGTCATAGCCATACAGTCATAGCCATACAGCAAACCCGCCGCAGAGAGCATCTGCGGCGGGTTTTTTTACTCATCCAATACTACTTCATCCAGCACTTCCTCGCCCCCGTTGGGAACGTCGTCAATATCTTCAACATCTTCAGGGTTTCTTACTGCATCAAAGTCCAGGTAGATATATCCGTTGGGATCGGCTTTCAGGGCATCTTCTTCGGTCTGATAGAAAAAGCCTGTCCGTGTATTGCACCATGTGTATTTCCGGTAATCCCTCACATAGGTTTTGGAATAGTCCATCCCCCTGTGGTTCCATGCGTTGTAAACATTAGCACTGCCGTCTGCAAGCACTGCATAGGCGTGTTTCGTGTAATACCTCCGGGTATTTGGGTTGTACCAGGGGTAGGCGGAGGTCAGCTTCCTCGAGGACGGTATGGTGCGGCTCCTGTATGCATTATATACATTGGCATCCGGACGTCTGCACGCAGTATATGCCTCCTCCGGGGAGCGGTAGTAGCGTCTCATACAGCACCATCTGAACTCGGCGCTCACCGTGTCTGATGAGGGGATATCCATGTCGGTGCTGCCGTAATGTATATCACCCGTGAGTGAGATCCAGTTAATGGGCGCAGCTACGGGCTTTTCCGTCTCCTTTTCCCCGGACTTTTCCCACTTGTTGGTAACGTCCCCCTTGATGTTGGCATTTGATGCCTCCCCTGCGGTCTTGTAGTACCTGTGGGTAAAGCTGTTGTACCAGGGGTAGAGGGAGCTCATCCTGTCGGATGATATATAGTATCCTGCGATGAACCCTCCCTCCTCGGAAGGAAAAAACAGATTTGACACATCCCCGTAGGGCTCATCGTAGTAGGCATCCTCATAGGAGCCGTAGTACATACCTGTGGCATAGTTGTAGAACTGGTAGGTGTAGGTACATTCCGGGGAACGCTCCTTCTCCTGTGCGGACACAGCCGCCCCACACTCTGCCATGGCAGAAACAGCCATAAACAGGGCGAGTATTTTTCTTACAGTCTTCATAACCATCTCTCCTTGCATTAGAACTAAACAGCGGAATGATCTTTCTGATATGAATACAAATGAAAGGAAGAAATTTTCTCAAAAACCGTTTCGTTTACAAAAAATTTACAACTCAGCAGTTATTCCCCAGTATGCGCCGCAGATTTTCAATGAGCATATCAGTTTCCTCATCTGTGCCTATGGTTATGCGCAGGCGGTCGTCAATGCGGGGCTTGTTGAAGTATCTCACATATATGCCCTTTGTTTTCAGGGCGTTGTATATGTCCACTGCCGAATGCCCCGGAAAACGTGCAAAGACAAAGTTGGTGCTGCTGTCGGGGAGCTCTGCCCCCATGTTATGCAGCGCCCCTGTCAGGCGGTCACGGGTGGCGGTTATCTTCCCCACGGTGTCCGCAAAATAGCTTTCGTCGGAGACAGAGGCTATTCCTGCGGCTATGGCAACACTGTCAAGGGGATAGGAGTTGTAGCTGTCCTTTGCGGCACGAAGAGCGGCTATAAGCTCCTTGCTGCCGAAGGCACAGCCTATGCGCATACCTGCCATGGAGCGGGACTTGGAGAAGGTCTGCACCACAAGCAGATTGTCGTATTCGGACAATAGAGGCAGTGACGAAACTCCGCCGAAATCCACATATGCCTCGTCCACGATGACAACGCTGTCTCGGTTGGCATCCAGCACGCTGCGGATAAAGTCCAGATCCCTGCCGATGGTGGTGGGGGCGTTGGGATTGCATATGACCACTCCCCCGTTGGGGCGGGCATAGTCCTCTGCTTTGTAGTTGAATGTATCATCAAGGGGGATGCACTCATACCTTATGCCCATGTTCTCGCACCACACGGGATAGAAGGAATAGGTCACATCCGCAAACAGCACGGGCAGCTCTGAATTGAAGAACGCCCTGAATGCAAGGGCAAGCACCTCATCCGAGCCGTTGCCCGCAAATACATTGTCCGTATCCACTCCTGCCCGCTTTGCAAGTGCTTCACACAAAGGTGCTACATTGGCATCCGGGTATTTGTTGAGTCCTTCTGCCCTGAACCCTGCAATGGCTCTTTCCACTGCCGGGGAGGGGGGATAGGGGTTCTCATTGGCGTTGAGCTTTATGAATTTGCCGCCCTTGGGCTGTTCTCCTGCCACATAGGGCTCTGTCTTAATAAGGTTATCTCTCCACGAGGACATTGGGTTTCTCCTTTATCAGTATTTTACCTCATCAAGGGTGATGACGTTTTTATGGTTGTATACCTTTTCCCACATTTTCTTGTCGGTGAAGGCGGTGGAAATACTGCTGCCCTTTACGGCAAACTCTCCGCCCCATACACAGAACCAGCTCCACATGATACCCTGTTCCTTTGCCCTGTCTATGTCAAACAGGCAGCCGTTTTCCGAAAGGGTGACTATCTTTCTTGTGCCTGCGGCTGATGCGGCGGTGATGAACCTGCTCCCCTGGGGGCTGTACTGGTGGGCGCCGGGGTAGATATCCTCCCCGATGATGTCCACATAGCCGTCCCCGGGATACCATTCAGGGGACTGGGCATTCCACACCCATATGAGATTATGGATGCCGTGATAGTCGGTAAGGCGTGTATATATCAGCTTCCACAGCTTCTTGTAAGCCTCTGCCCCGTCTGCACCCCACCAGAACCAGCCCCCTGATGCCTCATGCAGAGGGCGGAAGAGCACAGGCACATCCTTATCCTGCAACCTTTTAAGCTGTTCGGCGATGCGGTCGATATCCTCCACCAGAAGGCGGTAATCCTCGGATGAGGGGTCTGCCATTATCTTTGACAGCTTCAGCCCCTCCACATTGTCCGTGTAGAATGCTCCCCACCAGTTGGGGTTGCCCTTGGAGTCGTTCCCCTTCTTGATGAATTTGGAGGGTGCGCACCAGTGCCAGCACATGGTGACGATACCCCCGGCACGGTCAAATTCCAGCGCCTGTTCGATGCTCTTCCCCGAAGAGCCCCTTGCCACTCTTGAACCCGAATAATTCATAAGGTCAAGCCCCATTATGGCAGGTGCCTTCCCCGTGGCAGCCTTGATGGCTCTGTATTCCGGGCTGTCCATGCCCTCGCACTGCTGCCCTGAGAGCACATTGGTGCCGTAGTTGTCGCAAAGGTATTTCATCAGCCGCTTTGTGCGCTCCGTGGCATTTTTGTCGGAAAGCTGGGGGCTTACTTTGTAGAGAGATGCATCCACACCGTCCGCCTCCTTAACCTCCAGCCTGTCAAGGCATATCCAGCCCCATGAAGGCGTTACTGCCACCTCATGGGTGCCCTTGCCCATATAGACACCGGAGACTGTGGAGGATGTGAGCTTATTCCCGGCGGAGGTGAGATCTCCTGCTGTCTCCCCGTCCACGCTGACGGTGTTCACCTTGTCCCCGCCAAGCCCTGCTGATGTGAAGGTAAGGTCATAGTACCCCTTTGCGGGCACGCTTATCTTAAAGGTACAGCTGCCCTTGCCTTCCATGCGCACATACTTACCCCCGGAATAGGCGCTGTCTGTAACGGTCTCCAACCCGGAGAGGACAGCCTTCTCCGCCTCGTACACGGTGATGCCCGTTGCGGCAGTGACATTTGTCCCGAACAGGGAGCTTATTCCCGACAGTCCGATAAGCACGGGCAGAATAATACTTCTTTTCATAAGTTCCACCTTACACTATCCCGTAGTTTCTCATTATGGCATATGCCATGTATGCGGCGTACAGTGCCACCATAACACCGCCCTGCCAGCGGGAGATCTTCTTCCCGGTGACACAGAAGATATAGGTGATTATGGATATGCCCACAAGTATGATAACGTCCACAAGGTTGTTGAATGCGGCATCACCCAGAGCTATTGGGCTTATGGCACCGGATACACCCAGTATCATAAGGATGTTGAAGATATTGGAGCCTATTACATTGCCCACTGCCATATCGTTCTGACCCTTGCGTGAAGCGGTGACAGAGGTGACAAGCTCCGGCAGGGATGTACCGATAGCGCATATGGTAAGGCCTGTGAGCGCCTCGCTCATGCCGGCTGCAAGGGCTATCTCCTGGGCGTTGTCAACCACCAGGTCGCCCCCGAAGACTATGCCTGCAAGGCCGCCCAGGATAGACAGCACGCACACAAGGGGCTTGAAATCCTTGGGAGGCTCATCGTCGGTCTTGTTCTTCCGTGCGATGATTATGGTGTAGGCGATGTAGCACACAAAAATGGTGAGCAGTATGATGCCCTCGATACGGGTTATCTGACCGTCCAGCACCAGTATCAGAAACAGCACCGTTGCTACGATGGACAAGGGGAAATCCCTTTTTATGGCTGCATCCGAAACGGCTATGGGCATAATAACGGAGCACACGCCCAGCACCATGAGCATATTGAAGGTGTTGGAGCCTATGACATTGCTGACTGCAAGGGCATTAGCGCCCTTTACTGCGGAGGTTATGGACACCGCCAGCTCCGGGGCACTGGTGCCCATGGCAACTATGGTAAGGCCTATGATAAGGGCGGGCACCTTGAACTTTGCCGCAAGGGCTGCTGCCCCGTCCACGAAGAAATCCGCACCCTTGATAAGCAGCACGAATCCCACCACCAGCAGCAGGATATTAAGAAGAATACTCACAAAACCACCTGATCCGATATAGTATTGACCCCAAGACATGGGGCATCACCATATAAGTATACCACATACTTCCCGGATTGTCACTACTTTTTTTGAATATTGTAATCAATTTGTGTTAAAAGTACCCCACGGTAGAATGAAGAACAAAAACATTCTTCATTAAAGAACACCGCACATCAGCCTGATGTGCGGTGGTTTGTATCTGTGGGTGTTTTACTCTGCTGTGGCTATGTCGGACTTTGTGACCTTTGTCAGCTTACCGTTTACGGATGCCCTGACCACATACCCTGTGTCGGTGGACTTGGGGGCTATCCTTGCAGCGGTCTTTGAGGTAGTGCCTGCCTTTACAAGCTTTCCGCTTGCATTTACACGGTAGATCACGTACATATCCGCATTTGCTACCTTGTTCCACTTTAAGAGGATCTTACCGTCCTTTGTGACTGTGGCAGTTACTGCGGGCTTGTAGTAAACCCTGAGGCTTGCCTTGTAGCCCTTGGGAGCGGAGAATGTGCTGCCGTTTCTGGTGTACTTGAGGGAGAACTTGTAAGTCGCACCGTTCTTGGCATTGCTGAGGGTGACTTCCGTGCCCTTTGTCTCGGTCAGCTTGACAGCCTTGCCGTTCTTCTCGACATAGAGGATGTAGGAGCTTGCGTTCTTGATCTTCTCCCAGCTTACGGTTACGCTGTTGTCATCGTTAAGGACTGCCCACATTACAGGCTTTTCTTCCTGGGTGGAGGTCACGGTCACTTCCGGATGTGCTGTGCCGGAGGGTACTCTTGCTGTGCCCGACAGTGCAGGAGTGTATATGGGTGCAGGGTCGGGGATGACTTCAGGCTCTGCCTGCGGAGATATAATTACCTCAATGCTTTCCGGTGCTGTGTCAATATGGTCATCATCGCCGGAAACCATGTACCAGACATAGTAGGTTCCGGCATCGGTAGCTGTGGGGATGGATGTGTCCCAGCCCTCCAAAGGCGCAGTCTGATCATCCGTGCCGATGGCGTACTGCATTTCGCCGCCGGTGGCTTCACCTGCATTCACAAGTTCCTGCGCCTGTCCGTTATAGGTCAGGGTATTGGCTGTTGGCGCAGTCACGGTCGGGTCGGTCTTCCAGGTGTAATTGAAGATAACGGAAGATGCGTTCCCAGTATCACTCCAGCCAGAGTCACTGTCCGTCCCGGACAACACAACCAGAAAAGCAATGTTCTTTCCCTCTGCTTCTGCGGGGATCTGGAATGACAGCTGCTTCGAAAAGCTCGTAGGTTCTGTTGGATCCGTCTTAAAAGCATTGTTTTCTTCGGGCGATACATCGACGCCATACCAGCCGTCATACGCAGTTTGGAGTACACTTACAGTACTCCCCGGATTACTACCCGCATAATCGGCCAATTCCGCCGCTTTCGCTTCTGTATACGCATAGTAGATCGAGATATTGCTCAATGCGTTATTGCTGTTGCTCAAAAAATCTGCCCTGTTGATATCGCTTAGTGTTACCGTCGCATTTACGTTCCCATTGCTATCAATAGAGGTGATTTCTAAACTAATGCCTCCTACGGTTATGCTGCACGCGGCAAGCGAAAACGCCATAGCCATGATCACAAGCATACTCAGGATCAGGCGAACACCGGAGCACCTTTTCTGCGGCTGACCATTTCCCCTCATTTTGTTAAGATTCATATTCTCTTTCCTCCTTTTGTTTTTTTATGAAAAAACCGCCGAACCTGACAGGGTATAGTAACCCCGTCAAATCCGACGGTTATCCATC
>ODAI011474900.1_pt1 | contig 16055 bp, 10 predicted proteins | sample 1539321 | NCBI WGS metagenome assembly ODAI01 (sample SAMN02144231, study PRJEB22623) | gut metagenome | biome: sheep rumen | host: Ovis aries | place: New Zealand
AATTTTGTTTTGGCAGACGAAATAAACCGCGCTCCAGCGAAGGTGCAGAGTGCCTTGCTTGAAGCTATGCAAGATCGTCAAGTGACTATCGGAAGCGAGACATTTCCGCTCCCAGAGCCATTCTTAGTACTGGCCACTCAGAATCCTATTGAGCAAGAAGGTACTTACCAATTGCCTGAGGCTCAGGTGGATCGTTTCATGCTGAAAGTGGTGATAGACTATCCAAAGCTGGAAGAAGAGAAGCTTATTATTCGCCAAAATATTACTGGTGAACAGATTGACGTAAGACCTATCATGTCTGCCAACGAGATCCTGGAAGCTCGCAAGGTGGTTCGCCAAGTTTACATCGATGAAAAGATAGAGAAATATATCGTCGATATAGTCTTTGCAAGTCGTTATCCTGAAAAATTTGGCTTGGATGAATTGAAGGATATGATCAGCTTCGGTGGTTCTCCACGTGCTTCCATCAATTTAGCTCTTGCTGCAAGAAGTTATGCCTTTATCAAGCGTAGAGGATATGTGATTCCAGAAGATGTGCGTGCAGTAGCACATGATGTATTGCGCCATCGCATTGGATTGACGTATGAGGCTGAAGCCAGCAATATGACAGCAGATGAGATAGTAAGTAAGATTCTGAATAAGGTAGAAGTGCCTTAAGTCTGAATTGTTTTGATATATGGAAGCTACAGAACTATTAAATAAAGTACGTCGAATAGAAATCAAGACGCGCGGTTTATCCAATAACATCTTTGCAGGCGAATATCATTCAGCCTTCAAGGGTAGGGGTATGGCATTCTCAGAGGTACGCGAATATCAGTATGGAGATGATGTTCGTGATATCGATTGGAATGTAACTGCTCGTTTCCACAGGCCCTATATCAAAGTTTACGAGGAAGAGAGAGAGCTGACAGTAATGCTTCTTATTGACGTGTCTGGCAGTTTGGAGTTTGGAACAGTGAAGCAACTGAAAAAGGATATGGTAGCAGAGATCGCTGCTACACTAGCTTTTTCTGCCATACAAAATAATGATAAGATAGGAGTAATATTCTTCTCTGACAAGATAGAGAAATTTATTCCTCCAAAGAAAGGCCGTAAGCATATCTTATACATTATCAGGGAGTTGCTGGATTTCAAACCTACAAGTAGAATGACAAACATCCGCATGGCATTGGAATATCTTACCAATGTGATGAAGCGCAGATGTACGGCTTTTATCCTCTCTGACTTCTTGGATAAGGAGAATTTCCAGAACGCCATGACCATAGCCAACAGAAAACATGATATGGTAGCCGTGCAGGTGTACGATAGACGTCTGGCGGAACTGCCTTCTGTGGGGTTGATAAGAGTCAAAGATGCAGAAACAGGTAAGGAGCAATGGATAGATTCATCTTCGAAGGCTGTCAGAAAAGCACATCATGACTGGTGGGTGGATAAGCAGCTACAGCTAAGTGAAATGTTTACGAGAAGTAATGTTGACATTGTTTCTGTTCGTACTGATCAGGACTATGTAAAGGCACTGATGAACCTATTTGCTAAAAGAAATTGAGAGATAGATGAAAAGAGCATTGTTTTTCATATTATTTGCAGTCACTTGCATAAAGATATCTGCCCAATCGGTCACCGTGAATGCTCAGATAGATTCTCTGCAGATTCTGATAGGAGAACAGACAGGTATAACGCTGGAAGTCACTGCCGATGCTGATAAACATATCGTGTTGCCTTTGTTCTCTGACACACTTATCAGTGGGGTAGAGCTGATAGAAACAGCAAAGCCAGATTCTGAGTTTCTAAATGATGGCAAGCGAATAGTCTTAAAGCAGAAGTATATCATTACGTCTTTCGACTCAGCGCTATATTATCTGCCACCAATGGAAGTGAAAGTAGAAGGAGAGACGTATAAGTCTAATCCCCTGGCATTGAAAGTTTATTCATTTCCAGTAGATACTTTGCATCCAGATCAGTTTTTCGGTCCCAAGGATGTATTAAAACCAGATTTCGTATGGTCTGATTGGTATTTGGCTATTGCTTGTATAGTCTTTTTCTTCCCGCTGATATTCCTGTTGGTGTATTTTATCAAACGTATAAGAGACAACCAGCCGATTATCCGCAAGGTGAAAGTTGAGCCCAAACTACCAGCACATGAACTTGCTCTCAAAGAACTGGATCGTATTAAAAACGAGAAAGCATGGCAGAAAGGGCTTCAAAAAGAATACTATACAGAACTTTCAGAGGCCATTCGCAATTATATCAATGGTAGGTTTGGTTTCAATGCCATGGAGATGACCTCCTCTGAGATTATCGACAAACTAATGCAAGTGAAAGACGAATCGGCACTGTCAGAACTGCGAGAGTTGTTTCAAACAGCCGATTTGGTGAAGTTTGCTAAGTATATCCCATTGATGAACGAAAACGATGCTAATCTATTAAGCGCTTTGAAATTCGTGAATGAAACAAAGGAAGAGCCAGATCCTAATGCTAAGCCAGAACCTACGGAGATAACGATTGTTGAAAAGCGTCCTCTGCGCACTAAACTGATCTTAGGAGGAATAATTGCAGTCATTATCGTACTATTAATCCTGTCTGTTTGGTATGTAGGAAGTGAGATTTATTACTATTATATGTGATAAGAACTGATTAATTATTTAAAAGATGATATTTGCAAATAAAGAATATCTTTTTTTACTGCTGCTGCTTATACCTTATATAATATGGTATATATGGAAGTGTCAGAGTTCTGAAGCATCGCTTCAGGTTTCTGATACAGAGGTATATGCCAATGCTCCAAAGACCTTTAAGAACTACTTAATTCATGCACCTTTTGTTTTGAGAACACTTGCTTTAGCCTTATTGATATTTGTACTGGCAAGGCCTCAAACAACAGATAGCTGGCAAAATAGTGAGACAGAAGGCATTGACATCATGCTTGCTCTAGATGTCTCAACCAGTATGCTCGCTGAGGATCTGAAGCCAAACAGATTGGAAGCGGCCAAAGAGGTTGCAACGCAATTTATCAACGGTAGACCTTATGATAACATTGGTGTAACGCTGTTTGCTGGTGAAAGTTTTACGCAATGTCCATTGACAGTGGATCATTCTGTTCTGTTGAATCTGATTAATCAAGCAGAATGTGGTATCATTGAAGATGGAACAGCCGTAGGTATGGGTATAGCTAATGCCGTTTCAAGATTAAAAGACAGCAAAGCCATTTCTAAGGTGATCATTCTTTTGACAGATGGTACTAATAACATGGGGGACATCTCCCCGCTGACTGCTGCCGAAATAGCAAAAAGCTTCGGTATAAGAATCTATACAGTGGGAGTGGGAACTAATGGAACAGCTCCTTACCCTTATCCCGTAGCTGGAACAATACAATATGTCAATATGCCCGTAGAAATAGACGAAAGCACATTGACGCAAATTGCAAACATTGCTGATGGCCAGTATTACAGAGCTACCAGCAACTCTAAATTGAAAGAAGTATACGATGAAATCGATAAGTTAGAGAAAACAAAAATCAGCGTGAAGCAGTTCAGCAAACGGAATGAAGAGTATAAGTACTTTGCTCTTGCTGCATTCCTATGCATCATGCTCGAAATCCTGCTTAGACATGCAGTCTTGAGAAGGATACCTTAGCTTATTGACAGAATAAACGAAAAAGATATGTTTAGATTTGAAGAGCCAACATACTTATATTTATTAATCCTGATTCCACTGATATTGGGCTTCTATATCTATACTATATATAGAAAGAAGAAAGCCGTCAAGGAGTTTGGTGATCCTGTTTTAATGGAAACACTTATGCCGGATGCTTCTTTGACTAGGTTAAAAGTCAAGATGGGGATCATGCTGGTAGTTATTGCCCTATTTGCTGTATTACTGGCAAGACCACAATTCGGCTCAAAACTTGAGACAGTGAAACGTGAGGGTATAGAACTTATTATTGCCATGGATATCTCCAACTCCATGTTAGCCAGAGATATACAACCAAGCAGATTGGAAAAAGCCAAGCGATTAGTGGCTCAATTGGTAGATAAAATGGAAAATGATAAAATAGGAATCATCGTATTTGCTGGAGATGCCTATACTCAACTTCCAATAACAAGTGATTACATCTCTGCAAAAATGTTCCTGGAGACAATATCTCCATCATTGATTTCTAAACAAGGAACATCTATTGGAGCGGCAATCAACTTAGCAAATAATAGTTTCACTCCAAGAGAGGGAGTAGGGAAGGCGATAGTAATCATCACAGATGGAGAGAATCATGAAGGAGGAGCCGAAGAAGCTGCAAAAAAAGCATCGGAGAATGGCATACAAGTGAATATCCTCGGCATAGGTTCACCAGAAGGTGCTCCTATACCCAGTGAAGATGCTGACAATCAGTACAGAAAGGATAGGGAAGGGAATATCGTAATAACGAGACTCAATGAGCAAATGTGTCAAGAGCTTGCCAGAATTGGGAATGGCATGTATGCTCGTGTAGACAATACTAATGCTGCTCAAAAAGCACTGGAAAATGAGATTGACAAACTAGCCAAAGCCGATATTGAGACCAAGGTATATACAGCTTTTAACGAACAATTTCAAGCTGTGGCTTGGCTTCTTTTGTTTTTCTTAGTTTTGGAAATGTTGATTCTGGAACGAAAGAACCCTTTGTTCAAGAACATTCATCTGTTTTCAGTTAAACATTGATTTGAATATGATAGACATGAAGAAATATTTCACAATAATTGCCTTGTTGCTGCTTTCTATAAGCACTTTTGCACAGAAAGCAGAGAGAGACTATCTGAGAAAGGGAAACAGACTGTATAAAGATAGTACCTATGTGGATGCAGAAATCTACTATCGTAAAGCATTAGATGCCAACCCTAATTCAACGATGTCTATGTATAATCTTGGCAATTCCTTATTGTATCAGAATAAGCCAAAGGAAGCGTTAGAACAATACGCAGCTGTTGCTAACATAGAAAAGGATAAGGAAAAATTGGCAAAGGATCTTCATAATGTGGGCGTCATCTGGCATACGCAGAAAGACTATCAAAAAGCGATCGCAGCTTATAAGGATGCTCTGCGGAAAAATCCACACGATGATGAGACACGCTATAATCTTGCTTTGGCCATGAAGATGCTTAAAGATGGGCAACAACAGAATCAAGAACAGCAGCAGCAGCAAGAAGAACAACAACAAGAACAGCAACAACAGCAAGATCAACAACAGCAGCAACAGAATAATCAAGATGACAATCAAATGTCAAAAGAAAATGCAGAGCAGTTGCTTCGTTCTGTAACACAAGATGAAAAGAGCGTTCAAGACAAAGTGAAGAAAAAACAAAATATAAAAGGTAACAAGCTTGAAAAAGATTGGTAACTAAGAAAGTGGAAAAACGATGAAAAAGATTCTTCTCATATTATGCCTGATTCTTCATGCATGCATTATTAGGATAAATGCACAAGATAAGGTGACCTTCAAAGCTTCTGCACCAGATGCTGTAGCTGTAGGAGACCAGTTTAGACTTTCATTTGTAGTATCTTCTACTGATATAAAAGATTTCAGAGCTCCTACTATAAAGGGATTTGACGTCCTCATGGGACCGAGCAGATCACAGCAAAGCAGTGTGCAAATCATCAACGGAAATACGACTTCAACAAGAAGTGTCACTTTCACTTATATTCTTTTAGCAACTTCTGAAGGAACTTATACGATTCCTGGTGCTACGATTACTGCTGATGGTGATGAGATGATATCCAATTCTGTGCAGGTGAAGGTTTTACCTGCTGATCAAGCCAATGGTATCAGCAGTGGTGGCGTGGATAACTCTGCTTCTACGGGAAATTCTTCCATCTCTAATTCTGATATATTTGTTGTAGGTAATGTGAATAAGACAACTGTCTATGAACAAGAAGCTATCTTACTTACTTATAAAATTTATACAGCTATAGACCTCAGAGGCTTTGATAATGTGAAGCTACCAGATTTTAAGGGATTCCACTCCCAAGAAGTCGAACTATCTAATGATAGAAAATGGGAACTCGAACACTATAGAGGACGCAACTACCGCTCTACTATATACAGGCAATTCTTATTGTTCCCACAACAAACAGGTGATTTGACTATCGATGCTGCTCGTTTTGATGCCTCAATTGCTCAAGCAAGTCAAGTAACCGATCCTTTTGATGCATTTTTTAATGGCAGAAACTCGTATGTAGAGGTGAAAAAGTCATTATTTACTCCCAAACTTTCCATAAAGGTGAATCCGCTTCCACAGCCAAAGCCTGAATCGTTTTCAAGTGGAGTAGGGGATTTCAGTATGACTTCATCTATTAATAGTACGCACATTCAAACGAATGATGCCATTACGATCAAGGTGGTTATTTCTGGAACTGGTAATCTGAAACTCATCTCTAATCCTGAAGTTAAATTCCCAGAGGATTTTGAGATTTATGATCCCAAAGTCGAATCAACATCTCAACTGACAAATAATGGTATAACTGGTAGCACGACGATAGAATATCTGGCTATTCCAAGAAATCCTGGTAAATATAAAATACCAGCCATCACTTTCAGCTATTTTGATATAAATACTAAATCCTATAAGACTTTGACTACAGAAGAGTATCAGATTCAGGTAGATAAAGGCGAAGGTTCTGCTACTCAGACAATTTCAAACTTCTCTAAAGAGGATCTCAAGGTGCTTAATCAGGATATACGCTTCATCAAGCAGAATGAAGTGACATTGACTCCAAGAGGAGATTACTTCTTTGGAACATTGTCTTATTGGCTTTATTATATCATTCCTTTGATTATTTTCATAGTCGTATGTGCTTTGTACAGAAAGCGTATTGCTGATAATGCCAACATTGCACAAATGAAGACAAAGAAAGCAAATAAAGTAGCTATCAAACGAATGAAGAAAGCAGGTAAGTTACTGAATAACAATCAGAAAGATGCTTTCTATGATGAAGTACTTCAAGCATTGTGGGGATATGTTAGTGATAAGCTGAACATCCCTGTATCAATGCTTTCTAAAGACAATATTGAGGAAAAATTAAAGCAATATGGAGTTTCTGATAACTTGATAAAAGATTTCATTGAGGTACTAAATAATTGTGAATATGTAAGATTTGCACTGGTGATGCTAATCAAGCGATGGATCAAATTTATGAATCTTCCTTGAATATCATAAGTAAAATGGAGGATTCTATCAAACACTAAGAATTTGGAGGAAAAACAATGAAAAAAGTCATACTATTTATTATTAGTTTAACTGTCGCACTCAGTTCTCAAGGAGCTACGAAAATAGATGCAGATAGTGCTTATGTACGTGGGGATTACGTTCAAGCAATAGAGCTGTATGAGCAATTACTAACAGAAGGAGAATCTGCAGAAGTCTATTATAATTTAGGGAATAGTTATTTTAAGATGGATAACATGGGGAAATCTATCTTAAATTATGAAAGAGCTTTACTCTTAGATCCAGGAAACGCTGATATCCGAGCAAATCTAGATATTGCTAGATCTAAGACACAAGATAATTTGGTGTCTACTCCAAGTATCTTTTTTGTGGTATGGATCACTTCTTTGATCAATACTATGAGCGTAAAACAATGGGCTATTTGCGGAATCACTTCGTTTATATTATTACTTCTGGTACTTGGAATCTTTTTCTTTACTATGTCTGAGAAGATAAAGAAGATCAGTTTCATCTGTGCTATCTGTTTATTGGTTTTTTCGGTAACTGCGAATATTTTTGCTTATAGTCAGAAAAGTAGCCTGATCAACAGAAGCAATGCCATAGTTCTAACTCCAAGTATCACGGTTAGAAGTACGCCAAGTGAATCTGGAACCAGTTTGTTTATTCTTCACGAAGGTACTAAGGTAGCTATCAAAGATAATTCTATGCAAGAATGGAAAGAAATAGAATTGTCAGATGGTAAAGTCGGTTGGATTCCTACAGAAGCCATTGAGATTATCTGAGATTAATCACATTCTAATTGATACTTTTATTGGAAATAGATAAAAGAAAGCCTGTCTATTTCTATTAGCCTTTTGAAATTATAATCGCGATTATGTTTAATATAAAATTCTAAAAATAAATTATCTTCAATTCAGCAACTGCTCTATCTCATTGAACTCCTCACCCATATTAAGGTTATAATAGACTCTATAGAGTCCATTCAACCAAAGTTCATTTTGATCAGGACGAAGCTGACGTGCTTTTTCATAAGCATCTTTAGCCTTTAGATAAAAACCTTTCATTACGTCTTGATCTTTCTGGTAATCAGCACTATTAACATTTGTCGATGCTTTTGTTGAATAATCTTGAGCTTTGATGCAATATACCAAACCAATGCCAGAATATGCTTCTGCATATACAGAATCTATGGAAATAGCTTGATTATATACATCGATAGCTTCATCGTATTGTTTCTGAATCTGAAACAGATAACCTTTTACGTACAGATTATAAGCATTATTTGGATTCTGGGAAAGAATCTCATTAGTTACGGACATGGCTTCATCTATCCTATCCTCTTTTATGTATAAATCTACGATATTAGCAAAAAAGAAACGATCTTCAGGATACTTCTGAATTCCCTCCTTCAACGATTCTAAATACTTGATAGTATCACCTTGCTGAAGGTATGCTGTACTGATAAGCTCCATTGCATACTTAGCATATTCATTACTATTCAACGCATAAGAAGCATATTTCTTAACAAGCTCATAATCACTGACTTTCAATGCTGTTAGGCAAGCAAAATAAGCCACATTTGGAATCAATGTATCTTTTTTCGAGGCTTGGAGACTCTCTAATATAGGATGCAAACCTGATTCTATGTATGCATCGAAGAAATCTATAGCTTTTCTCCTATCAGCCTCTTTTTCAGAGGCCATATAATAGTTTCCACCGTTTATCAGGTTGGCACGTTCATTATAAACAAGCTGAGAATTTGCTTTTCTAAACTTGTTCTTAATCTTCCCTTTATGATTTGGGATCTGAGCTAAATCATCACATTTCAAGAAATACTTTACCATTTTCAAGGCACTGTTATACAGCAGCAAGGTATCGTATTTCTTATGAAGATATGCTTTTTGGTTTTCCGTTTCGTGTATTCTTCTTTGTATTTGTCCTGCAAGATTCCAGGTTTCAGGGAGGTCCTTGAGAGTGGAATCTAATAATAAGACATCAATAGCCTTTTCTGCTGCGGGAAGCTTATTCGTCTTTAATAAGCTATTTGCTTCCTTCAGTGCACGAGTCTGTGCACTTATAGAAATCGACAGGAAAAGGAGTAAAGATGTCAATACTATTCTCATACTTTCAAAATACAAAACAATAAAGGAAGCCTAAGCCTAAACTTAGACTTCCTTTATATATCATACACTATTAATTATTCATCAGAGCCTCAATCTCGTTGAACTCAGACTGCAGGTGCAGGTTGTAGTAAACAGTATAAAGACCATTCAACCACAGATTTCTCTCGTCTGGCTTCAACTGACGTGCCTTCTCGTATGGTTCACGAGCCTTAGCATAGAACTCTCTCAGAGTCTGCTGATCCTTTGCATACTGAGGAGAATCCATATCCATAGTGGCATTCTCAGAGAAATCCTGAGCTTGGAGACGATAAACATCACCCAGCATTGACCAAGCTTCTGCATTCTCAGGATCTACAGTAGTTGCCTGCTGGAAAGTAGCGATAGCATCATCATACTTCTTTGCCTGTGCGAACACAACACCCTTCACATACATCTTATAAGAGTTGTTAGGATCTGAAGCCAAAGCCTCGTTTACGTAAGCGATAGCATCGTCATACTTGTCCTGATTGGTGTAGTAGCTCACTGCGTTAGCGAAGAAATACTTGTCTTGTGGATACTTCTGAACGCCTTCCTTCAGAGCCTGGAAATACTCGTCCATCTTATCCTGACGCTTCAAAGCTTCTGCAGCCAACTCAGCAGCAGACTGTCCATACTCAGCATCGTTAGCAGCATACTTAGCATACTTTGCAATGCTTGCCCAGTCTTCCATGCGCTGTGCAGCAGCACTTGCATAGAAAGCTGCCAGACCTAAGTTCTGGTCTGTTTGCTGAAGATTAGCACTCTCAAGCATTGGATTGAATGCAGACTCTGCATAAGCACCCAAGAATTCAACAGCCTTCTTACCATCCTCAGCACTGTCAGACTGATTGTAGTTGTTGAAGAACTGGATACCACCTTCGATCAAGCTGTTACGCAGCTCCAGAATAGCCTTAGTGTTGGCATTTCTGAACTTGTTGTTGATCTTGCCTTTAGCATCTGGCTTCTGAGCAAGCTCATCGCACTTGAAGAAATACTGAATAGCCTTCATTGCACTAGTGTACATCTGAGCTTCATCAGCTGGCTGACCAAGAACTTTCTTCTTGTACTCATTGTCAAACCAGTTCTTCTGAATGTTGCCTGCTACATCCCAGGTTTCTGCCAGATCCTTAGTCTCAGGATTGGTCAGAGCTGGAGCAAGGGTTGTTTCAGCGGCTCCGAAACTACCTTTCATGAGCTTCTTAGCCTCCTTAATAACGCTCTGCTGTGCAAATGCCCCACTGGCAGCAACCAGCATAGCCATTGTAAATAACACTTTTTTCATAACTGATAAAAATTAAATTAATTGTTTTTGTTTTCTATTTTATTCCTCACTCAATTCTTCGTTCTCGTTATTCAAGTCGGGATCATTTTCCTCGTGATTCTGCACGCCTGTGAAATCCATCTCTTCTGCTTCCATGCTTTCTGCCAGCATCTCTTCCTCCTCTACATCGGTAGGCACTTTGCAAATAGAACCTATTTCATCGCCTCGCTTTTCAAGGTTGATGAGTTTCACACCTTGTGTGGCTCGTCCCATGATGCGAATATCAGCAACTTTCACGCGAATCAATATACCTGACTTGTTAATAATCATTAAATCGTTGTCATTTGTAACAGATTTTAACGAAACGAGCTTACCTGTCTTATCGGTAATGTTCAGAGTCTTAACTCCCTTACCGCCTCGATGGGTCTTTCTGTAGTCGTCTACGCCTGTACGTTTGCCGAATCCCTGCTCAGAAACGACAAGCACCGTTTCTGCCTCTGGATCCTTGATACAGATCATTCCTACTACCTCATCACTGCCGTCTTTGTCGAGCTCCATACCCTTCACGCCTGTTGCTGTGCGTCCCATCGGACGGACTGCTTCTTCGTTGAATCTGATGGCACGACCATTTCTGTTGGCCATGATGATTTCATCGTTTCCTTCTGTCAATCTGACATCTATGACACGGTCGCCCTCCAAAATATTGATGGCGATAATGCCATTTTGACGCGGACGAGAGTATTCAGCCAACTTGGTCTTCTTGATGATACCATTCTTGGTGCAGAATACCACGTAGTGCGTGTCATTGTATTCCTCATCGCTCAAATCCTTGATTCTCAGGAATGCGTTCACAGAATCTCCTGGCTCTATATTGAGCAAGTTCTGGATAGCGCGTCCCTTCGAAGTCTTGCCTTCCTGAGGAATTTCATATACTTTCAGCCAGTAGCACTTACCATTCTGCGTGAAGAACATGATGGTATTGTGCATCGTAGCATGATAGATATACTCCACAAAGTCATCATCGCGTGTATCTGAGCCTCGTGAACCAACTCCTCCCCTATTCTGTGAGCGGAAGTCGCTGAGCGATGTGCTCTTGATGTAGCCACGATGAGAGATGGTTATCACCACTTCATTGTCGCTGTAGAAGTCTTCTGGATTGAAATCCTTCGACAATGGAACGATTTCAGACTTTCTGTCGTCTCCGTATTTCTCCTTCACTTCTATCAGTTCGTCCTTGATGACCTTCTTGCAGAGCTCTTCATCAGAGAGAATCTGCTCATAGTAGGCTATCATACGCTCCAACTCCTCATACTCTGCATGAAGCTGATCTTGCTGCAGGCCAGTGAGTTGGCGTAAGCGCATCTCGATGATGGCACGTGCTTGGAGTTCATCCAAAGCGAAGCGATCCATCAAGCCCTGCATAGCATCAGCAGGCGTCTTCGCTGCGCGTATGATGCGAACCACCTCATCTATATTGTCGCACGCAATAATCAGTCCCTCAAGGATATGCGCGCGTTCTTTAGCTTTCTGCAAATCGTACTTCGTGCGGCGAATCACCACTTCATGGCGATGCTCCACAAAGTACTTTATCAAGTCTTTCAAGTTGAGCAGACGCGGACGGCCATGCACCAGAGCCACGTTGTTCACACTGAAGGATGTCTGCAGCTGCGTCATCTTGTAGAGCTTGTTTAGCACTATGTTTGCATTAGCATCGCGCTTCACATCGATGACGATGCGCATACCTTCACGGTCAGACTCATCGTTGGCATTAGAAATGCCCTCTATCTTCTTCTCATTGGCCAGAGCGGCGATAGATTTGATGAGCTCTGCCTTATTCACACCATAAGGAATCTCAGTGACGATAATCTTGTCATGCGTCCCTGCATCTTCGATATTAGCGCGAGCCCTGATGAGCACCCTTCCGCGTCCTGTGAGGTAAGCCTCACGTACGCCAGAGAGTCCATAAATGAACGCACCTGTCGGAAAATCAGGCGCTTTCACAAACTCCATCAGTTCCTCTATGGTAATGTCATTATTGTCAATGTACGCCACACAAGCATCGATGACCTCACGCAGATTGTGCGTTGGCATATTGGTTGCCATACCCACTGCAATACCCGAAGCACCGTTCACCAGCAGGTTTGGAATGCGTGTTGGCATCACGGTGGGCTCCTGCAGAGAGTCGTCGAAGTTGTTCTGCATATCTACAGTATCTTTTTCCAGATCCTGCATCATGTCTTCACCTATCTTCTGGAGGCGGCACTCTGTATAACGCATGGCAGCAGCGCCATCACCATCTACAGAGCCATAGTTACCCTGACCATCTACCAGGCAATACCTCATCGCCCAAGGCTGGGCCATTCGCACCAATGCACCATAAACAGATGAATCGCCGTGTGGATGGTACTTTCCGAGCACCTCACCTACTACTCTTGCAGATTTCTTATAGGGCTTGTCGGAAGTGTTTCCGATGCCCATCATTCCATACAAGATTCTGCGATGCACTGGCTTAAAGCCGTCTCTCACATCAGGAAGAGCACGCGCCACGATTACAGACATAGAGTAATCGATGTACGACGATTTCATCTCGTCCTCGATGTTTATCTTGATAATTTTGTCTTGTTCAAGCATTTATAAAATCTTTTTTTTAAATAAACAATGGTTCCATAAAAAACCACGTAAAGGTACGGCTTTTTTGCGACATACGAAAACTTTTTGGCATGAAAGTTTCTTTTTCGCTAAAAATATACCTTTATATATATAATAGCAGATTCGGAGCCAATACTGCATCGGTTTATGAAAAAACTGCAGTTAGGCATACAAAATTATTTCTCTAAGCAGATAAAATGTTTTTCCCAGCGAGCAAAAGTTCAGACAGCAGTGCTGTCTGTACTTTACCTACCCTTCTTTTCGGTTTTCCTTCGTTTGCTCTGCGAAAATAGAAAGCAAAAAATAAGTTTTATCCCACTCTTTGGCACGACTTTTGCACTTAATGGAAATAAATAGTATATTTGCATGACATTAAGACAAAGGATTTTGAAAATGAACAATCAGTTTTCACAAAGAGTATCAGAAATTATCAGCTATAGTAAGGAAGAAGCTAACAGACTGAGAAACAAGTACATCGGTCCTGAGCACTTGCTGCTGGGCATCTTGCGCGACGGTGAGGGAAAGGCCATCGATATACTGACAAATTTTCACATTGACCTCCGACAACTGAAGGGCAAGCTGGAAGGATACCTTACGCAGGCTCAGGACACAACCTTGGCTCCTGATGCCGATATACCCTTCTCTGAGACTGCCCAGAAGATATTAAAGATGTGTATCCTCGAAGCACGATTGCTGAAGAGTCCGAAGGTGGACTCCGAGCATCTGCTGCTGGCCATCTTGAAGCATCGCACCAACCTTGCTGCTACTGTTCTGACGGACAATCAGGTGGATTATGAGGATGTTTTCAACATGCTCTCACTGAAGCCAAGCAGTCCGATGGACGGCATGGATTTCGATGAAGAAGATGCTGACGATGAGATGAATGAAAACTTTGGCGATTCGCCAAAATCGCCAAATTCATCGGTAAATTTCGCCCAAAAGCAAGGCAAAAAATTGGCTACAGACACCCCTGCCCTCGACAAGTTTGGCTCAGACATCACACTGGCAGCTGCCGAAGGAAGACTAGACCCTGTGGTGGGACGCGAACGCGAGATTGAGCGTGTGGCACAGATATTAAGCCGCCGAAAGAAGAACAACCCTATTCTTATCGGTGAGCCTGGTGTTGGAAAATCGGCCATCGTAGAAGGACTTGCCTTAAGAATTGTAGAAAAGAAGGTGTCCAGAATCCTGCATGATAAGCGTGTAGTGATGCTCGACATGTCGTCTGTGGTAGCAGGAACTAAGTATCGCGGACAGTTTGAAGAGCGTCTGCATGCCATCATCAACGAACTGGAGAAAAATCCCAAAATCATCCTTTTCATCGATGAAATTCACACAATCATAGGTGCTGGAAGTGCTGCCGGAAGCATGGATGCAGCCAATATGCTGAAGCCTGCTTTGGCACGCGGAGAGATACAGTGCATTGGTGCTACTACCATCGATGAATATCGCAAGAGCATAGAGAAAGACGGGGCTTTGGAACGCAGATTCCAAAAGGTGATGGTGGAACCTACCACTGCCGATGAGACGCTTCAAATCCTACGTAATATAAAAGGTAAGTATGAGGAGCATCATAATGTCACATATACAGATGCCGCTCTAGAGGCGTGTGTGAAACTGACAGATCGCTATATCACCGATCGTTCTTTCCCTGACAAAGCCATTGACGCTCTTGATGAATCTGGTTCGAGGGTACACCTCACGCACATCGAAGCTCCAAAGGAAATTGAGGAGCAAGAGCGCTTGATAGCTGAAACGAGTGCCCAAAAGACTCTTGCTGTAAAACAGCAGAATTTTGAACTCGCTGCTGGTTATCGCGATCGTGAGAAGCTGCTTATCTCACAGCTGCAAGACATGCAGGCCGCATGGGAAGCCCAGTTGAAGGAAGACCGCAAGGTGGTGGATGAGGAAGAGATAGCCAATGTGGTATCTATGATGTCGGGCATCCCAGTGCAGCGCATGGCTCAAGCCGAAGAGGTAAAGCTGGCTGGCATGAAGAAGGAACTGCAATCTCGTGTGATAGCACAAGATGCTGCTATAGAGAAACTTACAAAGGCTATTTTACGTAGTCGTGTAGGTCTGAAGGATCCTAATAGACCTATAGGTACCTTTATGTTTTTAGGTCCTACGGGCGTGGGAAAGACTTATCTGGCACAGCAGTTGGCCAAATTCATGTTCGGCTCTACAGATGCACTGATCCGCATCGACATGAGTGAATACATGGACAAATATACAGTTTCCAGACTCATCGGAGCCCCTCCTGGATATGTGGGATACGAAGAGGGTGGACAACTGACGGAGAAAGTGCGCCGCAAGCCCTACTCTATCGTGCTGCTGGATGAAATTGAGAAAGCACATCCAGACATCTTCAACCTCCTGCTTCAAGTGATGGATGAAGGCAGACTGACAGATAGTTATGGAAAGACTGTCGATTTCAAGAACACGGTGATAATCATGACTTCCAACATAGGTACAAGACAGTTGAAGGAGTTTGGCACTGGTGTGGGTTTCACGGCTCAAAAGCGTGTAGATGACAAGGAGTATTCGCGTAGCGTGATTCAAAAAGCGCTGAATAAGAAGTTTGCTCCAGAGTTCCTCAACAGAATCGATGAAATCATCACATTCGATCAGCTCTCACTGGATGCTATCGTAAAGATAGTGGACATTGAGTTGAAGGGATTATATCAGCGAGTGGGCAACATTGGATTCACCTTGTCTATCGACGAAGAAGCCAGGAAATTCATAGCAAGCAAGGGCTACGATGTGCAATTTGGCGCCCGTCCTTTGAAGCGTGCCATCCAGAGCTATCTG
>ODAI012637522.1_pt1 | contig 16053 bp, 17 predicted proteins | sample 1539321 | NCBI WGS metagenome assembly ODAI01 (sample SAMN02144231, study PRJEB22623) | gut metagenome | biome: sheep rumen | host: Ovis aries | place: New Zealand
AGCTCTTGGCGTGGAGGATGACGGCTCGTTGACGGGTGTGGACGGCAAGACAGATCACGTGAACGAGCTGCTGAGGGCTTCGTTTGACTATTGTGTGCCTTCCATAGCGACCTCTACGGAGTATATGGAGGTGACGGATGTGGAGGGGAAACAGAATCATATTATTCTGATGAGCATTCCGCAGAGTATGAGGGTGCATGCAAACCAGGCGGATGAGGTGTACTACCGTGTGGGTGATAAGTCGAAGAAGTTGAACTTTGAGCAGCGTATGCAATTGGTGTATGCTAAGGGTGAACATTACTATGAGGATGCACCAGTGAATAATGCGAGCTGGGATGATCTGGATATGGCGCTGGTGGAGGAATATGTGACTCTGATTGGCTACGGCAAGGGTGCAGAGACTTATATCCGTGAAAACGGATTCCTGATAAAGAAAGAGGACTATCGTGGTAAGGAGTATGAGGCATTGAGCGGTGCGGCGGTTTTACTGTTTGGCAAGAATCCGCAGCGGTTCTTTCAGCGGGCGCAGGTACGCGTGATACGGTATGAGGGCACCGAAGCCAAAGTGGGCACGGAGATGAATGTGATAAAGGATGAGATTTTTACAGGCCCGATATTGAAACTGACGAACGACGTGTTGGCTTTTGTGAGAACGCAGATAAAAGAACATACGTATCTGGGACCGGACGGGCGGTTTAGGACGGACCCTCAGTATCCGGAATTCTGTTGGACGGAACTCTGCGTGAATGCGATTTGCCACAGAGACTATAGTATTCTGGGTACAGATATACAGGTGAAGTTGTTTGACGACCACATGACGGTGGAGAGCCCGGGTATATTGCCTGGCTTGGTAAGACCGAATAATATCCGTGAGATGCATTTTTCGCGCAACCCCAAGATAGCGCTGTATATGCGCAACCATAAACTGGTGAAGGAGTTTGGCGAGGGTGTGGACAGGATGTTCCGTGAGATGGAAGAGGCCGGCCAACCTGCGCCGGAGTACAGGCAGAACGAGTTTATGGTGTATGCCACCATTAGACAGCATGGGGATGTGTCGACTACGGAAAAGGCTACGGAAAAGACTACGGAAAGAGATGAGGGTGTAAATGCTCCGAATGGTCCTGTAAATGGTCTTGTAAATGGCGATGATAGTCGAAATGATAGTGTAAATGATAGTCTAAGTGATAGTGTAAACAAGACTTATCTTACTATTAAAGCTAATCCTGGAATACAAAGAAAACGTATTTCAGAATTGACTGGGAAGAGTATTCCTACAATTGATAGGCATATTGCATTATTAGCAAAAGCATGTTTAATAGAACATAGAGATTCTGATAAGACCGGTGGTTATTATGTGAAGTGAGATAGATAGCCAGTGTGCGTGGGAGGCTTTGGCAGGCGGTGCTGCCTGCAGGGCTGCACGGCCTGCGTGGGGAGCGGAAGGCTCTTTGGGCAACGCCCCAATGTGCCTGGAGCGGTGGAATTTTGATAAGAGACTGGTTAAGAAAGTATAATAATATATAAAGAATGCAATTTAAACGAAGAAGAATCGTTATTTTTGCAGAAGAGAATTATAAATTGGGGGATGTATGTCCCCACAAAAATAGATAAGAATGCGTATGAAGGAGTCGATTAAAATTAATAATGTTGGTCCTCTAAAGGCGATTGAACTGGAGGACATTAAACCATTGACCGTGTTGATAGGTGAATCGGGAAGTGGCAAGAGCACACTGATGAAAATCATTGTGCTGATGCGTTATATATACAAGATGCTGAACATCCGCTGCTACCTGAAGAATGCGGGCGTGAGCAAGTCGCCTTTCAAACTGAAGATTAAAAGCCTTATAAGCGACGATTTGACCGTTTACCTGAACGATGACAACAAAGAGGCTTATATCCGCTACGCGGTTACAGTGAACGGCCACGAATATGTGGTAGAATATAAGAATGGCGACTTGAACACCAAAGGGGCGGCAGACATCCCGAACGAGGATTTATACTTCATGAAGGAGTCGTGGATATCGGAATCGCGTTCGGTAATTCCGATGTGGAAGGCAAAGTCGGCCATGAACAAGAAGGCTGAACTGGGATTCTATTTTCATGAGACGCTGTCGGACTTTGAAAAAGCGACGGAGTCGGTGAAAGACCTGGCGCTGGATTTCATCGGGATGGATTTGCATGTTGAGGGGCAGAATGGCAAGCGCAAGTATTACCTGAAACCTCAGGACGAGTCGTATGATGCCATAGAATTGAAATATGCCTCCTCGGGTATGCAGACAGCCACGCCTTTGGCCACACTTGTGCATTTCTTTGCAAGGGATTATTCGTTTAAGGAGGCTGGCAGGCGTTCGATACTGGATTACCTGTATGAGCAGGACAGGCTGTCATCGTACCGTCCGGAGATGGAAATCATGGACTTGCGGAAGCAGGTGCATGTGCATATTGAGGAACCGGAGTTGAGCCTTTATCCTACGGCGCAGTGCGAATTGATTGATTTTATTGTGAGGGAGGCCTTTGCTGACAAGCCGGCTGACCGTGAGATGGGTGTGATTATGGCTACTCACAGTCCGTATATAGCGAATTACCTGAATCTGCTGATACGCCGTCACGGCAAGGAGAATGCCGAGGGAGTGTCGATTGACCACAACCTGGTGGAGGTGTATGAGATTGTAGAAGGTTGTGCAGTGCCGCTGAAAACTCTGGATGAGCATCCGCTCATTGACACGCGGCTGCTGTCGGATCCCATCAGTGACATTTACAGGGAGTTTAACAACTATTGATTGGGAACGGGCGATGGAGGAGCTATTAAAGAAAGATTTCCTGAATGTCATCAATTCCGTGCGGCGTGGCGACGCCCCTGAATGGACGGCTGAGACGACGGTGCGCGTGGAGGATATTTCCGACCACTTGTTTGACGTGGACGACCCGAAGGACGATGCGGCAACGGTAAAACGGGCCGTGGGTGAGGGGACTGCCTCGTATGTGAACGGAAGGCCGGATGCTCCATACAATTTACGTTTCATCTGTTACGACGAATATATGCATCAGTTTGTGTTTGACGACGGTGAGGGACATACAGACAAGAGCCTGTTGAAGAGCCATACGCGAATGGCAGACTTTGTGGTGTACGACACTTCGGCGAGCCATGTATGGATTGTGGTGAACGAACTGTCAAAGGGTGCGGAGGACAACAAACGCGGCAAGGGTCGTGTGCAGTTGGCCAACACGATAGACCTGCTTTGCCGTTCGGCAGCAATCAAGGCTTTTGTGGAGCCCTTTGCCAACAAATGGTGCGTGCTGTCGGCCAGTGACCAGCGCGTGATGACCCACAACGGCTGGGCCGACGGTTTTATGGGAGCCTACACGATATTACCCGAGCCGTTGAAGTTTCAGTTCGGTGCGATGAAACGACTGGGTTTCACGGGATATGAAACGAGCAAGGTGGTGCTGGGGTGATGTTTTTGTCCGATTTTGTCCGATTGTACAATGTAAATTAGTGGTAATCAGGAGGTTTTGATTTTGTTTGTTTTATTGATTGTTGGTCGATAATCGGACAAAATGGAGTAGGAGCAAGCGCGAAATACCAGATATAGGGCGAAAGAATCTAGACAAGAATCTGGACAAAGTGTCTAGATTGTGCCTGAAGCGGGGATAGATGATTAAAGTATCGACAATGACACAAGAAGAAAGGTGGAAAGCAAAGTATGATGAAATAATGGCCTTCATGGCGGAGAACCATAGAAGGCCATCGAAATATTATGCGGAGGAGAGGAACAACTGGAACTGGATGCGCCACCAGCAGAAACTGATGGGGAAAGGCGAAATGAAAGAGGAGAGAGTGGAGTTGTTTGAGAAATTGCTAGATTTGTGTGGGGAGTATAGGAGGGTGAATCAATATATGTAAGATATGGCTGAACCAATTACCTATAAAGAAATTGATACAACCATCCGAGGCGATGCATCGCCTCAGGTGAAGGGCTTTCTATATCAGTTTCTCTGCGCGTTGAAGTTCTGTTTTGAGATGAAAACAGGACAAACTCTCTGTATAGAAAAGTTTGGCGATTTGGCAGTTAAGGCTGATGCTTCAACTGGCTGTTTGTCTGTAGAAACCAAGCATTATGCTGATAAGATACACCTCTTACACCACAACATTATAAACACTCTATACAACTGGGCCGAGAGCAATTTCCATCAGGAACAATACTCCAAATTGATTTTGATAACAACTCAGGAAATTCGAGACAATGATGAGTTGCTAAAGTTGGGTAAGGGGAATAAAAATCAGTTGTACCAAAGTATTACCGATGCGCTAAAGGCAGAAGCGAATAGGATTAGAGAAAAGCTTGAGGAGAAAAAGAAGGATAATCCCAAAGCGGAATTGAGTGGCGAACAGAAGAAAACGGTTCAACAATTAAATTTCCTGTGCGAAGAGAAGCAAAAAGCAATCATGGTTTCTATAATAGAGAAATGGGAAATGCATACAGGATGCTCTGATTATAGAGGATTGTATGAGGATATTCTCAACCAATATGCATCCATGCTTGAAGGAAGAAAACGAGAGCTTTACATCGATGGCCTTTTTGCGATGATTATTAATCCTAGTGTAGTTCAGAATGGATGGAGCATAAAACGTGAAGATTTTGAAAAGAGACAGCAAGAATTGAATGCAGACTTTTCAGCAAAGACGATAGCTTTCCCATCAATTGGTGAACCATCAGAAGAGGAGACTACGGGACTTGGATCAAGCCTATTTGTTGAGAAGTTGCGATTAGTGAAACTTGAAAATGAGATTGCTAAAGCAATTCATGATTATGTGAAAACCAACAATCTCATCATGAAGGAAATTAAGGGGAGGCCAGTTAGAGATGCGGGATTAGAAAAATACAAAGAGAACTTGAGAAGTTTGTTTGAAAGCCAATATAATGCACATACAGCAGACTTCACTTTTGATCCTAACCAAAATATATTTAAGTCATCACAGAAATTCTATTATGCAATGCAAAATGCTTGCTTGCAGGTAAAGATGGAACCATTCAATACTGTTGATGTTTATTTCGCTAAGGGTGTTCTGCATATACTTGCAGACGACAAAACGTTGGATGTAAAATGGATAATAGATGGAACAAGCATATAATGACATCCTGACGATTCGGAATAATGTATTTACATTAACTCCTATTCTGACATCCTTTTACAGCGAATGCAAGCAGCAAGAGAATAATTTATTTCTTGCGTTTGTGGTATTACCATTGCTATTTAATGAAGAATGGGTAGAGAAAAAGCAGAACATTCGGGTTGACTCTAAACTAACGGCCTGGGTTATTGACAATAAATTTAAGATTGAGGGGTTGCCAGGTAGAATAGAGTACTTCCAAGATATTACAATAAAGTGTCTGCAATATGCCTTTGACATGAAATGGCTATTTGTCAATGGTGCTACAGTCATGTTCAATCCAGATAAACAAGATTGGATAAATAGTAAATTCTACAAGGAACAGATAGAAAATGCGAAGAACCTTAACAAGCTGTTTAAGGATATGGATGTTGTAGAGATACTAACTATATTAGGAATAAAAGACATATGGAGACCAGAATCAAATATATAGGATTAATAGACAAAGACGGTATACGTCATGGCGTAACCTTGCATGAAGGCTTGAACATAGTGACGGGGCGTTCATCTACGGGAAAGTCTGCTCTTATTGAAATCTTCGATTACTGTATGGGCGCTGATGTGGAAACAATTCCTGTTGGCGTAATAACAGAGAGAGCTAAAGTTTATTTTATGCTCATCTTGATTAATGGAAGCCAATGGGTAATAGGTCACTCACAAACAGAGAAGGGGGCTTACTATATTCAGTTAGATGATAAACTGGAGGATGAAAAAGGTATTACTCTGGAATACTTTAACGAAGGAAATTTGTTAAGGAGGAGAGAGTTTAGAAGAGAGCTTGGTTTCTTGTTTGGTTTAAATATCCCTAATACCAAAGAGAAGGATGACGAAGAATATACAAATAAGATTAAGGGACGTCCTTCGGTGAGAAATATGATGTCGTACATACTACAGCATCAGAATCTAATTGCTAACAAGTTGGCTCTTTTCTACCGTTTTGATGAGAAAGAAAAGAAAGAACAGGTAATTGAGCAGTTCAAGATTTTTGCCAACTTTGTTGATGCTGAGTATTATACATCGTCGTTAAAGATAGATAGGATCAAGAAAGAGATAACTCTTTTGGAAAAGAGGCAGGAAATAGAAGAGAAAACACTTCAGTCATACGAAGAAAGTATAGACTCACTCCTTCAACAATATAAAGATACTACTAATAAAGACCTCCTTGGTATAGGTGCAGCTACCTACATCATGGCTGCGCCGGACAAGGTGAAAGAGGAGATAAAGCATGTGACTACAGATAGCATACAGGCGGACTCATCAAGTGAAGTGTCTCATTATATGTCTCGATACAGAGATTTACTGACTAAGCGCAATCTTCTTCATGCTAATATTAGGCAAGTTCAATTAGAGATTCAAGACTACGAGGATACCATCAAATACGTTAATAGTTACAAGCAAGAGCTGGCTTCTGCTTCTTTTGTTAGCGAAGCCGTTGTAGACTATTCTATCTGTCCTTTCTGTAAGCAGCATACTCATTTGATAGAAGATGAAGTACAACAGCTTTATCGTTCTATAGGAAATTTGAATGAGAAGATAAAGAAGGCACCACTGCTTGGTGACGAAATGCATTTCAAAAAAGAAGAAGCGGAAGAGCGAATGAATGCTTTCCAAGAGGATTTGATTAAAGTAGATAATGAGATAAAAGGGCTGAAGAAGATTATTGACGAGTTGCGCAGTAACCGTTCTTTGGAGGAGCAGGGCTATAAAAAGATGTTAGAAATGGAAGGCTTGCTAGATGCTGTTATTAATATACAGAATAGCGGGCTTGACGACCAAATTGCAGAAAAAAAAGCTGAACTTTCCAAGATTGAGACAGAGTTTAAGAAGAGGTATCGGATAAAAACCAAGATGGAATCTGCTTCAAGAACGATCAATAACTATTTGGAAGTATATAGACAAGACCTCACATTCGAACCCTCACTTGATGATTATAAACTGAACTTTGATCTTAATAGCTTTGAACTGACATTTGAAAAGGGTGAAGAGAAGTTGCGATTAAGGCAGATTGGTAGTGGAAGAAACTGGCTTAATGCTCATTTGTGTCTGTTCCTTTCGCTGAGTCATTTCTTTGCAGTCAATAGAACGTTAATCCCTTCCATTCTATTTATTGATCAGCCTAGTCAGGTATATTTCCCAACGAAGGACAATTACGAGAATTTCAGCGCTGAGAAGATGTGGGAACGTAAAGAAGGAACTTCTATTAATTCTGAAGAAGAAAAGAATAAATTGAATTTGGATTTAGAAGAAGTTACCAATATATTCAATACTTTATATAAATTCACACAGAGCGTGAATAACAAGGTTCAAATTATCGTAACTGAACATGCAGATAATTTGAATTTGAATGGTGTGGATTTCAATAGTCTGGTCGCTGCTAGGTGGCGAAAAGATAATGAAGGATTGATTATGGTGAGAGATTCTGATAATTAAACGACTTGGTACTGTGGGCAGGACAGACAGAGTGGGCGCACGCCCCTGGCGGGCGGCCTCTCTGTGTGGGGAGCGGAAGGCTCTTTGGGGCAACGCCCCAATGTGCCTGCAGCGGGGAATTTATGAGGGAACTATTATGAGCGAAGTAGATGATAAATTTAGAAAGGTGAGAATTGATCAATCTCCATATCTATTCCATTTCACTCGTGGAAGCATACAGGATGCAAAGAATACGATGTATAGCATTCTGGATCAGGAAAAGCTTATTAGTAATACAGGCAGAATATGCTTTACGGCGTCCCCAATAACGGCAATTCTTGATTTTTTTAAAACCACAGTTAGAGCAACAGGAGATCCAATGTATCAGCCATTTGGGATTGGTTTCTCCAGAGATCTTCTGATAAAAGACTATGGAGCTCGTAATGTCATATATGGTTCTTCCAATGAGATGGATGATATCCCTGATTCTCTAAAATGGCGGAGCTTGCGACTTGATGTTGGAGAATATGATTTTGAGTATTTGAGAGAATGGAGGATTAAAGGGAGTGTTTTTGATTTCTCAAAATTCCCCAAAGAACATATTTTAATTGTTGCTCCAACACCAGCAGACCTAAACGATTTAATTGTTAAGCACGATGTGGCTTTATATCCCGTGCTTAATTGTTATGGCGAATATGAGCCTGAAATGGAAGAAGTGTTCATTCGAGGTTATAAAGGAATGAGTATAGAAGAGATTGCCACCCATGAAACTGACTATGCTGTATCTGGTTCAACGGCATCCCAACAAATTGGAGAAGATATGTATAAAAGCCTGCTTGCTTCTCATTTCTTTGTTTCTGGAAGCACTTCAAGTAACACATAATCACTGTGGGAGGTCTCGGCGCATGGTGCTGACGCCTTAGCGGCTGCAAGATGCGCGTGGGGAGCGGAAGGCTCTGTTGGCGACAGCCAACTGTGCCTGAAGCGGAGGATTAAGAATAATGATTAAATTTGTAGAAAACAGCAAATAATATATGAAAGTTATATCTGTAATTAATTACAAAGGAGGAGTAGGAAAGACCACACTCACCTCAAACATAGCGGGTGAGCTTGCCTACAGGGGGTATGATGTCTTAATGATAGATCTTGACCCCCAGGCAAGCCTTACATTCTCCTTTATTGACCCGGAATATTGGAGAGAGGAAGTATCATCAAACAAAACCATCAAGAACTGGTTCTCTACCAAGAAAAAGGAAAAAGAAAAGAACTTCAACAAACTCATCATCACGCCTGAAGCAGTGAATGATGCGCTTGACGGACGCGGCAAACTTGAATTGGTTTCTTCCCACCTGGAACTAATCAATGTGGATCTTGAACTGGCCACACAACTTGGTGGCGTTGACCAGCAGCAAATAGGTGAGAACTACATCAAGGTACATCGCCGCCTGAAAGATGGATTGAAACAGATACCGGAAGAAGCATACGATTACGTGATAATTGACTGCCCTCCAAATTTTAATATTGTTACCAAGTGTGCTATTGTTGCAAGTGATTATGTGCTGATACCAGCCAAACCAGACTACCTGTCAACAATGGGTATTGATTATTTGCAAGCCAGTGTCAATAAACTTGTTGCGGACTACAATGGCTTCTGCGAGAAAATGGAAGACGATGATGAGGACTATCAACCGATTTCGCCTGAAATTATAGGCGTAGTGTTCACTATGGTACAATTCTACGGGGGGATGCCTATTAATGCTTGTCGTCAGTATATTGACAAAACCAAAGATCTGGGATTCCCCGTGTTTGACAACTATATGCGCGAGAACAAAACACTCTACGCAGATGCACCTCGCTATGGTGTACCGGTTGTTTTGAATTATAAGAGGAACAGGGCAGATATTGTGAGCGAAATAGAAAACATAGTAGATGAATTAGAGGTTGAACTATAAATATATCGAATATGTACAGAAAAGAGAAAGATCTCTACCTGAATGAGATAGAGCGATTTATACATTACCTGAAAAAGCTGACCCCTTATCAGTTAGAACAGTTAAAAGAAGAGGATGCGTTCATTGATTTCATCTTCGTGGGAAATAAACTTGAGAGGTCTATTGTGGTTTGTCCCGATAATAAAGAGTACATAAGCATTCTCATGAGCATTGAAGATATGAACAGTAAGCAAGAGGTTGAAAACTACTTTCGAAACCTGGGCTTAAAGCGGACAGATCTTGAAGCTATGTGTAAGCTGAAAGACATTCCTTTCACCAAGCGTGACAACATGAGTGTTCTAAAGGATAAGATATATGAACGTATGTTGGGCTTCAAATTAAGATCACGTGCCATCCAAAACGATAAAAAATGACTCTATGGATGAAATAAAAAACAAATACGTTAAAGCGATTTGGGATAGTCTGAAAGCCTTTATCGAGAATATAAACTGTCTTTACGACTCTTTTGAGTACAGTGAAGGTATGTTGAGAAGTCAGAAGATTGAGGCTCAGAAGGAGTATAATGCTTTCATGAAGACGCTTCCTGTAAAGCCGGGAGACGGTCCGGTAAAGTATGTTATCCCTGTTGGTAAAGAACGTCAACATCAGCATCTTGAACGCAAAGTAAAACGTAGTCAAGAGTCTTCCAAATTGCTACTAAGGAGTTATGTGGTCTCGATGGTGTCGCAGTTTGATGCCTATATTGGTGACCTTCTCCGTACTATTTACGAAATCAATCCTGATAAGTTGAAGCAGTCAGATCATAAGTTTAATTTCGCTGAATTGCAGGCAATTGGCTCAATAGAAGCTGCAAAAGAACAGATAATTGAAACGAAAATAGAGAACTGTCTGCGTGACTCGCATCAGGACCAATTCAAGGAAATAGCCTCTTCTATTGGAGTGAGTACTCTGAAAGAATTTGATAACTGGCCATATTTTGTGGAGATTACGCAACGACGTAATCTGTTTGTGCATTATAACGGAGTTGTTTCAAATCAATATCTGTCCATTTGCAAGAATGAAAAGGTACAGTTGGGCGAATTGAAGAAAGGTGAACAATTGGAGGTGGATAGGAGTTACTTCAACAAGGCTTACGAAGTATTCTATGAGGTAGCGGTGAAACTGTCTCAAATGACCATGCGTGTCTTGTTGCTGAAAAAAGACAAAACTTGTCTTGAAGAAATTGACAAATGTATGATAACCAATACATTTGATTTGATTGTAGATGGGCGCTATGATGTTGCCATTGAGTTGGCTAATTTCGCACTAGGTGAGCAGTTTAATCACAACAACAAAGATCGAATGTACTTGGTGCTTAACCGCGCACAAGCCTATAAATGGAAAGGTGATGAGAAAAAGTGTCAGGAATTGCTTGCAGAGGAAGACTTTTCTGCATGTAGCAGTGAATTGAAATGTCCCAAATATGCGCTTGAGGATAATTTGGATAAAGTATGCGAGATGATGCGCTCGTGTGGAAAGGATAGTGAAATTCTAAAGCCTGAGCAGTATCGCACATGGCCAATCTTCAAGGGCGTTCGTGATAAGGAGAAGTTTAAAGAAACTTTCAAGAGTATTTTCGAAGAGGATTTAGACCCAGAAGTGCAGGCTGCCCAGCCTGTTTAATGTAGTTAAGGGCTATTGTGTACGAACAGGAATGAAGAAGAACGTTATACTCTCCATTAAACCTGAATATGTAGCAGAAATCAAAGCTGGACGCAAACGCTTTGAGTTCCGTAAGGCGATATTTAAAGAAAAGGGAGAGAAGGTGTATATCTACTCTTCCTCACCAATTAGCAAGGTGGTGGGCGAGTTCCAGCCGGTAGACATCCTGTGCGATAATCCGGATAGAATCTGGGAAATGACGCGGGTCTATTCTGGCATTTCAGAGCAGTTCTACAAGGAATATTTTTCGGGTAGAAATGTTGCGTATGCTATCGTAATACAGAATCTGAAAATATACGATACACCCAAGGTGCTTCCATTCCACGCCCCTCAGTCGTTCCGCTACATAGATGAACTATGACCATAGAATTCATCAATAACCGCAGTCCGCTCTACTCCCAAGTGAAAGCTTTGGGAAAGAAATGTGCGGCCACCCTGGGTTTTATGCCTGAGGGTGGTTTTGATGATTATGCTATGGCGAAAAGCATCATAACGGCTAGCGAAGACGGTGTTTTGCAGGGATACCTGATGTATAGGGAAGTGAATAGGTTTTCGAGGGTGACGATTGTACATCTGGCTGTAGATGATACGTTCCGTGGGAAGGGTGTTAGCACCGCACTGATTAATGCCCTGAAAAAGAAGTTCAAGGATTCGGGTCTGGCTGGTATCTCATTAAGTTGCCGCAGGGACTTTGAGAAACCATCAGAGGTGTGGGAACGAAATGATTTCATAGCCAAATGGACCCGCAGGAGCCGCAGCATGGATGAACACTATCTGACCACGTGGTGGTATGACTTCAATCCACGGACGCTATTCTCGATGATGTATGAGGAGAGCGGTAAGGTAAGGGCTCTGATGGATGCGAACATCATTATGAAACTGCGCGACGCGGGAATGGGAATCCAGTTCAAGAACGCGAAAGAGGATCCCAGATGTCTGCTGCAAGACTGGCTGGTGGATGAAACGGAGCTTTGTTTTGCGCCGGAAGTGTTCAACGAGATTAACCGTGACGAAGACCTGAATCGTGGCGAGGCCACAAGAACTTATGTGAACAATGCCTTTACACAAGCTCTGTTTGATACAGAAAAAAAGGCAAAGATTGCCAAAGAGTTGGAACAGACGCTGCCTGGAAGTAGCGTGAACACCATTTCGGACAGGAAACAAGTGGCCAGTTGTATAGCGGCAGGGATTCCTTACTTCATCACCTACGATGCGGCAGTCATCAAGAAAAAGGAAGTAATCAAGGCCACATATGACGTGGAGATTTACACGCCACAAGAGTTCCTGATGAAGATTGATCAGCTGTTGCACCGTGAGGACTACTCGCCATCGTTGTTGAAAGGCGTTGCTTTTCATACTATGTCACAACAAGATGCGGCCAAACTTAATGACAGCATTGACTACTTCCTTCAGAAGAGCCGGAGTGAACGGAAACTGGATTTTGAGAACACGGTTAACGGATGCGTGAATGAAGGTGGCAAACTGTTTACGGTGAACTTTCAGGAGCAGAAATTAGCTTTTTATGGTGTAAGGGATAGTGCGGAAACTACTACCTTTGAGTTCCTGAGGTTGGCGGAAAGTTCACTTAGTGCATCACTGATGTGTCAGATTGTGACGGATAAGCTTCGTGAGTGTGCCAAACAGAAACGAAAGTTCATTGTACTGAAAGAGAAATATCTCACGGATGAGCAGATGGACTTCTTGATAAGCTTTGGATTTCAGCAGCAGGCACAGGGTGCCTTTGTGAAAGAGATCAGGAATGAGATTGTAAACAAAGCGAATTTGCCCTGGCAGAACCTAAGTAATGAGGAATGGGTAAGGATAGAGATGATGTTTTTCCCGCTGAAAATCCGTGACCTCGATATCAAGACCTACATCATTCCCATCTGGTCCAGTTGGGCAGGACAGTTGTTTGATAGCACCATTTCGAGTGAAGACCTGTTTGGTGCGGACCCCGAAAAACTATGGAGCTTTGAGAATGTGTATTACAGGCACACGAAACCCGTGACGGAAGTTCCACCAGCCAGAATACTCTGGTATGTGAGTGGGCACGGGGAGACTTGTTCACACTCAAAAGCCATTGTGGGTTGTTCGTATCTGACGGATATGAAGACCGGTAAAGCAAAGGAACTGTTTAAGATGTACAAGCACTACGGCATCTATGTGTGGAAGGATATCTATGAACTGTGCAAAGGGGAAGAGGATGCTGACATCAAGGCATTGAAGTTCAGTCACACGGAACTGTTTACTAGACCCATAGTATATGAAGCCGCGCAGCGGATACTGAAGAATCACGGCTACAAGCGGAACACCTTTGCCAGTCCGCTGGTAGTGAACAACGACGTGTTCATTGAAATGTATGAGGAGGGAAGACCGTAATTTTTTTTGCTAAGTTCGCAGGCTCTGACGCATAATCCACCATATTACACACAAAGTTGCTATAAATTAACGAGATACGAAAGAATCTAAAGGAATAATTTTGCCGGTTGCCAGAAAAGTTGTACTTTTGCAGCCGCAAAAATCGCAATAGTGCGATAGAACTTATATAATAACGTATTCAATGATTGTTGTTTACACATAACGAATAAAGATCCACCGAGCGACGAACTCTGATGTTCGCCGCCGGATACTCTTATATATATACGTACACGCGACGGACATCAGACAAACGAGTTTGGTGTCCGTCGCTTTTTTTATGCTCCGTGACCAAAAACAAAAAATCATCGCTTCTAACAAAAGCAGAACGACAACAAAAAAGTATCGCGTATGACAACAATTTTTTACAAACATTTTAATCGTATAGGAGGACCTGCCCATGGACAGATTAGAACTAAAACACTACGCCACCCGGGACGAGGTGGCAGACCCCCAGTGGGAACAGGCAATGGAAGCATCAGTAAAGTTCATTGCCAAGAAGATTGCAAAGATGGATTGCGGAGAGGCTATGGCTGAAGAAAACTTCGGGATGCCGGCAGCAGAACACTTCGTTTTTGAGGCTTTTGCCAAACTCTACAAAGGCGAATGGGAATGGAGCCAGCACCGCGCCCTGCACACGCAGATTATCCGCATTGCCTTGAGCGACATCCATCACTATCTGGAGAGCTACAAAGACAAGGAGCACCCAGAGACAGTGGAGATAGACGAAAGGCTAGCAGACCATCTGGCAGATGATGAAGATTTCAAAGACGTGGTCTATGAAATTGCAGAGCAGGCCGCTGCAGGCGACAAAGATCTGCTGGACTACCTAAAAGCCATGCGCCGTTGCAACAACTATGAGCTGATAGCAGAGGAACTGGGGCTGGAGATGCGGGAAGTGTATCAGCGACAGAGGAAACTGCTGCGCAGGCTGGAAAAGCGTAACCTCACGCAGAAATCGCGGAAATAGAGTTATTCATTATTATAAGATTACAAGTCTTCAAATAGTATAGAATTATGAACTTCATAGATAAAATCCTCTTGTTAGAGGCCAACTCGGTGAGCGAGCAGGAATACAAAAAATTGACCGGTAGCTCACTGGATGCATTCAGAAAGAGAATGCGGCAAGTAATAGCTGAAACCAAAGCAGAGGTTGAGGCAGAAAAAAGGAAAGAATCCCGCTCCGATGACTAAAAGGGGCGGGATTCCGCTTCTAACGAGAGTGTAAGGACAACAAAAACGAAAGGAGGATATCAAGATGGTACATTTTAGACCGGAGGAGTTCCGCTGCCGGTGCTGCGGCGGACTCCCACCCGCAGTGCGGGAAAACATAGAAACTCTGGTAACAGAAGTGCTGGATCCGGCTCGCCAACGATATGGCGGGCCGGTTCTGGTAAACAGTGGATACCGCTGCCCAAAGCATAATGCGGAGGTAGGCGGTGTCCCGAACAGCCAGCATATGCGCGGCGAAGCGGCGGACATCCGCTGCGATGACAACGAGCGGCTGGCCAAGATCATCGAAATGAACGGGCGCTACGACCAATTAATAAGGTATATGGGCCCGGGCGGAAAGATACGGTTCATCCACGTGAGCTGGAAACGAACCGGAGTAAACAGGAAACAAATGTTTAACAAATAAAAGGATAGGAGGAACGTAAAATGGAAACTTTTGATGTAACGGCCATCATCTTGGCTGTAATAGGGATGGTGAGCGGGTGGGTGACTTACTGGCTGGACCACCGAAAGCACAAGCAGGAGGTAAAGAACCTGGAGGCTGAGGCTCAGAAACTGAAGGCTGAGACCCGGCAGAAGTACATGGATCTGGCTAAGATGTACGTGGACGAGTTCACAAAGAACATCGCCACGCCATTGGAGAAAAGGGTAGATGAACTGACTAACGAGGTAAAGGAGTTGAAGGATGAACTGGAAAACGTTAAGAGGAACGCTTGCTATTGCGCTGGTTGCCCTAACCGCATCAGCGTGCTCGGTTAGCAGGCAGGCTGTGAATTCTGCCACGAGCTCCACTGTGCAGGATTCAAGGGACAGCGTAAGGGTGGAGCAGGTGATGGTGGCCGTACACGATACTATCGTTGAAACGACCACCATTATTGTACGCGAGAACGAACAGGGGGATACCCTGAGGCTAAGTAAGGTGACGGAGCGGGATAGGGTTCGCGACAGGGCTGAGGTTAGGGAGCAACAGGAACGTGTGGTGGTGCAGCACGATACGGTGTTCGTCGCGGTGCGCGACTCGACATCGGTTGAAAAGCACACGGAAAGCACGGCAAGCACGGAAAGTTGGCCTTCGGCCTTGGCCCGGGCGCTGAAGTGGGTGTTTTGGATTATTGTGGCGGTGACGGTATTGGTCGCTGCGCTCAAAATCGGCAGAAAATTTATTTAAAA
>ODAI012982648.1_pt1 | contig 16052 bp, 33 predicted proteins | sample 1539321 | NCBI WGS metagenome assembly ODAI01 (sample SAMN02144231, study PRJEB22623) | gut metagenome | biome: sheep rumen | host: Ovis aries | place: New Zealand
GGATATGATAAGCCGTGGGCAGGGGGGAATGGGAAGAATCTATTCAATCCGACCGATACTATTGATGGGTATCTTGATGGTAACACAGGTAAAATACTGTCATTGTTCGGAGGAAAAGTTGCTTTTATAAAGTGCAAACCGAATACCACGTATACTGTCAGTAAACGAGCTGGGAAGCGTTTTAGGATAGGCGAGACATCCGTATATCCTGATATAAATGTGTCTTACACAAATGAGGTGCAAGGAAACACTGCAAGTCATTTGACTTTAACTACATCAGCGTCAGCGCAATACGTTGTTGCGTGGGTATATTATGCGTCACAAGACACAGACATAACAGCTGAAGAAATGCTTGCGACAGTGCAGATTGAGGAAGGCTCAACAGCAACGGCATACGAGCCATACGAAAACATTTGTCCTATAAGCGGATGGGATGAAGTTAAGGTTGCACGAACAGGCAAGAACTTGTTCAACAAGGCAAATACTACAAACTATTATATAACCACAAGTGGCGAACTTGTAGCTGATAACAATGCAAGAATAACCGATTACATTCCGATTTCTAACGGAAAATGTGTGTTTTCAGCAATTCAGACAAGTGCCTCTTCGTCTTCGATAAGACTTGCCCTATATGACGAAAACAAGGGTTTTTTGCAGCGGATAACTTCAAGAAGTCCTGGGCTTGGTTTAAAAAACACAGTTTATGTTGATGACGCATCTGTTAAATATGTCAGAGCAAATATTTTTATTTTGTCTGAAGACATCGACACGGCTCAACTTGAACTCGGTTCAACAGCAACAGAATACGAACCATTCGGCAACACCTACACCATCGACCTAAACGGAACACGCTACGGCGGTACTCTCGATGTGACGAGTGGAGTGCTGACTGTGGATATGGCAATAGTGGATATGGGTGATTTAAATTACTCATATAGTTCGTCAAGATTCCAAACAAACATCAGCGGTATTAAACAAGGCTTGGCAAGAACCACGCTCTTGTATGCTTCTGCTTATGAATGTCTGCACAATGGAGAACCACATGATGCTAAGCGCAACGGGATTATTTATAACGGGAATAATTCAAATACATTATTCATCCACAATTTTGAATACACAAGTACAAGTGATTTCAAGACTGCGATGACGGGGCAGACGATTTGCTATCCTCTCGCCACACCAATCACAGTCCAACTTACACCGACAGAGGTGTCAACTCTGCTTGGTGCGAACAATATATGGGCGGATAGTGGAGACATAACGGTCAAGTACGGCACAAACCCATACATCATAGTCAACCCGACAGACTTTCCGTCAAAGCCGCTTTTAGAGGTAACGGGAGTAGGTTCGTTCTGGCTCGGTGACACGCAGATTACTATTACAGGCACATCGGGACAGACCCTATATATAGACTGCGAGACAGGAGAGTGCTACAAGGTAACCGGAGGGATAATCTCACCGGCGAACGGACTGGTTACGCTCAACAGACTCGACTTTCCAAAGCTTGCTTCGGGAATCAACAACATTCAGCTCGAGGCGGGCATAAGTAAGGTGAAGATAACTCCGAGATGGTGGAGGCTATAGATGATTCCAATTCTATACGAAAAAACTGAATCAAACTTCAAGTCAAACGGACTTGGTAGGTTATCGGATTGCATACGTTGTCTCGCGAGCGAAGAACGAAACGGCATCTACGAGGTCGAGTTCGACTATCCCGTGACAGGAGTTCACTTCGAGGACATCCAGATGGGACGAATCATCGCGTGCACGCACGACGAGCAGGGCGATGTTCAGCCATTTGACATCTATGCAAAGTCAGAGCCGATCAACGGGATCGTGACGTTCTATGCACATCACATCAGTTACAGGCTGAATGAGATAACGGTTAAACCTTTCACGGCAGGATCCTGCGCAGATGCTATCTCGAAGATAAAAACGCAGTCGGTAAAGGCAAATCCGTTCACATTCTGGACGGACAAGAGCGTAGCAGCATCGTATATATCCGAGACACCACGCAAGGCAAGGACTATGCTCGGAGGAGAGGAAAACAGCATCCTTGATGTATTCGGCACAGGCGAGTACGAGTTCGACAAGTTTAATGTGAAGCTCCACCTACACAGAGGACAAGACACGAACGTATCAATCAGATACGGAAAGAACCTTGTCGATTTTGATAACAACGAGGATGCCTCGGAAACATACACTGCAGTTGTTCCATTCTGGCTGGGAAGCGAGACGGAAGGGGACGAGAGCGTCTCGGTGCTGATCACGCTGCCGGAGTGGTACATAACTTCGGGGCACTCCGTACCGAGCGGGCGAGAGGTCATAGTGCCGATGGATTTATCCGGCGATTTCGACGAGAAGCCTACCGTTGCACAGTTGAGGACAGCGGCACAGAACAGACTTGCATCATCTGATGGATGGCTGCCGAGTCAGACCATCACGGTCGACTTCGTGCAGCTCTGGCAGACGGAGGAATATAAGGACTACGCACCGCTTCAGAGGCTTCGCTTGTGCGACACTTGCGGTGTGTTCGTGCCGATGTACGGTATGAGTCTGAGGGCAAAGGTCATTAAAGTGGTCTATAACGTCCTCCTCGACAGGTACGACTCAATGGAGCTGGGCGACAAGCCGACAACCTTCTCAGCGGTGTTAGAAAAGCAGTTCGATTCAAAGGTCGCCGGCATCGAGCAAGGGTTCCAGGCTGTAAAGATAGACATACAGACCGTGGAGCAAAACGCAGCTGCCGACGCTACACAAAAGGCAAATGCAGCACAATCCGCAGCAGAATCCGCAGCAAGTGCGGATGCAACAGCAAAAGCGAACGCTGCAGAAACTGCTGCGAAAGGATATGCCGATACGCAGATTGCTTCAGCAAAGTCAACTATCGAGTCAGAATACGAACAGGCTATCGAAGACGCGACCGAGCTGATACGAGGCGGCACAGGCGGATATATCGTCACAACGGTCAACGCAAACGGACAACCGATAGAGCTTCTAATAACAGATAACCTCAATCTCAACCAGGCCGTGAACATCTGGCGGTGGAATCTCGGCGGGCTGGCTCACAGCTCGAACGGGTATAACGGGCCGTTCAATGATGTGGCCATCACGCAGGACGGAAAAATCAACGCGTCGATGATAATGACGGGGATTCTCAATGCGAATTTGATTAGAGCAGGAATAATAACGGACGAGGACGGAAAGAATTACTGGAATTTAGAAAGCGGGCAACTTGTAACACAAGAGGGAACCGTCGGTCCATTTGCAATAACAGAAAACGAGTCCACGATATACATTAGTGACACGCGTCGACAGAATTACGGCACATATGGGACCTTCTATCAAAACATAGTTTACGGAGAGCAAAACACAAACTATATCTCTAATATATCCGGGATCTCTATTGACTTCTTTGGACACTACGGAGAAGGGGCATTTTTGACTGACTTTGGCAGCATCATCAATAGAGAAAGAGCGACAATATATGTCGCTTATTCCACTAACGATAGAGCGCAGCTGCGATTTAGTGTAGAAGATGTGAAGTTGTATATGAACTATGATAATGGTTCGTGGCCGTTTTGGTTTGGAAACAAAGCCGGATTCCGAGATGGAATCACGGTATATGGGACGAAATCTCGCGCGGTTGTTACCAAAAACTATTCGGATAGACTTCTCTACGCATACGAAACACCGACGCCACTCTTCGGAGACATCGGCGAGGCAACGATAGACGAGGACGGTTTCGCGTTCGTTGACATTGACGACATATTCTCGGAGACAGTTGCGAGCCGAGTCGAGTATCAAGTGTTCCTCCAGGCAGAAGGCGAGGGAACGTGCTACATTGCGGAAAAACATCCGAACTATTTCGTAATCAAAGGCACTCCGAATCTCAAAGTCGCTTGGGAGCTCAAAGCAAAACAACGTGATTACGAGAACATAAGACTCGAGCAATCGGACAACGGCCTCGAGGAATACGGTAGCGAGACCGACCCTATAAACGATATTGATTCATACATTAACGAACAGGAGGCATTGCTTTATGGCTAACACAATCAAACAGCTTGCATCGTTCGCGGTGCTCAACGTAAACGGAGGCGAGCGCGTCTCATTCACTTATGACGAAATCGACGCAGAGACAGGCGATATGATTTCGAGTAACAACAAGGGGAATTTCTTTGCAGTTGACGAGAACCTCAAAAAAGACATCGAGGACATCCGCGCATACATTCAGGAGCATAAACTCGCAGAGTAGGAGGCGACTATAATGAACAAACTATGGTTAAAGGCGGCACTCGTCAGAGCGATTAAGACGATGGCTCAAACGGCGGTCGCTCTAATCGGAACGCATACAGTCGGGATTCTTGAAGTCGATTGGATTTCGGTTCTGTCCGCGTCCGCACTCTCGGGAATTCTCTCGATTCTGACATCAATCGCGGGACTCCCGGAGGTCGAAAAGATTGACGAGATTCAAACGAAAGTCAATCTCGACACCGTTGAGGAACTTTATGAGGTGGAGGATTATGAAACAGAGAACGAAACAGCCGAAGAATAACGATTATTACATCCGCCTGGTCTCGGGAGGACTCAACGGAGCGGTCCAGGGTTCGCCGACAATCATCGGGGCGAATGTTCTTTGTAATTGCGTCGGGTACGCAAACGGCAGATTCAACGAAATCATCAACGACCCAAATCTCGACGGGAACGAGAAACGATTCAAATATCAGCTTGTTTGCAATGCCGAAAACTTCATCGAATCCGCAAAGAGACAAGGACTCAAAATCAGCAAGACTCCGACCCTCGGCGGGATTATGGTCTGGCAACGAGGCGCGACTCTTGACGGTTACGACGGAGCCGGTCACGTTGCGGTCGTCGAGCAGATAAACGCGGACGGGTCGATTATCACATCCGAATCCGGATGGGGTGGCTTTGCATTTAAGAGGATAAAGAGGAAAAACTCCAACGGCAGATGGGGACAGTCCGAGGCGTACAAATTCAGAGGTTGCATCATCAATCCGTCCGTGAAGTCGTCTCCGGCATCGAAACCGAACCTCAAATCGGTCTCGGTCGTTGCTCAAGAAGTAATCGACGGAAAGTGGGGAACCGGTTCGGATCGCAAATCGAGACTCACGGCGGCCGGGTACAATTACAACGAGGTTCAAAACAAGGTCAACGAGATTTTGAGCAAGAAGAAAAAGTCGGTATCGAATACGATTACCTATACGGTCAAGAAGGGCGACACGCTCTCGTCTATCGCTAAGAGATACGGAACGACATATCAGAAAATCGCGAAGGACAACGGAATCAAGAACCCGAACTTCATCAAGGTCGGGCAAAAATTGAAAATTAAGAAATAGGAGAAAACGAAATGAACGACGGAATGATTATCGCCGCGGTCGGTCTGATTGTCGGAGTGATTGCGATTGTGAGTCCGATTGTTAGACTCAACGCGAATATCACAAAACTCACGACCATCGTTGAGCAATTGGAACAGATAGTGAAAGAGAAGACGGAGGAGCTCGGGCATCGTGTCACGGAGCACGGAAAAGAAATTGACGACATCCGTCTCAAACAGACCGAACACGAGGAGAGAATCAAGTCGCTCGAGTCGAAATAGGTCTCTCAATACGGGGAGACAGTCTCCTTGCATTGTTTGAATACGGCAACGGAACCGGGCATCGTCCCGGTTTCTTTGCTTTTTTGGAAAATCGCACGAACGCGTTGAAAATCAAGCGAACGCACGAAAAAACGACCTCGAAATTTCCGTTTTAAGCGATTTTTTCAAGGCCGTTCGATATATTAGTCCTCGTATTTTTTCGCGATTTCGATTGATTCTTGGATTGTTGCCTCAAAGTCCTCAATCTCAATAGGTCTCTCGATTTTATACTTCACTTGTTTCGCCTCATAGGTCGGGAACATTAACCATTTTGCGCGGTTCGTGAATTTCATCCGAACAATGTCCCACTCGCCACGTTTAACGGTGACGTAATTGTCCGAGACACGAACCAGGCGCAAATCGTCGTCCGGGAAATGCTCGGCAATCCAATTGAAGATTTCGCGTTCTTCCTCCGTGCAAATTAGGTCTCGCTCTTGGCCGTAGTTTCCAAAGTTTATCATTTCGATTCCTCCTTCCGATTGTTTGATATTTCATTGTATCACAGAGGCGAGGGGTTGACACGCATTTCGCCTCGGGTATATACTCGTATCGGTGATTAATAGTTCGTTTGTCGCTGAATCGTTGACAAATGTTGAAAATTCAACGAAAGCTCTATGTGTGCAATTATTCCGAAAATTATGAAAGACGGAATAGTTAGCCGAATAGGGGAGAGAATCGGACTATAATCACCGAAGTTTTACAGAAAACGGAGGTGATTTTTTTCATATGAACAAGAGCATCGAGAAGTTTGCCATCGTCAGAGAGACATCGGCCGCACAGTTCGAAGAAATGCTCAACGCGAAACTCTTTGAATTAAGCGAATCGAGTCCGGTTGTGGAATTCGATTCAGTCGGGGCCGATATGGTGGCGCGGATTCGTTATCGGGAGAGAATCGAAGTCGAAGACCCGAAACCGTCCGAAACCGGAGTGAGGTTCGTTTGTGCAGATTGTCCGCATTTCGTCAGAGAGCGGAACAAGGACGGGAGCATAGACGGTCGGAAGAAATGGGGCGGATGTCCGTTCGCGTTTATGGAAAGAACGACTCTCGATTCCGAGGCGTGTGACGTTCTCTATAACGGGATCAAGAACGGAGACATCGGATTGACATTCAAAGAGGAGGAGCAGAAATGAAAGAATCAATCGGAAAAATAATATTGCTCATTGGTTATACGGCTTTCGCGATGTCAACAGTTATCGGATGCGCTATCAGTTAAGGAGGTCGGAACAATGAAAGAGCTGACAAAGGTCAAAGATATGGTTCTTTGGGAACTCGAGAACAGACCGAAGACAAGGGACTCGGATAGATTGCTGATCTTGAAAGTGTACGAGGATTTTTTCGGAGTCGGTGACGAACCGTTCCTCGAGGTGCTTATGAGGGACGATCTTCCGAACTTCGAATCAATCCGCAGATGCAGAGCGAAGGCCCAGTCATTGAGACCGGACATCAGAGCATCCGAAGACGTGCAGATTTACAGATTCGACAGAGAACAAGTATATTTCAATTTTTTCGGGGAGGTGTAATCAATGAGATTTTATAGAGTAGAGCTCGACAAGACATTCAGCGACGTTTATTTCGACTTCGTGTATTATGACGAGGCGATGAGATTTGTCGGAACGGCACTCGAGAACGGTCACAAAAACGGAGAGGGCCTTTCGGCGAAAATTTACATCCAAGACGAGGAGGTGGGCCTCAATGAGTAAAACACATTGGAAATCACTCGCGGACACATCGCAGTTTCTCGGCAAACAGCACATCGACCCGGATAACGATCTCGTTGTGACAATCGAAAAGGTCGAGGCTGACAAGGTAAAGGATGCAAGACGAAACTCAGAGGAGCAAAAGAGGATTCTCTATTTCGTGGAGCCGGATGTCAGACCGCTCATTTTGAACAGCACGAACGGAGGCAGAATCGAGAAACTTCTCGGCACTCCATATACCGAAGAATGGGCCGGTCACAAGATCGCGCTTTTCCTCGACAAAACAGTTCCGAACAATTTCGGAGGCGAACCCGGAGGAATCCGAGTCCGCGAATATCTTCCGAAAGTCGAGGAGGCTATTTGCTCGGATTGTGGCAAACCAATCTCCGCTCACGACAAATATTCGGTCAACAAGATCGTCGAACTGACGAAAGCGAAATACGGAACCGCGCTTTGTTGGGATTGCGGACAGAAACGCAAGGAGACCGCCGAATGATGCAATTAGAGAATTCAATGGTCCGTCGTGATGTCCGTCCCTGGGAGTGGGACCGTTACGATTGCGAACCGGAAGACGAGGACGAGGAGGCCGATGATTATGAAGATGCAGACGAATAATGTTGTCGGCGATGCCGTCCGAGTTATGAGGGCGCGACGAAATATGACTCAAGAACAACTCGCCGAAAAAAGCGGAATCGGGCGGGGCGAAATTTCGCGAATTGAGACGGGCAAAGAAATCCCGAGGGTTGACACGCTCCTCGTTCTATGCGCCGCAGCCAATCACGAAATACTTTTACAAGATAACGAGGAGGTGTTCGAAGACGATGAAATTGACGAATTCTAATTACTTCTCGCCCGAGGCACAATCTCGTTATTGGTCGGTCTCACAATGGAAAGCGTTCGACAAATGCGAGGCGTGTGCTCTTGCAGATATTCGCGGAGATTATGAGCGAGAAATGACGGATTCGCTCCTCATTGGTTCATACGTTGACGCGTACTTCTCCGGGGAGCTCGACGAGTTTATTGGCGAATACGGCGACATCGTTTACAAGAAGGACGGCGAACTCAAGTCGCAATACATCCACGCGAACGACATCATTGACCGCATCGAATCAGACCCGTTGATGATGGCATATCTCGACGGAAAAAAACAAGTGATTCGCACCGGAGAATTGTTTGGCGTCGAGTGGAAAATCAAAATCGACGTGCTGCATAGAGACAAAATCGTCGATTTGAAAATCGTCAAGGATTTCGGAAAAGTGTACCGAGACGGATTCGGGATGCGTCCGTGGATCGAGGCGTGGGGGTACGACATCCAGGGCGCAATATATCAGAGAATCGAGCAAATCTCGTCCGGGAGACCCGAACCGTTACCGTTCTACATCGTGGCGGCGACAAAGGAAAAGACCCCGGACATCGACATCGTTCAGATTCCGCAGCACATCCTCGACGCGGCTCTCAAAGTGGTTGAGAACACAATCGACCATTATGACCTCATTAAAATGGGCGAAATCGAACCGGTACGATGCGAGGTTTGTGACTACTGCAAGGCGACGAAAGTCATATCAGAGCCGAGAGTGTACGAAATCGAGGAGGCGAGCGGTTAATCGTCAAGAATGAAAAATCCCGTCAGAGGCCAAATTTTGACCGAATACGGGCATATAAACACGTTATCACTCGGGGCGGGCAAACAAAATATTGCTTAATAAGGAAGATGTTCGTTCAAACTATCACGCCCGCCTCGATTGATTGATTCGGTAACGAGCGGGGCGAGATTGTCAATACTCAAAAATAACTCTGTAACTTCACAAATTCCACTTACTCGCCCCGCTTTTTACACAATGCAAGGAGGAAACAATGCAAAGCACAATGATTATAGGGAGACTCGGACGAGACCCGGAATACACTCCGGCACAAGGAGACAAATCGCAGTATGCGAAATTCGTTGTTGCGGTTGATAACGAATTCGGCGATCTAACATCCTGGTTCGACTGTATTGTCTTCGGGAAGACGGCCGACAACGTGGATAAATATCTTTCAAAAGGTCGCCAGGTCGCAATCAAGGGCAGACACGAGCAAGGCGAACCGTACCAGGACAAGAACGGAAACAATCGCCGATCTTGGACGCTCCGGGTCGAGAGAATCAAATTTCTTTCGGATAGTTCATCGCTCGCTGCAAAGGACGGAGCGGCTCCCGCATCGGTTCCGGATTTGCCGGACACTTGGGAACAAGCTGACGCGGATAATCCGTTTGAGTAGGAGGGTGTGCTTATGAAAGAGGCTTGGAAACCAATCGCCGGCTATGAAGGTCTTTATGAAGTTAGCAACGCGGGACGAGTAAGGTCCCTGGATCGAGTTGTTAAAGGTAAAGACAAAACCGGCAAAGACGCGGTTAGAAAAGTGAAGGGGCGCATTTTAATAAATCAAAAATCGTCCAATGGATATGTTCAAGTTTGTTTAGCCAAAGATGGCCAAAATAAAATCGAGAGGGTTCACCGGCTCGTTGCAGCGGCATTTCTCGAAAATCCCTTAGGATTGCCGGAAGTAAACCACAAAGACGAGAATAAGACGAACAACGATGTCAACAATCTTGAATGGTGTTCTCACTTATACAATCAAAGATACGGTAATAAGCCTATGCGCGGAGAACGACATCCAATGAGGAAGTTGAACGCGACGCAGATTCAAGAAATCCGCAAGAGGAGATCGAGCGGGGAACTGTTGAGAGTTATCGCGAGGGATTTCGGAATTTCGATGTCCCACGCTTGCGGAATAACGAAGGGGAACTATTGGCAATAATGAGCAAATATTTGATGGTGGACTCACGAGAACACGCGCACGCAATAAAGGATATATTGAAGACTTTTGACGAGGCGGGGATTGAACACGTTTCGTGTAAGTTGTTATTCGGTGACTATCAAGACTTTAACCGTCCTGGCGTTGTTATCGACAGAAAGAGAAATATCGCCGAATTAGCGAAGAATTGCACGGTGGAGGCTCAGAGATTCAAGAGCGAACTCGAACGCGCTCAGAGGGCGAATTCTCGGCTCGTAATACTCGTTGAACAGAACCGTTACAAGGACCGGGACAAGTGGGTCAGCGTGAACGAGATTTCGGACCTCATTATGTGGTCGAATCCGCACACGACAATCCGTGGCGAGAAAGTCTTCCGGGTGCTGTCCTCCTGGGTGGCGAAATATGATCTCGGAGTCGAGTTTTGCGACAAACGGGTCACGGGAAAGAGAATCATCGAAATTTTATATCCGGAGCTGAGAAAATGACAGAGGAAAAAGGAAACGGGAACGGATTCATAAAGCTATATAGGTCAATGCTCGATTGGGAATGGTGGGACGACATCAACACGTTCCGGTTGTTCGTGACGATTCTGATGATGGCGAATTGGAAAGACAAGAAATGGCACGGAAAGAAAATCAAACGCGGGTCGTTTTGGACTTCACTCCAATCGCTCTCAGATGCGTCCGGGTTGACAATTCGTCAAGTACGAATTTCATTAGATAAGCTAATTTTGACAAACGAAGTGACAAGCAACGTGACAAACTCGGGAAGGCTTATAACCGTTGTAAATTATGGACTTTATCAAGATTATGACGGAAACGTGACAAACGAAATGACAAGCGACAAGGCAAGCGAGCGACAAACCAATGACAAACCCGTGACAACAACTAAAGAAAGAAAAGAAAGTAAAGAATATAAAGAATGTTTTGTTAGTGCCGTTAGTGGGTCCGAAAACGAGCAACAAAATTTTGACATTTGGTCTCGTCTCTCGGAGGAGGACATCGAGCGCATTTGTGACCGCTATCCGAACACCGGAACGATTCTGATTGACGAGGTGGCCGCCGAGGTCCGGGAACACAAACGCGAAATCAAATCCCCGGCTCGTTACGTTCTCGGGTACGCGACTCGGAAGAAGTGGGACGATAATGTGACGTTGCGGATGCCGTGGGAGGAGGTGTGACAATGCGAGAACCGTATCAGATGGATTTATTTGACCTCGAGGATCGAGCACTCCAACCGGTGACACACAGTCCGTTCTATGCGGTCGGAATCGTCTATTGCTGTCCGAAATGCCAGGATTACGTCGGTATGTATTCGAAGGAGGGCAAAGACAAAGGGTGGCACGACGTGAAGGACGTTTGCCGGAACGGACACCGAATGAATTGGGAGGCGATCAGTAAATGATATATCACGAATTGAAACAATGCCCGATTTGCGGAGAGTTGCGGCCCGATTATCAGTTTGAGGAAATGTTCACGGGTCGGATGCAGCGAATTTGTATCAACTGCATCCGGGAAGGCCACAAGGAAATAATGGCAAGCACAGTCAAACGAAACTACAAGAAGACGAAAAAGGAGATTATGTAATGAACACATTCGAACTCAAGAAGAAGTACATCCATCAAATTAATGAGACATTTCAGCCGCTAACGGATTTCGGCGGCATCGGTTACGCGCACGTTTACGCGACGGGGGCCGAGTATGTGAAAATATTCAACTCGACGGGCGGATCTGAATTCCTCGACGTTACCGGTCACGACCTCGAACAGATTCTTCTCGAGGTGATTACGGTCGTTATCGGGAGGGTTCCGCCGTGCGTGGTGAAGGACAAGGCGAAGAAAAGAGAAATCGAGGGAATGTTCCGAGGGGTGGCAAAATGAGGATTTTGAGTTTCCACAAACAAAACGAGGTCTATAAGCGAATCATAAATATTATTTTGGAGCTCCGCAAGAACGACACGAATTCGGCCGCGGATGCAATCTCGGACGCGTTTGACATTGCATACATTGTTGGAGGAGACGCGATGCTCGAGGCTTTGTCTCCGTCCCGGGTCAGAATCAAAACCGCGGCGGAACAGTTCGCGGATGCGCTCTCGAGGATGGTCGAGAAGTTTGACGAGCTCGCGGACGGAATCGAGGTGAGAACGGATGATTAAAGTTGTCAGAATAACCGACCCGGATTGTGACGGATGTTTCGGAGCATCTTTTGGAGACTGTCCCGATTGCGGGACGAGGTGCTCAGAGATAACGCTTTGCAAGGATTGCGTTCACAGAAACGAGGCCGTTATACATCGCGAGAAACTTCTTTGCACAAAACTCCACGCGTGGGTCGAACCGTATGAGTTTTGCGCTTGGGGAGAAAGAGAGGAGAAAGAATGAGTAAATATATCAAGTTAGAGGACGCAATAGAGCGATTGAATCAACTGTATCACGGCTATGAGGTCGAAGCGTGGCTTGAGAGCCTACCGACAATCGAATCCAACGAGGACGCTATCAGTCGCAAGGGCATAAAAATAAGACTTGGTAAAAGGTTTAGTGATGACCCAAGACGGATTATGGAGATTGTCAAGGAAACTGTCGATGACGCACCGAGCGTTATACCAAAGCCAAAAGAGGGCGAGTGGATAGTAGATATGCCTAACTATAAATCTATATGTCCTGTATGTGGAGCAAAAGAAACAGAGTTCATCTATGGAACAGAGATGTGGTATGGATTAGGCGAATCAAAGTTTTGCCCTAACTGCGGAGCGAAGATGAAAGGGGTAGACGATGAGTAACATAGAAACGTGCTTCGGATGTGGAGCACCGATAAGACGAGGCTATCCGATGGTAACACAAAGCGGAAAAGATGTAATAGTCTGCGAACGATGCAAGAGGCTTTGGAAAAAGTCGAAAGCCGAGGAGGAAAAAGGGACAGGAGCAGACGATGGAAGGGACAATTGAAATATTAGTCTGCCTGTTCCTTATCGCTTTGGTCAGATGGTATTTTGACATTTGAAAGGAGCAGAGTGATGAGTAAATACGAAATAGCAGTGTTTATCGTATGCTCCATTAACGGATTTATCTGCTATCTCATAGGATATATGGTCGGCATAACGCACGATAAACGCACGATTACGCACGAGTGTATTAAAGATACACACGATAAGACCGAGCCATAGACAGAAAGGAGCGAGTGATGAGCAACGAAGAGGCATTTGCAAACGAGTTAATCGGCTACATCTTCACTTATCCCGATGATGAATATATGACAATGGAGTGCTTATGCCGAAAACTGTATAAACACGGATTGATAGAAAGAAAAGACGGAGAGTGGACTTGCAACTTTATCAAGCAAGCGGAATCCGAATGAAAGGAGTGGGAAATGACTAAGATTGAGCAGAACGTCGAAATGATGCAGATGCTTTCGAAGGCAAAGGCACAGCTCGAGCACAAAATCCGCACGGCGTACAATGCCGGCTATAAAGACGGACTCAAGGATGGAGCGGCGGATTTGATAAACAGATTGGCGGATGCAACGGAGGAGAAGAAGTGAACGACTACAAAAGAACGCTCGCGTTGATATTTGCGACGGCCTCGATAATCCTTGCGTCGTTCTGTTCCGGTATTGTGCTTGGAAGGGTGACGGTCCCGGAACCGATTCCCGTCGAGGGTCAAGTCAACGACAAGTGCGAGAACGACGGCCGTTGCTATGTTCAAACGTGGATCGAGGTTAGCGTGGAGGATTATATCGGATTGGATGTCGGAGACGAGTTCGAGGTGACGGAATGACACTATATATTTGCGACAGAAAACAATGCGGAAACAGATGCAATCCCGATTGTCAGCATACGACAAATATTGAACACGCGAAGAACTTCAAAAAAGAATCTACCACGGGCGACTATTGGGAAAAGACTTTGGAGGACGAAATTAAAGAGCGAATTGAGAGGTGGGTTTCAAATGGTTAAGCAAAGCAAAATTCCGCCGATGCCGAGAGTTAAGGAGGCGAGCGTTTCGAATCCTCCGACGGCGACGGAATGGATTAACGAATATCGAGAACTCAAAGAGGAAAACGCGCGGATGCACAAAGCTATAAAAAACTACGACGAGGCAAATCGTAAAATCTCGCGGGAACTAAACGAGACGAGAATGTTGCTCGCAAAGGCTGAGGCGCGAATCGAAGAATTGACAAGAGTCAAAGTTGAGACCGTGGTCGTTGATAACGAGGAACCGGAGATTCCGATTGTCGTTGATTTGGAGAAGTATTAAGAAATGACAGCGAAGGAATATTTAGAACAGTATGCAGAGGCGGACAGACTCGCAAAGAGACTCGAGTCCGAATATATGAAAGAGCGGGAAATGATTGACGCGGTTAGATCAACGGCAGACCTCGACGGATTGCCACACGGAAACGGAATCAAGAAACCCGTCGAGGACAGAGCGATTCGCCTCGCGGATAAGTTTGCGGAGTGGAAGATTGCGGAACTCGATGCACTCCACATCCGGCAAGAGATATTCGAGACGATAAACAAAGTCGGAGGAGACGAGGCCGATGTCCTTTATGAGCGATATATCAATCTCCAAAAGTGGCGGGATATATGCGTGACGGTCCATTGGTCTTGGTCCAAGGTGGACTCGTTGCACAAAAGCGGACTCGAGGCGATTTCGAAATTAATATAAAAAAAGCAAGAATCAGCACAAAGGGTCGTGGTAATATGGCATTGTCAAGAAGTCGCAAAGACGGACGGACATAATCACCGAGGCGGGAATCGTCTCTCGCCTATATGACGAAATGGGTATCACTCTCGGTTCGACTCCGAGAATCGTCAAAACTACAAACACGAAAGATGTCGGGGAAGTTCCTCGACTTTTTTCTTACGGGGGATTAGGGAATGATTATAGATCACACGCATCCGGCATACTTGAAGAAGTGGGGGCGGTTAAGCGGCGTGAAACATAACGGCGCGTTCTACTATTCGCAAGAGATAGTCGAGAACATAATTCCGAACGTTGAGACTGATCGCAATTGGATAACCGTCAACGTTCAAGGAGTGGGATGCAATCACGCGATTGTATTTATTCATAACAACGTAAAGCCGTCGAACTATGATTGGCTCCGGAAGTATGACGATCTCGTTCTCGTGTGCGGAATAAAAGAAACGGTCAAGAAGGTTTCACACTTGGGCCGCGCGATATATGTACCGCTTAGTATCGACACGGAATATGTCAAACAGTTCAGAGTAGAGGAGAAAACAAAAGACGCGGCATTTGTCGGGCGCAAGAGCAAACTGCAATACGGATCAGTTCCGGGCGGCGTTGATATTATTTCGGGATTGCCGCGGGAAGAATTGCTCAAGACGATGGCGGAATACCGAACCGTGTTCGCGGTCGGACGCGTGGCGATTGAGGCCGTCATTCTCGATTGCAAACTGAAAGCATATGACAGACGTTATCCGGATGTCAGACGTTGGCGCGTGATAGATAACAGAGACGCAGCGAAGTTGTTACAACGAGAACTCGACAAGATAGACGGGAGGAAGTAATGGCTCGGGAGTTTGCAAAAGCGTTTTACAGTTCGAAGGCGTGGAAAGATTGCCGCAACGAATATATGAAAAGAGCTCACTATCTTTGTGAAGACTGTCTCGCTAAAGGAATATATAAACCGGCGGCAATCGTTCACCATATCGAGGAACTCACACCGTTCAACATTCATCGACCGGAGATCGCGACGGGGTTTGATAATCTCCGCGCGGTATGTCGAGAGTGTCACGACGAGCATCACGAGAACCGGGGACGATGGGCGAAGGTAAACGATGCGAGACGTAAAGCGAAACGAGACTCGGAAAGATTTTTCATTGACGCAAACGGAAAAGTTTCGGCGAAGTAGGCCCCCCTGGGTCTGAAATTTCGTCGGAATATATAGAC
>ODAI012407546.1_pt1 | contig 16050 bp, 14 predicted proteins | sample 1539321 | NCBI WGS metagenome assembly ODAI01 (sample SAMN02144231, study PRJEB22623) | gut metagenome | biome: sheep rumen | host: Ovis aries | place: New Zealand
GGCAGATGTTATGTCCGCAGGAAAGAATGAAGTTTCTGCGGCTACCGGTTCGTATAATGCCCTCAAAAACGAAATGTCCGCTCTGAAAAAGGTATGGGCAGAGGTGACCGATGAGGCTTCCAGGAGTGATATTGGGAAGCGCATTGACGAAATCAACACCGAATTGAAGGAAATGGATGCCTCAATCGGCAACTTCCAAAGGAATGTGGGCAACTATGCGAGCGGATTTAAGAACGCTCGCCAGGAACTTGCTGCCTTGAAGACCCAGATGGACAACCTGGAAGAGGGTTCAGCGGAGTATAATGCGGCTTTTCAAAGGGCTGCAGAGATTACCCATAGCCTTTCAGAGCGCCAGGAAATGCTCCGTTATAGTGCTGCTGACCTTGGAACACAGTTAAGCAATATTTCCGGCATTGCTGCTGGTCTTATGGGTGGCTTCAATGCCCTTCAAGGTGTTCTTGCCCTCACCGGCAGCAAGAGCGAGGAACTCCAGGAGACTATGATGAAACTTCAAGCCGGTATTGCAATCGTACAGGGCTTGCAGGGGCTTGAAGGAATGACGAAGAAGGCACAGGGTCTTGTTGAGGGTCTTACCAATATGATATTTAAGACCAACGAGACCACCGCTGCTGTTGGGGCTGAAACTACCGCTGTTGGGGCAAATACAACGGCACAGGAAGCGAATATTGTGGCTACCGAAGGGGCTACTCTTGCTACAAACGGATTTAAGAAAGCCCTTGTTGCTACCGGAATTGGTGCAATCATAGTCCTAATCGGCTCACTCATAGCCCATTGGGAGGACTTCAAGGATATGGTTGGCCTCTCAAACGAGAAATTGGAACAGTTCCAGGGCATTATGGACAAGGTGAAAACAGTCCTTGGTGGTGTTGCAAATGTGATTATGAACGCATTTGTGGCCAGTGTAAAGAACGCAATCACCGCTATATCAACTCTTGGGGAGGTAACGAAGAATGTTTTGACCTTCCAGTTCGGCAAAGCGGCTGATGCTGCAAAGGAAGGGTGGGCTAAAATCGCTGAAAATACCAAGAATGGCTTATCCATCGTACAGAACTACCAGGAGGGTGCAGCAAAAACCGCAGCCAAAATCCAGGAGAAGAGGACCGCAGATGCCCTCAAAAAGTCTGCCGAAGAACTTAATGAGACAATCAAGGACAATGAAGCAAAATACGGAAGCGACTGGAAGTACACCCAGGACGGAAAGAAACTCTATGACCAGTACTATGCCACAAAACTCAAAGCCTACAAGAAAGACAGCAAGGAATACAAAGACCTTATGCGGCAGAAGTGGGCATATGATAGAGAGTATGATGAGCATCTTAAGCAAGCATCAAAGGCACAGAGCAAACAGGCGAAGGAGGCTGCGGACACAAGGTTAGAGGAAGCCAAAAAGATTGAACAGAGAGCAAAAGATTCCTTGAAGACGGAAGAAGAACTGTTAAAGGAGAAGTTTGAGGAAGAAAAGGCCTTACTCATTGAGTATCACAAAGATACCACAGCCCTTGAAAAGGAATACCAGGCCAATCTCAAAAAGATTAGGGACAAGGCTGCTGCTGACGAGAAGGCAAAGGCAGACAAGAAGAAAGCTGACGAAGAAAAAGCCCTTGCTGACCGTACCAGGAAGGCTCTCAAAATGTCTGACAGGAGATTGCAGACTTCCGATGACGCAAACGCACAGGCCGTACAGACCATTGAACTTGAATACTCCCTCAAAGAAGCCAAGTCAAGTGGCTCCTTGTCTTTCAATGACCTTATTGAGGAAACCAACCGCATCTATGAGGCAAACAAGCAGCATCTTATGGAGCAAGCTGCTGAATATAAGAAGCTTATGGATGACAACACCATTGACAAGGAGGCCAGGGAAAATGCAGAGAGGGATTACAACAACACAATGGCCGAACTGCGTAACCTTGACACCCAGAACCTCATTGACAACACCAATCTCCAAAGGGAAGCCATTGAAGAGCAGATTAAGATGTACTCTGACCTTGCCAACTCAATCGGTGACATATTCGGTTCTATTGCTGACATACTGGAAGACGATATTAAGAACAAGGTTAAGAACGGGGAACTCACAGAGGAAGAGGGCGAGAAACAGTTCAAGGCGGTCAAGGCATTCCAAATCGCACAGGCTACCATACAGACCATTTCCGGTGCTATTGCCGCATTTATGTCCTGCCAGAGCCTTCCTTGGCCAGCAAATGCCATTGTAGGTGGAATCCAGGCTGCTGCTGTTACTGCTGCCGGTATTGCCCAGATTGCGAAGATTAAGAGTACTCAACTTGGAGGCGGTGGAAGTTCAGCAGGTTCTCCTACCGCAGCCCCAGTACAGACCGCACCGGAGGAATATGTACCTCAATACACCCAGAACGCTACGGGTGAGAGTGAGATTACCCGTCTTGCAGATTCTATCCACAACCAGAGGGTATATGTTGTTGAAAGCGACATAACGGAAGCCCAAAACCGTAGTAAGGTGAGAGTTACGGAATCCACCTGGTAAAAATAAGATATTTTATAAAAACGAATAACTATGTATAAAAATGTTCCCATATATTCAGCCATCGTTACGGATGACGGACTTGGAATGGAGAGAATATCCCTTGTAGATGACCCTGCAATGGAATCTGATTTCCAGTATTTTGAGAATGCCGAAAAAGAAGAGTTCAAATTCTCCGTCCAAAACGAAGAACAGCGTCATATTTTTGGCGTTGTTATAAGGGCAGACCACCCGGTTTTCCGAATTTCAGCAGAGGGTTTCCCTTACTATATCACATTCTCCAAGGAAACCATTAAGACTATCGTACAGAAGTACTTCAGGGAGGGCAGACAGAATAATTTCAACCTTATGCACACCCCAGGAACCGATGTTGATAGTGTGGAAATGCTCCAGTTCTTCATTAAAGACACCGAAAAAGGCATTGACCCCAAAGGATTTGAAGATATTGAGGACGGAAGCCTTTTTGGAGAGTTCAAGGTGATGGATGACGGTATTTGGAATGATATCAAGGAAGGAAAGTTTAAAGGCTTCTCAATGGAAATCTTCTATGAGATGGAAATCCCGCTGGAAGAGGAAGAAGAGCAGCTGTACAGTGATATACAGGGGCTTTTGGACCAGATAGCGAACCATTTGAAAAAATAAGAATATTTAATATCAAAAGGAGATTTTTAGATATGAATACGAAATTACAGCGAATCAAAGAGACCCTTAAATCAGTCCTTTCCCAGTTCCAGGAAGAGAGAATTACCAGTGATAAGGGCGTTTTAGCAGTACAGAAAGCCGGTGATGAGATTGCTGTCGGTGATACCGTTATGTTAGTTGATGAGGAAGGCGTTGAAAGCCAGGTAGAAAGCGGTGAATATATCCTCACCAATAGTGATGTACTTGTTATTGAGGACGGCAAAATTGCGGAAATCAGAGAAAAAGAAGAAGAAAAAGTAGAGGAACCGGCAGAGGAAAACCCTGAAAGAGAAGGATTTATGAAGCAGAAGGGCGAATTTGAAGAGAGTTATGACGAAAAAACCCGCAAAATCGCTGACGCTATCCGCTCACTTGGCTTTGATGCTTGGGTTGTAGAGGCGGCTGATGACTATGCGGTTGTTGAAGTTTGGGCTGATGGTGGTGTTAAACATTACCGCTTCGCAATTTCCTGGGATGAAGAAGGCAATCCAATCGTAGGTGAAATGACCGAGGTTGAGCAGGAGTATGTCCCTGTTGAGGAAGAGAAACCGGCAGAACCCGTTGTTGAAGAGGTTGTTGAGGAAGCACCGGCAGAGGAAGCCTTTGAAGAGGTTGAGAATCCTTCAAATGAGGGTGAAGAGAGTGATACCGAGGCTGTTGTCAAGTTGAGGGAGGAAGTCAATGAACTTTATAAGATTGTTGACGAACTAAAAGCAAGGCTTGATGCTGTTGAGAAGAAACCAGCCGCTGAAAGTGCTACGGAAGAGTTCAAAAGGGTCAATAAGGTTGCAAAAACCGGTGATGACAAACTTGACCGTCTTGCAAAGATAATGGGCGCTTAATTCGCTGATACAAAATACTTTATATGTATGGGAGACCTTTCAGGGGTCTCCCTTTTTTTTAAAATAAACCACTTTCAGAATGCCATATATTTCTATGCAGTAAACGACTAATAATCAAACAATAATAAAAAGAAAAATCTACTGAAATTATGGCATTTAATGTATCAGGTCTTTCCGCTTATGTGCAGGAAAACAGAGACAACATTCTCCGCAAGGTTGTTCTTGAGGGTGACACTATTTCCAAGATGGCGAAGCAGCTTGGTGTAAAGACCAAGGAACGCCTCCACTATTTCTCCCTTGACCCTGTTATCCAGGACGGTAAGGGCTGCGGTTTCTCCGCACAGGGCGCTACCAACATCACCGAAAAGGATGTTGAGACCGCTGTTATGAAGATTAACGATGAGTGGTGCAACGATGACCTCCTTGGCAAGTATGCAGAGTATCTTGTTCGCTTTGGCGCAGATGCTAACGCTGAAAATCTTGCTTTTGAGCAGCTTATTGCTGATGAGCTTGTTAAGAACATCAACAAGGAAATGGAGAAGAGAGTATGGCAGGGCGTAAAGGCTAACGACCTCATTGACGGTCTTTTGACCCAGGCAGCTGCTGACAATGAAACTGTTAAGGTTACTTTCGGTTCTGGTGACACTCTCTATGATAAGGTTAAGGCTGTCATTATGGCTATCCCGGAGGAAATCCTTGACGATGCTGTTGTGTTCGTTTCTCCTGCAAACTTCAGGGGCCTTGTCTTTGAGCTGCTTGAAAAGAACAACTTCCACATTGCACCGGAAGAGATTGAGAAGGGTGAGTTCTATTTCCCTGGCACTACCATCGCTGTTCACAAGACTATCGGTCTTACTGGCGTTGATGACAAGATTTACGCTTCAACTTGGGGCAATATGGTCTATGCTACCGATATGATGGACGACAAAGAGGAACTTCGCTTCTGGTTCTCCGATGACGCTGACCTTCACAGAGTTAAGGTTAAGTGGAATGCTGGTGTAGCAACCTACTTCTCTGACTATGTAGTTCTCGGTGAGTAATTTCCACCAAATCAACGACTTCGCAAATAATAATTAAAAAAAACAGATTAAAGAAAATGGCTTGTAATTGCACAAATCAGACAATAGCCGGACTTTGCAAAGACTGCGAAGGCTCCCTTGGTGGTATCGTAACCGTTTATCTCGCAAACTACGAAGAGAATATCTTCACTATCACAAGTGGAGCTGTCTCTGGTGTTAAGAGTGGTGTTTCTTTCTACGAATATCAGTTCCGCAAGAACACCGGCTCTATGACTTCAACCCTCAACATTGACCCTGCAAACGGTGTCAATTTCGTACAGACCGACCTCAACCTTGTGTTCAGCCGTATGGAAACCAAGAAGAGGATTGAAATGGCTGCTTTGAGTGTTGGACAGCTTGCAGGTATCGTTAAGGACGCTAACGGCAAATACTACGCTCTTGGTGTGTCAGAGCCCCTTGAGGCTTCTGCAGGTGACGGACAGACCGGAACGGCTCGTACGGACGGGAACAGATATTCCATAACCTTGACCGATAACCAGGAGACATTTCCCCCGCTCATCCCTGATTCAGTTATGGAGACTGTGACCATCGTCCAGGCGACGAACTAATCTTTTTCCCTCTGAAAGGATGAACCCTCCCTGTTCTGGGGAGGGTTTTCTTTTTCTCCCTACCAATCCCCGAAATAAAGATATTTATGTGAAAAGACTTGTGAGATATGACATTTTACCTGCAAAATAATGTTACAAAGAGGGAATATTCATACAGGGTTTATGATGTGAATGATTCCACCCTCTTTTTCCACTTCGCCCTGACGCTCGGGGAGGATATGGACGAGGGTGAGTACACCTACAAACTCCTCAACGATAACCTCCTTCTCGCACAGGGGCTTCTCCAAATCGGGGACTACGAGAATAACGCGAAGAAATACACAGTTACAGATGACAACGGAATCAAGCAATACAACGGCTAATGAGTTCTATTTCACCGCCGTAAAACCATATATCCTCCAAACCGCCCCCTCAAACGAGGAGAGGGATGTCAGGGGGAAGGATTATGTCTATTGGGGTGAGAACGACGAGTACGGGAACTTCCTCTACAAGTGCTACTCGGAGTGCCCGATTCTACAGGCGATTATAAACGGCACTGTGGACTATGTCTGCGGTGACGACATCGTCCTCAATGTCCCCTCTCTCGCCTTTGAGGCGAACAGGGAGGGTGAGACATTCAGGGATGTCATAACCAGGGCCCTCCTGGACTACTACATCTTCGGCAACGGGTACATCCAGGTCATAAAGAACTTCGCGGGCGGCATCGCCGAGCTGTACTGGCTTGACGCGAGGTATGTGAGGAGCGGGCTGAAAAACCAGTCGTTCTATTACAACGAGGATTTCGGGAAGAAGTGGGGAAGGAGCAAGAAGACTGTCGTTTATCCCGCGTTTATGCCGGAAGGCGAGGACGCCACCAGCATCCTTATGCTCAAGACCCCCAACAGCAGGGGGACTTACGGCTCACCCGTATGGGAATCGGCGATAAAGTCGGTTATGACCGAGATGGAGATTGACAAGTTCCACCTCGCGGAGATACAGAACAACTTCGCCGGGTCAGCCGTAATCAATTTCAACAACGGCACCCCCTCACCCGAGCAGAAGGCGGAGATAGAGAAAAATGTGACCGAGAAGTTCGGCGGGAGCGAGAACGCGGGACGCATAATGCTTTCCTTTAATAAGGGAAAGGACAACGCCACCACTGTGGAGAGGCTGCAATCAGATGACTTTGACAGCAGATACAACGACCTGGCAAAGAAGACCCAGCTGCAGATATTCACAGTTTTCGGGGCGAACGCCAACCTTTTCGGCGTCCCCACCGAGAGCAACGGGTTCAACGCCGAGGAGTACCAGTCCAGTTTCAAGCTATACAACAGGACCAGGGTCAAACCCGTCCAAAGGTATATTTCCGGTAGAATGGACAGGCTCTTCCAGATGAACGGGGCGGTTACGATAACGCCTTTCACAATAGGAGAGAATACAGGAGAACAAACAGTTGAGTAACAATGATATACATCAAAAATATAACAACGAGCCAGCAGGTCTATATTCCCAGGCAGACGGTCAACACCGGCTGCGCGGCGAATTGCGGCTGCGTTAACCTTGAGGATTACTACACCAGGGAGGAGACGCAGGAACTGATTGAATCCATAGGTGCGGTCACAAAGGACTATGTGGACGGGCAGGACGCCGCGACTCTCCAGTCAGCGAAGGATTATACGGACCAAGCCATTGAGGGAATTGACCTCTCAAAGTACGCCACCGTCGCCCAACTTGACGCGGCGATACAGGCTGAACTTGAAAGGGCGACCGCGGCTGAAATGAGCCTCAAAGACAGGATTGACAATCTTTTTGATTGGAGAACAAATACGCTATATCTAAATAACGAATAAAAAACACATTACAAAAATGGCAGACATTGTAAAAATAAATCTGAATGGCGTTGATTACAACATTGTAGATAGCGCCGCAACGAGTGGCCTTTCCACCGAAATCGCAAGGGCGCAGGCAGCCGAGAGCGCTAACACCCAGGCAATCGCGGCAGAAGTTGTCGCGAGACAGAGCGCTATAACCGCTGTTGAACAGACGCTTTCCGGCAAGGCTGACCAGGCGACCACCTACACCAAGACGGAGGTCGACAACAAACTTTCAAGCGCGGCTACCGCGACCACAGCGGAGATTGCGCAGGCTGTAAGCGGCAAGCAGGACACCCTCACAGCGGGAACCGGCATTGACATCACTAACAATGTAATCAGTGTTGATATTGACACCACCCTTTATGTTGTTGTCGCGACCCTTCCGGCACAGCCAGCCGCGGGTAACGAGAACAAGATTCACCTTGTGCCAGCGACGAGCGGGGAAACCGGGAATATGTACATTGAGTACCTTTGGAAGGGTGACGCTTGGGAGAAGATTGGAGAGAAACAGATTGACACCGACCTTTCTGACTACTACAACAAGACCGAGGTTGATAATCTCCTTTCCGCGAAGACCGATAATTCAACCTATTCCGCTTATACCGCTTCAACGGCGACCCTTATCAGTTCAGCCCAGTCCGCCGCTGATGCCGCGCAGGGAGACATTGACACCCACATCGCGGACAAGAACAACCCTCACCAGGTAACCGCCGCGCAACTTGGTATAAGCGCCTCCTATGACGCGACGAACGAGAAACTTATCCTTACCATTCCAGCGGCTTCCTAATAATCCCTAAAACAGTTATTTAGATATGGCTGATATCACAAAAATAACACTTAACGGTACCGATTACAATGTCAAGGACCCAAACGCCCAGGAGACGCTTGTGAGCGGGACCAACATCAAGACCATCAACAACCAATCTATCCTGGGTAGTGGAAACATCACTATCCAGGGTGGTTCCGGTGGTGGTGAGACCGTCATTGAGCTCACCCAGGCGGAGTATGACGCCCTTACGGAGTACGCGGAGAACACCACATACATCATTACGGACGCCCAGGCGATAAATATGGACGATTACGCCACAACCGGAAGTGTGAATACCCTCTCAACCCAGGTCGCGACACTTTCGGGTGATGTCGCTGACAAGGCTGACAAGGCGAATGTGACAGCAAGAGCGGCAAGCACCCACTATATTCCAGGGTGGAATGCACAGGGTGTAATTACAGGGGAAACATTGTATTATCTTGTATCACAGACCATTAATGGCTCTTCTTATAGCCAGTTAATGAGATATGGGACAAGCGGCAATATGCCCTCCATATTTGCTCCAACTTCCGCGGGAACTCAAAACGCTGTCCTTCTTTCAAACGGAAGTGGTGCTCCGGTATGGGCCTCCTACAAGTTCCAGTTCATCACCCAGACAGCCTATGACGCCCTCTCAACAAAGGACAGTACAACGATTTATTTCATTGTAGGAGACTAAAGATATGATTTATTTAGGTAGCAACGAAATATCAGGGATTAAACTTGGTAACACCGACATAAGTGCAATCTATGCCGGTGATTTGCTCATTTGGCCCACAAGCGTAACTGGTTGGTCTGTAAGCCCGGAAACAATTGAAATGGCGGCAAGTGGCGGTACAGAAATCATCACCATTACCTCCCTTTCCGCTTGGACAATTTCTTCAAGCGAGAGTTGGATTACTTTTTCACAGAATAGTGGTGATAGCGGAAGAACAACAGTTGCAGTTGCAATTGCGGCAAACGAAGGGGAAACGGACAGAACGGCAACAATTACGGTGACGGACGGAACGAATGTCAGTATAATCGCTGTGTCACAAGAAATGTCAAATCCTTATGCCAATATGTACCTTACCATCAAAATTACTGGCGCCGGCAATCTTAAATGGTATTGCCAAAATAACAGTTACAGGAAAACCGTATCATATTCTAAAAACAACGGTCAGACTTGGACAAGTGTTACACCAACAAGTGCAAGCAGTGGTACAAGTATTTCAGTATCAGTAGGTGATGTCATCATATTCAAGGGGACAAACTCAACTTATTCTAACAATTCAACTACTACAAATAATAGTTTTAGGTATTCAACTTGTAGATTTACTGTTGAAGGAAATGTTATGAGTTTGATTTACGGAGATAATTTCAAAGGAAAAGATTCATTTGCTGCTGGAACCTCATACAATCTAAGCCGACTTTTTCAAAACTGCACTGGTTTAACAGATGCATCAAATCTTGTATTTCCTGCAACAGCAGTAACAGTAGGGTGTTACAGAAGTGTGTTTGATAGTGATTCAGCTTTGACGGCTGGTCCAGCGATTCTTCCAGCAACAAGTTTGAACACAGAATGTTACAACAATATGTTTTTGCGTTGCAATCTTACTACAGCGCCAGAACTACCTGCTTTGGTTGTTCCGACAAGTGGTTATAATGCAATGTTTTATGGAAATACCAGACTAAACTATGTCAAATGTCTTGCAACAAGTTTAGGCGCAAAGGCTACAAATACTTGGATGTACCAAGTACAAACAACCTCTGGTACTTTCGTTAAAAACCCGGCAATGTCTATCTCCAGCTGGGATAGAGGTACTTCTGGTATCCCTAATAACTGGACGATTGTAGATAATACATAATAATCACTGACTATGGCAAACTATTATGCGCATATAACAGGAGCAGCGAATGTGACCGTCCCGTTTAACCCATATCAAGTTTATACGGGAAACAGCAACTATGTGAAGCTTGAGTTCAACGGGGATAATTTAAGAACTGACGGCACAAAGAACAATGCTGCTGTTTGGCTCAACGGAACAAGCAACTGGTTTTCCTTTGAGATGTATGGGGAAGGTTGGGAATACTTTAACCTTGGTAGTACTACTTATATTGGAAGGTATGACTATTGGAGCACAAACGGCTTCGAAGAGACGCTTGTTTTGGAGATAAATAACGGGGCTGTGTCGCTGACAAAGGGTCAGCAAACTTCTGCGACAACCTTTGGCGGTAGTTTCAGAAGCAGTAATATTTCTTTTTTCCCGGCAACATATGCTACAAATACCTTAATAAACTTCTATGAGTGGAAGGCTTATGGTTTAAACAACACTCTCCTGTTTGATTTCGTACCTGATTATGATGGCACAACGAAGGGATTACGGGACAAGGTAAGCGGTAACTTTTACACCGCGACAGACCAGTCAAAAATAGAGCTTGTATCACTTGTGACTTTTGAAGCTGATGTTGATACGATTGAGGCCTCTTATAATGCGGTCACTTCTTCTGTGACACTTACCGCGGAGGATGATATGGCCTGGACGGCCTCCACCTCAAACAACTGGATAACACTCTCAACAACCGGTGGAACTGGCTCTTCCGTATTTACTGTAAGCCTTTCAAAGAACACCGCTTATACACAAAGGGTTGGAACTGTGACGCTTACCAACGGAGAAGATGTGATTGAAATTGTATGTACGCAGGAGAAATACCCAATACTCGTACCGAAGAATAATATTTATAGAGAGGGCCGTTTGGTCAATTAAGATATGGGATATCAGTGGGTTGCAATAGATGCTAATTTTGACAGAAGTCTCCAATTCACAAAGGTAAGGTGGGATTTATCACAATCCTGGAATGACGGTTTCTTCTCTGAACTTCCAAACATAAACTGCGATAACAGGGGTTGGTCTTCAATTACAGGTGCTACCTGGGGTTATGCCGGACAATACACTATGAATCTGTCGGCAAAAAAATGTTACATACGAAATCAGAGTACAGGTTCTTATGCGTTGTATGATATGACAAATATTGCAACCCAGGTAGATACCAACATATATGAATATGAATACTCCGTTCCCTTATACTGGGGTGGTGTGAGCAACAGTTCTCTTTATAGTAGAACGGGAGGACTTGGTATTTCTGTATTGGTTCAGTCTTCTACTTTTGAAATAACCCCAACGGAATCAGCTGCAACTTATGAGAGCGGTACGACAACCATTACCGTAAATACGGACAATGATACTTCAATAACCTGGACCGCTTCAACAAATGATTCCTGGATAAGTCTTTCCACTCTAACAGGAGCCGGGGACGGAAGTGTAACAGTAACTTATGCGGAAAACCAGACATTCCAAAACAGGACCGGAAGTGTCACATTCACTTCAAACGCGGGAGACATATATACCTTCACCATAGAGCAGGAAATGAAACCGGTGCTTATCTATGACCGCCCAATATATCGTTCAGGCAATCTTGTCAAGAAGATGTACCGTAGTGGGAACCTTATTTACAGGAGGTTAAATCCAGTTGAGGAAGAACCAGATGACATCATACCTCTCACATTTGAGATTATTACAAGCGGAACAATCCTGTGGAAGAAATACACTAACAGTGCACCTGACCGAACAATTCAATATCGTATTAACAACGGTAGCTGGGAGAGTATTGCGGCAAACGATACCGCAGGAACGGCAATAAATGTATCTGTTGGTGATATTGTACAGTTTAAGGGCAATAACGCTTCTTATTCTTCTACTAACTATTATGGACAAGCTTGCCAATTTGGTGGAACCGCAACTTTCTATGCTTATGGAAACATTATGAGTTTGATTTATGGAGATAACTTTATAGGGCAAAACACATTAGAAGAAAATTACACTTTTGTTGGACTTTTCCGTTTAATGACGGGTTTGACAAGCCATATTGTGCACAAACTGGTAATGCCAGCCACAACATTAACAAATAGTTGTTATTCTAATATGTTCTATGCTACAAATATAACCACTGCGCCAGAACTTCCTGCTACTAATTTGACAGTGGCTTGTTATTTAAATATGTTCTCCGATACTCCCCTGATAAGCGCACCTCAATTGCCAGCTACAACATTAACGCGAAGTTGCTATAATAGTATGTTCTCATATTGTACCAATTTAACTACTGCGCCAGAACTTCCTGCTACAGCATTAGTTGAAAGCTGTTATAATTTTATGTTTGCGTATTGCAGTTCATTGAATTATGTTAAATGCCTCGCTACTGATATTTCGGCATCACATTGTACCAGACAGTGGTTAGACAGCGTTGCAGCAAATGGCACTTTTATAAAAGATTCTTCAATGTCTTCCTGGACAAGCGGTGTTGACGGTATTCCTTCTGGCTGGACCGTCCTTGACGCCGAATAACTATCTGACCGATAAAAGATATTTACAATAAAACCGACCATTATGACCAACATTCTTTTCATATCGGAAGACTTTGTCAAGACCAACAGCGGCCTTAACGACAACCTGTTCGGGAAGTTCCTCCTCCCCGCGATGCGGGAGGCCCAGGATGTCTATCTCCGGCAGATTATAGGCTCAACCCTCTATGGCAAGATTACCAGCCTCATTGACGAGGAGACCATAGGCGAGGAGGGGAACGCCCTCTACAAGGAACTGCTTGACAACCAAATCCGCCCGTATCTCCTTTACCAGACGCTGGTCCAGCTCATACCCGTCATAAACGCCAAACTGGCGAACTTCGGCTCCGTCCAGTCAAACGACGAGCACCTTGTCAACCTGTCCCAGGGGGATGTGGTGGTCCTGACCGGGCACTACCAGGCGAACGCCGATTTCTACGCCAGGAGGCTCCAGGAGTTCATCCTCAACCACTGTGAGGACCTTGACATTGACGCCTGCGCCTGTGAGGGGATAAGGGCCAACCTGCTGAACGCCGCCACCACAGGGGTCTTCCTCGGGGGGCAGAGGGGCAGGGTACTCGTCAAGGGTCCTCTCTCGTACAAGCGCTGATTTTATCGTTAAGCCCCGGTATGAGGGGCAGTATTCGCGAGATGACGGCCTCCGTATCCTGGCCGTCATTCATTGTATATGTGAAGGAGTAACGCAGTCCGTTTTTCGTCGCCCTGTCGTTCTCCGAGGGAAGGGTGTAGGATATTATGGCCGCGCTGCGTCTTTGCAGGAGGCTGTCGGGGAAAAGGTTGAGGAGGTCATAGCCGATACCGGTTATTTCACCGTAGAGAATGGGGGAGTCGGTCAGTCCGGCGGGAGTGCCGCACTGCCCCTCAACCGCGAGGCTCCGGAAGCCGTCGGTGTGCCTGATTACCGTCACACTGCCCCCCTTTCCCCGCCTTTCTGTGATTGTGAAAGGATATTTCCTCCTGATTTTAGCGCAAGCCATAATGAATGTTTCTCTAACACTAAAGTACGGATTTTTTCCAAAAAAAACAACCCCGGGAGAAGACCCCCGGAGCTGCGCGTACAAAAATAATCATAACATCCAATGACAGAGTCAAAGAACTTATATTGAACAAAAAAGAAAAACTGTCAACCAAAAGGGGCCGGGCGCAACGGCCGAAACACACAATCCTGTCAACCGGGCCCCGCCCCCTTCCATTTTTACTCGGATTTTTTGAAAAACTTTTCTGCCTTTTTACCGTTCGGTCGGTAAATTGGTTGTCACCCCTGTGACACTATTATTATACGGACATTATCTGAAAAAAACAAGAAAAAAAACATACATATATCCAAAAAGACCCTAAAAGATATTTATAGAAAAGATTTAGGTTATGACGCTTTACGAGATAATAGGAATATTCAAGAGGATAGCGCTGACGCAGCCGAACATAAGGACCGCCACCGACGGCAGCATATACGATGTCCTCAACAACAACCCGTCAATCCAATACGATGTCTTCCATATTCAGCAGACCACCCACCAGGAGGACTTTGAGACCGATTACTACGGGCTTACGCTTTTCTACGACACCAGGCTTGACGACGACCTTGAGAGCAACAGGCTCCTGTACCAGTCAACGGGGAAGGAGTTGCTGGGAAACATCATACGCACATTTTGTGAGAACTGGGGCATAGACTTCCCCACAATCACATACACCCCCTACACACAGCGCTTCGTCAACCTTGACTGCGGCGTCTACTGCAACATACGGCTTGAGGTCCCCAAGGACATCATATGCGCCGACGACTACCTGGCGGAGGTGGTGCCCGGGAGCGGCATCAAGCTCCAGGATATGGGCATCACAATCACCCAGAACGGCCTGATTGTGGTCACACCGGGCGCCGAGTACGACGGGATAGGTGAGATTAGGATTGAGACCAATGTCCCGCAGACCGCTGCTGTCCTGCAAGACAAGGAGGTTGAGTACACCGAGAACGGCTCATACACCATCCATCCCGACCCCGCTTATGACGGTCTCACCGAGGTGGCTGTCACCGTTGATGTCCCTGACCGCTATGACGAGGGATACGACGACGGGAAAGAGGACGGCGCCGCGGAGCAGAAGGCGAAACTCATACCGACGGCGGTGACCGAGAACGGTACCTATAGCCGCCCCGACGGCTTCAGCGAGATAGTCGTCTCGGTGCCCCAGGGGCAGGGATACGAGGAAGGATATGAGGACGGGGAGGCCGCGCAGAAGGCTAAACTGGTGGCCACCTCCTTTACGGAGAATAATACCTTTTTGCGGGTCGATGGATGGTCCTCGGTGACAATCAATGTCCCGCAGGGACAGGGCTATGAGGAGGGTTATGAGGACGGGGAGGCCGCGCAGAAGGCTAAACTCGTACCCACCGCGGTGACGGCGAACGGCACCTATTCAAGGGAAGACGGCTTCAGCCAGATAGTCGTCACTGTCCCCGACCGCTACGACGAGGGATACGACGACGGCTATGACGCGGGATTCGCCGCGGGAGCCGCCGCCTGTTCCGGGCTCCAAATCTCCTCCATAACGCTGAATGTGGCGTCAGCGATAACCGATAACGGCACAGCAACTACAACCTATTCTCCCTCAACGGCTTATACAGACATATATTACACTTCCAGCGACCCCTCAAAGGCGACCATAAACGAGAACACCGGGGCAATCACCGTAATAGCCGCCGGGACGGTGACGATTTGCGCCAGGGACCGTATGAGCGGGTTGAGGGACTGCAAGCAGGTGGCTGTCGCCCGTTCAACGCCGTCAAACGCCAATGTGCTTGATTTCATCTATGTCACAACGGGCGCCAACCAGACGAATGTCTTGTTCAACGGTACGGCGCAGGGGGACAACACATTTTTTGACAAGTTCTACAACGCGATAATCAGAATGGATATTGACGGCGTACCGGTGCAGAAGAGCGAGGCCAACATAAACACCTTGAAGCCCTACAAGCGGTATCTCCACACATTCCCCACCGCCGGAAGGCACAATGTGAAATACTATATGTCAAGGCAGATTACTGACGCGACCCCCCCGGGCTTCGTCCTCACCGATTTGATTTTCGGCGATAATCTGAACGAGAAACACCTTGTGGAGGCGAATGTCGGCAGGGGCTATGAGAAACTCGGGTACGGCGTCTTCCAAGGCGGCGGTGAGCTCACAGCGGTTACCCTCCCGAACCCCCTGACCGACCTGGGCCCCTACACCTTTGAGTATACGGCTATCCAGAGGCTGACCATACCGGACAGCGTAACCGGCATAACGGTCATATCCCCCGGCACCGAGATTGAGACAGAGGGCCTGTTCA
>ODAI010183326.1_pt1 | contig 16049 bp, 11 predicted proteins | sample 1539321 | NCBI WGS metagenome assembly ODAI01 (sample SAMN02144231, study PRJEB22623) | gut metagenome | biome: sheep rumen | host: Ovis aries | place: New Zealand
CAGCAAAAGGATACAACCTACAAGAATTCAACCTAAACTTCATCAAAGAAAGAGGATATGAAGACTTCATACAAATAGCAAAAGACCTACTCGCAGAATTTGAAGAAAAAATCATAGTACCAACAGACCTCGCAATACTCGAAGATGATAGCAGAGTCGAATACCCCGTTGACCAAATACCAAACCTACCAATATATGACATAGGAACAAAAACAATAGAAATGTACAAGGAAAAAATCCTCGAAGCAAAAACACTATTCGCAAATGGACCTGCAGGAGTATTTGAAAAAGAAGGATTCAATCTTGGAACAGAAGACCTACTAAACGCAATAGCACAATCCAACGGATTCTCAATTATAGGAGGAGGTCACCTGGCAGCAGCAGCCAGTACAATGGATTTAGATGATGATATAACCCACATTAGTAGTGGTGGGGGAGCAAGTATAAATCTCATCGCAGGAGAAGAATTACCTGCTGTCAAAGCATTAATCGAATCTGCTAAACAAAATAAACATTAAAAAATTTTTATTTAATTTTTAAAGAAATATACTAGGGTATAAATCAAAAATATCCTATTATATACTCTTTTTCATATTTGAAAAAAATAACCATAACCTTTATATATTAAGAAGTAATTAAATAATAAATGACTTCTAACCTATTATGTTACAATTGGTTGGATGAATAACGGGTGCCTCAGTAGCTCAGTCGGTGGAGCGCTTGACTTGTAATCAAGCGGTCGGGGGTTCAATTCCCTCCTGAGGCTCTGAATTATATTTATGCATTGGGTCCGTAGGGTAGCTTGGTCGATCCTTTGGGCTTTGGGAGCCTGAGACTCCGGTTCAAATCCGGGCGGACCCACTTACCCGTCTTAGCTCAATTTGGCAGAGCATCGGACTGTAGATCCGAATGTTGCTGGTTCAAGTCCGGCAGACGGGATAAACCCTTTTTTATAATTAAACATGTTATATATTATTCATTGTTGATTAATAGAAACATTTATATACTATAAATTAGAAAGTAATTAATGGTGCTTTGTAATACAAAACATCACATGTAAATGCCGTGGTAGTGTAGAGGCTATCATGCAGGCCTGTCGAGCCTGCGACTCGGGTTCAAATCCCGGCCACGGCGTTCAATTTTATAGGGGCTCGTAGCTCAGTCTGGGAGAGCGCCTGGCTTTTAACCAGGCGGTCGCGGGTTCAACTCCCGTCGGGCCCGCTTATTACTATTTATGTTATATTTACTTTGTTTAATTAATTCTATTTAATGATTTTGTATTTTTATTGGGGCTCGTAGCTCAGTCTGGGAGAGCGCCTGGCTTTTAACCAGGCGGTCGCGGGTTCAACTCCCGTCGGGCCCGTTAATCTTATTTTCATATGACTTATTACTTTGTTATTTTGAAATCAAACTTATTAATTAAGAGATATAAATAATATAATAAGATATTTTCATTTGGAGGATATATTTTGAAAATTGATATTTTACAACATAATTTAGTTCCAGAACATGTAATATTATCTGATGAAGAAGCTGAACAAGTTTTTACAGAAAACGATTTCGAAGCAGATCAAATTCCTAAAATATTACCTAATGATCCTGTTGTTAAAGCTATCGGCGCTAAAGAAGGTGACTTAATTAAGATTACTGGTAAAAGTGAAACAGCAGGTATTTTTACTAAGTATAGAATGGTTAGAAAATAACTATTTTTGAATTATTTCTATTTTTTTTTATTTTATTTTTTGAGTATTTAAAAGAAACCTCTATTATATAAACCTATAGGTTTTTATTAGATTAAGTACATACATATTGTATACGTATTAATTTATAGAATTAAATTTTAAATCATGTTTCTTTCATTCATTTTTAAATTTAATAGTTATGCTATTTAGATTGAATGAAATATTTTGTTCTAAAATTAATTATGGTTGAAATAAGTTTTTCAGAGGTTCATATTCAATTTTAAGGGATATGTTCTTTGAAATAATAAAATGATATTTGATATATAATAAATTTGTAAAAAATGTCTAATAGTACTGTAAATGATTATCATTAGTTTATTTCATTAAAATAATTTTCTTAAGGATTATTTTATTGAATGAAAATAATTGTGCTAATTAGATAAGTGATGGGTTCTTTATAAATTTAGGATTTTATTAAATTCATGTATATTAATTAACACTTTGGTATTTGGCTATATTTTTATATGAGAGGATTCTCTGTTTCAACATGTAGTCTTGCTGTAAGATTAATTATTTATGCAGATTTCTTTTTCCTTTAATTTATTTTATTTATCACTTTCTAAGAACTAGTCTGATAGGATACTAGTATTATTTTTGACTTTTGATTATTTCATTACCATCACTTAGATTTAATCATCAGTCGGCATTGTTTTTAAATTAATTACTAATCATTTAACATTTAAGTAATCCCTTTTGGGAGTAAGTAGTAGTTGACTAAAACTTGGAAAAGAATTATTTTTTTATAATGCAAATAGTGTGTAGCATTATATGAAAGATATGTTTCTTTTCAATAGGGAGATGGATATATGACGAAAAACGCATGGTCATTGGTTGATTCATTTTTTGATGAATATGATATAGTAGATCATCACATCCGCTCATACAATGATTTTTTAGATAATAAAATTCAGGAAATAGTAGATATCACTGAACCTATTACTTTAGATCATGGTGAATATACTATTAAAACGGGTGATGTTGAAATAGTTAAACCTTTCATCAAAGAAGCTGATGGATCAAAAAGTATCATTGAACCTGCAGAAGCAAGATTAAGGAATCTTAATTATTCTGCTCATATGTATCTTGACATGGCTCTTGTAAAAGGGGATAGTGAAGATTACGAAATGGAAAAAGTTTACATAGGTGAGTTACCTGTCATGCTTAAATCAAAAGCATGTCACCTTAATGGACTTAATGACGAAGAATTAGAAAAAATGGGTGAAGATCCACAAGACCCTGGAGGATATTTCATAGTAAATGGTTCAGAAAGAGCTATTGTTACAATGGAAGAAATTGCTCCTAACAAAATCATTTTGGAACAAAGTGAAAAAGACAAAGCTGATCGTAGAGCTAGAGCTGTTGTCACATCAATTAAAAGTGGATTCCGTGCAAGAATTACTTTAGAATATAGAAAACCTCATAAAAAAGGTGTATTCTTAAGAATCTCATTCCCATATGTACCTGGTGAAATACCTCTTGTTATTTTATTAAGGGCATTAGGATTTGAAAAAGATGTGGATCTTGTTAACAGTGTTTCAGATGATATCAACACTCAATTCTTATTAATTGACGATATTCAAACTACTGGTATTAACACAAAATATGATGCTGTTAAATACATAGGAAATAGAGTAGCTAAAGGAATGACTGAAGAATACAGAATCAAACGTGCAGAAGATGTTATTGACAGATATCTTTTACCACACGTAGGGGTAAACCCTGAAGATCGTATTGATAAAGCAGTATACCTTGCTGAAATGACTGAAATGCTTTTACAAGTAATAAACGGTGAACGTGAACCTCACGATAAGGACCACTACGCAAACAAAAGGTTAAGAGTATCAGGAGACTTAATGGAAGACTTATTCAGAGTTGCTTTCACAAGTCTAACCCGTGATATGACTTATCAATTGGAACGTAGTTTGTCCCGTGGAAAAGAACCTTCAGTTAAACAAGCAGTAAGATCTGACGTAATAACTGAAAATATTAAACACGCAATTGCTACAGGTAATTGGGTTGGTGGAAGAGCTGGTGTAAGTCAGTTGTTAGACAGAACCAGTTACATGGGTACTTTATCACACCTTAAACGTGTAGTTTCACCATTATCAAGAAGTCAACCTCACTTTGAAGCAAGGGATTTGCATCCAACACAATTCGGTAAAATCTGTCCTAACGAAACTCCGGAAGGACCAAACTGTGGACTGGTAAAAAACCTTGCAATAGTTACAAAAATATCTGAAGGATATCCATTAAAGGATATTGAAAAAGATATCAGAACTTTAGAACACATTACACCATTAGATCATAATTTAGAATAGGTAAATAAGTGGGAGAATAATAATGGTAACAGTTAAAGTATATATAAATGGTAAATTAATTGGAACAACTGATGAACCAGAAGCATTTGTTGAAGAAGTAAAAGCTAAAAGACGATCTAATGAGTTAACCCATGAATTAAACATTACTTTCTATGAAGAAAATAATGAAATATTCATATTCACAGATCCTGGTAGAGCAAGAAGACCTGTTGTCATAGTCGAAGATGGAAAATCAATGTTAACTGATGAAATCATTGACATGGTAGCAGAAGGAAAAATGAAATGGTTCGACCTCATTCATGAAGGTATCATAGAATATATTGATGCTGAAGAAGAAGAAAATGCATACATTGCAATGTTTGAAGAGGATTTAACACCTGAACATACTCATTTGGAAATAGATCCTTCAACAATGTTAGGTATTTGTGCAGGAATTATCCCATATGCAAACCATAACTCTTCTCCGAGGAACACAATGGAAGCAGGGATGACAAAACAGGCATTAGGTCTCTATGTATCAAATTATAACTTAAGAACTGATACAAGAGCACACCTTTTACACCAACCACAAATGCCTGTAGTTAAAACCAAAAGTATGGTTTCAACAGAATACGATAAAAGGCCATCCGGTCAAAACTTTGTAGTAGCAATTTTATCTTACCAAGGATGTAACATGGAAGACGCTCTTGTTATGAACAAAGCAGCACTGGAAAGAGGATTAGGAAGATCTTCCTTCTTTAGATCATACGAAGCATCAGAAAGAAGATACCCTGGTGGACAAGAAGATCATTTCGAATATCCTGAAAACATGGTTAGAGGATACCGTTCAGAAGAAGTTTACAAAAACTTGGATGAAGACGGACTTATCAATCCGGAAGTAACAGTAAGAAGTGGAGACGTGCTTATCGGTAAAACTTCACCACCAAGATTCCTTGAAGATGTTGATGAATTTGGTACAGTTGCTGAAAGAAGACGTGAAACCAGTGTCACAGTAAGACACGGTGAACACGGAATAGTTGATAAGGTCATGCTAACAGAAACCATAGAAGGAAGTAAATTAGCAAAAGTCAAAGTACGTGACCACAGACAACCGGAATACGGTGACAAATTTGCATCACGTCACGGACAGAAAGGAGTTCTCGGATTAATAGTACCACAAGAAAACATGCCTTTCAACGAAGACGGTATGTGTCCTGACTTAATGATTAACCCTCACGCTATCCCATCAAGGATGTCTATCGGACAGATTATTGAGATGTTAGCAGGTAAGGCAGGTTGTATGGAAGGACAACGTATAGATGGTACACCATTCACAGGAGTTCCTGAAGAAGAAATCAAACGTTTACTTAAAGAAAACGGATTTGAAACTCATGGACGTGAACAATTATACAACGGTATAACTGGTGAAAGATTTAATGCAGAGATATTTGTTGGAGTTGCATATTACCAGAAACTACACCACATGACCTCAGACAAAGTATATGCTAGAAGCAGAGGTCCAGTACAAGTTCTCACTCGTCAACCAACAGAAGGTAGAGCAAGAGAAGGTGGTTTAAGATTTGGTGAAATGGAACGTGACTGTTTAATTGCACACGGTGCTGCATTAGCTTTAAAAGAAAGGTTACTTGATGAATCAGATAAATACGAAGCATTAATCTGTGGTGATTGTGGAAGACTTGCAGTGAGGGATAAAATACGTGACAGAACTTACTGTGCAATCTGTGGTGAAACAGAAACTTTCCCAATAGAAATATCATATGCATTCAAATTATTATTAGATGAATTGAAATCATTATGTATTTCACCAAACTTAGTATTAGAAGACAAAGCATAAATTACTCAAGGAGGATTAATAGTTGAAAGGTATAATAAAAAAAGTATCTGAAATAGATTTTGGTTTAATGTCACCAGAAACTATAAGAAAGATGTCCGTAACAAAAATTGTAACACCAGATACCTATGATGAAGATGGTTACCCAATTGAAGCTGGACTAATGGATCCTAGACTTGGAGTAATTGACCCTGGATTAAAATGCAGAACATGTGGTTCAAAAGGTGGAGACTGTCAAGGTCACTTTGGACACATAAACTTCGCACGTCCAGTTATACATGTAGGATTTGCTGACACCATTCACAAAATATTAAGATCCACATGTCGTAAATGTGGTAGAGTCTTACTTAACGAAACAGAAAAAATGGAATATCATGATTTACTCCAATCCAAAATAGATGCTGGTGAAGATATTTCCGGAATTCTAAAACAGATTCACTTATCAGCTAAAAAGGAAAAATGTCCTTACTGTGAAGAAGAACAGGAAGAAATCAAAATTGACAAACCGATTTCTCTTGTTGAAGGAAATTACAAGTTAACAGCCAGTGAAGTTCGTGAAAGATTAGAGACAATACCTGAAGAGGATTACATTTACATTGGTATCAACCCTAAAGTAGCAAGACCTGAATGGATGGTATTAACAGTATTACCAGTTCCACCGGTAACAGTAAGACCATCAATTACACTCGAAACAGGTGAAAGATCAGAAGACGATTTAACACACAAACTTGTGGACATATTACGTATCAATCAAAGATTGAAAGAAAATATGGAAGCAGGTGCACCTCAACTTATTGTTGAAGATTTATGGGAATTATTACAATACCACGTAACAACATACTTCGATAATGAGGCAAGTGGAGTACCACCGGCAAGACACAGATCCGGAAGGCCACTTAAAACATTGGCACAACGTCTTAAAGGAAAAGAAGGTCGTTTCAGAAGTAACCTTGCAGGTAAAAGGGTTAACTTTTCAGCACGTACAGTTATTTCACCAGACCCTACTTTAAGTATTAACGAAGTCGGTGTTCCTGAAATGATTGCTAAAGAAGTAACAGTACCTATAGCAGTAACAGAATGGAACATTGAAAAAATGAAAGAATACATAAACAACGGTCCTGACGTACATCCTGGAGCAAATTACATCATAAGACCTGACGGACGTAAAATAAGGGTATATGATGAAACCAAGGAAACAGTCATGGAAAACCTTGAACCAGGATACATAGTTGAAAGACACATCATTGATGGTGATATAGTATTGTTCAACCGTCAACCTTCACTTCACCGTATGTCAATGATGGCTCATGAAGTAAGAGTACTGCCTTACAAAACATTCAGGTTAAACTTATGTGTATGTCCTCCATACAACGCTGATTTCGATGGGGACGAAATGAACATGCACGTATTCCAAACACCTGAAGCTCGTGCAGAAGCTAACGACATTATGAAAGTTCAGGAACACATTCTTTCACCTCGTTACGGTGGTCCAATTATTGGGGCTATACACGACCACATTACTGGTGCATACTTACTCACACACAAAGACACAGTCTTTGAAGAAGATAAAGCATTCCAAATAATTAAACGTTCCAAAATGGAATTGCCTGAAGCAAAAGGAAGACCTTGGACGGGTAAGGAAATTTTCAGTTTATTATTACCAGACAAATTAAACCTTGTATACAAAGCAGAAATTTGTCGTAAATGTGAAGAATGTAAACAAAGAGACTGTGAATACGATGCATATGTAGTAATCAGTAACGGAGAACTATTACAGGGAGTAGTAGACGATAAAGGATACGGTTCCGGAAGTGGAAAAATATTGGATGCAATTGTAAAACAATTCAGTCCAAGTGATGCAAGGTACTTCCTTGACCACGGAACAAAACTGGCAGTATTTGGTGGTGTAATGCAAAGAGGATTCACTACAGGTACTGCAGACGAAGAAATTCCTAAAGAAGCAGAAGACAGAATTGCAGAACTTCTGGAAAAATCAGACCTTCGTGTGGAACAACTTATTGAAGCATATGAAAACAATGAGTTAGAAGCATTACCTGGACGTAGCTTACGTGAAACACTTGAGATGAAAATCATGCAAGTGTTAGGGGAAGCTAGGGATAACACAGGGGTTATTGCAGAACATTATTTCACAACAAATAACAGTGCAGTAATCATGGCACTTACTGGTGCTCGTGGATCAATGCTTAACTTAACACAGATTGCAACTTGTGTAGGACAACAAGCTGTTCGTGGTGGACGTATCAACAGGGGTTATATAGACAGAACATTACCTCATTTCCATAAAGGGGACGTAGGTTCAAAAGCTAGTGGTTTTGTACACAGCAGTTACAAAAAAGGTCTTGACCCATTAGAATTCTTCTTCCACGCTATGGGTGGTCGTGAAGGATTGGTAGATACAGCTATTCGTACAGCACAAAGTGGTTACATGCAAAGACGTCTTGTAAACGCTTTACATGACTTAAGTGTACATGAAGACGGTACTGTAAGAGACAACAAAGGTTCCATTATTCAATTTAAATATGGTGAAGATGGTATTAACCCAGCAAAAAGTGATTATGGGGCAGTTGCTAACTTAGATCGTTTAATAGAAGAAATGAGGCTTGAAGATTCTCGTGCTAGTAAATAAATGGGATGGTAAATATGGATGTAGAACAAGTTCAAACTGTAGTTAATGAAGTTGGAGCAGATTATTTCCCTATTAAACTAGTAGAGGAAATTGCCCAAGCTAGTGAACGTAATGATTTAACTGATGAAGAACTTGAAAAATTAGTTCTCAAAGTTAAAGAAGCTTATGAACGTGAAGAAGTAGAACCTGGAGAATCAGTAGGTACTATTGCCGCTCAGTCAGTTGGAGAACCTGGTACACAGATGACCATGCGTACTTTCCACTATGCAGGGGTAGTAGAATTAAACGTAACTTTAGGTCTTCCTCGTCTTATCGAGGTTGTAGATGCTCGTAAGAAAATATCCACCCCTACAATGGATATTTACTTCACAGAAGAATTTAGAAACGATGAAGAATTCATCAGAAAAATGGGTAACAAAATCGGTAAGATCACATTAAATGATATTATCAAAAATTTCAACGTAAATTATATGGATAATATTATCACAGCAGAGATTGACCAAGATATTCTTGATGAAAGAAGACTTGAACTTTCCGAAGTTACAGATGAAATAGAAAAAACATTTAAACATGTAACAATAAATAATAATTTACTGAGTTTTGAAACCACATTTTCTAATGATGAAGAAAAAATTCAACAAGGTATTCGAGAATTAAGATTACTTGCTGATAAGATCAGAGATCTACAGATTAGTGGTGTTAAGGGCATAGGTAAAGTTGTTATCCGTCATGAACAAAATGAATGGGTAATACATACTGAAGGTTCTAATATTGGTTCAATTCTTAAAATTCCGGGTGTAGATATTGTTAGAACTACAACCAATGATATTTTTGAGATTGAAAAAGTTCTTGGAATTGAAGCTGCAAGAAATGCTATCATTCATGAGTTATACACAACCATGGAAGAACAAGGGCTTAGTGTAGATATTAGGCACATTATGCTAGTTGCTGATATGATGACTTCAGATGGTGTTGTAAAATCCATTGGAAGACACGGAATCAGTGGTGAAAAATCAAGTGTTCTTGCTCGAGCAGCATTTGAGGAAACCGGTAAACACTTACTTAACGCCAGTATTCGTGGAGAAGTTGATCATCTCACAGGTATAATTGAGAATGTAATTGTTGGACAACCAATACCTCATGGAACGGGGTCTGTTGGTATTAATATGAAAAATATAGATTAGGAGGCACTTAATGGATATAGAAAGAGGGATACGTGTAGCCGTAGACACTGGTAAGGTTATATTAGGATCCAATAAATCAATCCAAGCAATCAAACTTGGTAACGGAGAATTAGTTGTAATGGCAGCAAACGCTCCTAAAAATTTAAAAGAGGATGTTGAAGTTTATTCAAAATTATCCGAAATACCAGTACACATATTTGATGGTTCAAGTGTAGACTTAGGTTCTATCTGTGGTAAACCTTTCACAGTATCAGTACTAGTTATACAAGAACCTGGAGACTCTAACATATTAGAGCTTAAGGAGTAAATAGATACTATGTCCGTCAAATTCACAATCAATGAAATCAGGTATATAGCTTTGTTTGAAACAATAACAAACGCTTCAGTCAAAGACTGCATTGTTGATGACGAACATAATAAAGTAACTTTTTTGGTAAAAAAAGGAGATATGGGATTAGCAATAGGAAAACGTGGAAGTACTATTGGTAAGATGCAAAAATCAGTCGATAAGAGTGTTGAAATCATTGAACATTCCGACGATCCCGGCGAATTTATAAAAAATTTATTATCTTCAGCCAAGATAAATTCAATAGAATTTTCTACTGACGAAAAGGGTAATAAAATCGCCACCTTGGATGTCGACTCAAAGGATAAACGCAATGCCATTGGAAAAAATGGACACAATATTCAGCGAGCCAGACAATTTGCTAAAAGACAATTTGAAATTAGTAATATTATCATAAAATAACCATATTTATGATTAACATTTGGGATTAACAAAATAGAAATATTTTATCATCCTAAATTCTTAAAAAAACTCAGTTAATACTAAAAACTATGATGATAAGTATGTGAATTATTTCACGTAAAATTCATATTATTAACTTGTACAGTAGGATCATATCTTTCATCGTATGATATCTACATGTGCTAAAGAAAACTTAGAATAGATTAAAAATAAGTATAATGGAGGAATAAATTTGCCAGGATTATTCGCAGCAAAAAAATTAAAAGATAACAGACAAAACTTCCGATGGAAAGACACACAATACAAACGTAAAACCCTCGGATTAGATATTAAAGCAGACCCACTAGAAGGATCACCTCAAGCAAGAGGAATCGTAATAGAAAAAGTAGGTATTGAAGCAAAACAGCCTAACTCTGCAATCAGAAAATGTGTAAGAGTTCAGTTAATTAAAAACGGTAAACAAATTACTGCATTTGCACCTGGAGATGGCGCAATCGGTTTTATTGATGAACACGACGAAGTAATGATTGAAGGAATCGGAGGACCATCAGGTAGGTCCATGGGTGATATTCCTGGAGTAAGATGGAAAGTTACAAAAGTAAACAACGTAGCTTTATCTGAAATGGTAAGTGGAAAAATCGAAAAACCAGTAAGGTAAGTAATTTATTTCAAAGGAGATTTAATTAAATGAGCTTCAAATTATTCGACAAATGGGATGTAACAGAAGTTACAGTAGAAGATATGGGATTACAAAACTACGTATGCTTAGATGAAATTGTTGTACCACACACCATGGGACGTCACGTAAAAAGACAATTTGCAAAATCTAAAGTATCAATCGTAGAAAGACTCATGAACAAAATTATGAGAACTGAAAGAAACAGTGGTAAAAAGAACAAAGCATACTCAATTGTAGAAGATGCTTTAGAAATCATCAACAAAAAAACTAACGAAAACCCTGTACAAGTTTTAGTAAAAGCTGTAGAAAACACAGCACCTAGAGAAGAAACCACACGTATCAAATACGGTGGTATAGGATACCAAATTGCTGTAGATATAGCACCACAAAGAAGAGTAGACCTTTCATTAGGATTCTTAACACAAGGTGCAATGCAATCAGCATTCAAAAACACAAAATCAGCAGCACAATGTTTAGCTGATGAAATATTATTAGCAGCTGACGAAGATTCTAGAAGTTACGCTCTACAGAAAAAAGAAGAAAAAGAAAGAGTAGCAAGATCCGCACACTAGATTTTCTACAAAAAATCTTTCTTACCTTTTTTAAGATATTTCAAACATAAAAATTTTAAATAAAACAAATTAATAAAAAAACATAATTATTATAATATTCAGGTGATTTATTTGAGTCGACGAGATCAAATGGTAGATAAAATCAAAGAATTAATGTATGAACCAGATTACATCAGAAACATTGGTATTGTAGCACACATTGACCACGGAAAAACAACATTATCAGATAACCTTTTAGCAGGTGCTGGAATGATTTCCGCTGACTTAGCTGGTGACCAGAGACTCTTAGATTTTGATGAACAAGAACAGGAAAGAGGAATTACAATTGATGCAGCAAACGTATCAATGGTACACTCTTATGATGATGAAGAATACCTTATTAACCTTATCGATACTCCAGGTCACGTAGACTTTGGTGGAGACGTAACACGTGCAATGAGAGCAGTAGACGGTGCTGTAGTAGTTGTATGTGCAGTAGAAGGTATCATGCCTCAAACAGAAACAGTACTAAGACAAGCATTAAAAGAAAATGTTAAACCAGTACTTTTCATCAACAAAGTAGACAGACTCATCAACGAATTAAAACTTGATGATACAGAATTACAAAACAGATTCATCAAGATTATTGCAGGAGTTAACAAACTCATTAAAAACATGGCTCCAGAACAATTTAAAGATGACTGGCAAGTAAGAATCGAAGATGGTTCAGTAGCATTCGGTTCAGCATACCACAACTGGGGTATTAACGTACCACACATGTTAAAAACAAACATAACATTCAAAGATATCATCGCATACTGTAACGAAGATAACCAAAAAGAATTAGCACAAAAAATTAAAATCGAAGAAGTTATCTTAGGAATGGTAGTAGAACACTTACCAAGTCCAAAAGTTGCACAAGCATACAGAATTCCTAAAGTATGGTCCGGAGATATCGAAAGTGTAGAAGGACAAGGTATGATCAACACCGATTCAACCAGTCCATTAGCAGTAATGGTAACAGACGTAAGTATCGATAAACACGCAGGTGAAATTGCAACCGGACGTGTATATGGTGGATCAATCGAAAAAGGTTCAGAAATATTCTTCGTAGGTTCAATGAGCAAAGCAAGAACCCAACAAGTTGGAGTATATATGGGACCTGAAAGAATCAACACAGATGCAGTACCAGCAGGTAACATTGTAGCAATTACAGGAGCAAGAGGAGCTGTAGCAGGGGAAACCATCACAGATGCAGATCACAACATTGCACCATTCGAAAGTTTAGAACACATATCTGAACCAGTAGTTACAGTAGCAGTAGAAGCTAAAAACACCAAAGACTTACCAAAACTTATTGAAGTACTCAGACAAGTAAGTAAAGAAGACCCTACTATCAGAGTAGAAATTAACGAAGAAACCGGTGAACACTTATTAGCTGGTATGGGTGAATTACACTTAGAAGTTATGATTTACAGAATCAACGAAAAAGGTGTGGAAGTAGATACCTCTGAACCTATTGTAGTATACAGAGAAACAATTGCCGGTAACGCAACAAATGTAGAAGGTAAATCACCTAACAAACATAACAGATTCTACATTGATGTAGAACCTTTATCTGATGAGTTAATGAACGCAATCGATGAAGGTATAATCAATGAAGGAAGAGTAAAAGGTAAAGAAGAAGCTAAAGTATTCCAAGAAGCTGGAATGGATAAAGACGAAGCAAAACGTGTATGGGATGTATACAAACACTGTGTATTCGTAAACCAAACCCGTGGTATTCAATACTTAGCAGAAATCAAAGAATTACTCCTTGAAGGATTTGAATCAGCACTTGAAAGTGGACCATTAGCAAACGAAAAAGCAATGGGATTAAGAGTTAACCTCATGGATGCAAAACTCCACGAAGACGCAGTACACCGTGGACCTGCACAAATTTTACCTGCTATCAGAAAAGCTGTATACGGTGCAATGATGTTAGCACAACCAACATTAATGGAACCTATGCAAAGAGTATACATAAGCGTACCTCAAGACTACATGGGTGCAGCAACTCGTGAAGTACAAAACAGAAGAGGACAAATTGTGGAAATGGGTCAAGAAGGAGACATGTCCACAATAGAATCCAAAGTACCTGTAGCAGAAATGTTCGGATTTGCTGGAGACATTCGTTCAGCAGCAGAAGGACGTTGTATCTGGTCAACAGAAAACTCCGGATTTGAAAGAATTCCAAGAGAATTACAAAATCAAATCGTAAGAGAAATTCGTGAAAGAAAAGGTTTAAGTCCAGAACCATATGGACCAGACCACTACTTAGGATAAGTATACTCCTTTCACGTATACTTCTTTTTTTTTAAAAACTTAACCTCCAATAAAAAAAACTGCTTTTTATTTAACCATTACTTTATAAATATAGTATTGTAATATTGTTCTTAGTATTATATGATAACAAGGGAGTATAATCATATTGACTAAAGAATTTAAACGTGATAATTTATTTTTTTCTCTTTGCGGTTTGAACTGCAGTTTATGTCCAATGTTTGTTACAAAAAAATGTGCAGGCTGTATCGAAGGCAGTATGTGTTATAATATCTGTGACATAGCGCCATGCAGTATAGAACATCATGGTGTGGATTACTGTTTTGAATGAGAGGAATACCCATGTAAAAAATATGATGGTATAAATCAACATGATTCTGTAATGACTCATATAAATCAATTAATAGACATGGAAAAAGCAAAAAATATGGGTGTTGAAAAATATAATCAACAACAGAGACAAAAAGTACAAATATTGCATGAATTCCTGGAAAACTATAATTATGGAAATGATAATGAATTGTTTTTTTGTACAGCAGTAAATCTACTGCCACTAACTGATCTGTTTGAGATAATTGAAAGTGTGGAAAAATATACTATCAATATGGCCCTGAAAGAAAAATATGGTTATCTTAAGCACAAACTGTTTGAATATGCAAATAACAGTAACATAAACATAGAATTACGTAAGAGCAAATATAATAAGGCAAAAATAATCTTCTTTTAATCTTTTTATTTTTTTCATATATTTTTCCTTAAATAATAAAACTTAAAGTATATAAAGGATAACAAATATATATTATAATTACTATAATACAATTATTATGTACTAGATTTCATACAGGAAATTTAGATTAGATGTAATTAAAGATAATAAAAAGAAATATATTACTTGCAAGGGAATATAACTATTCCCTGTTATATTTCTTTGTAGTACTGTATCAGTACAATATATTTCTTTATTACAATGTTAGAGGACGCACTCTAGATAAATATATCTAGCAATCGGCTTGCTAACGATTATAAATCACACTATTAAAAAAATAGTACTTGATTTATAGATTATATTCAAATACATGTTTTAAATATGGAGGAAATATAATGGCAAAAGATAAAACTCATATGAATTTAGCAGTAATTGGTCACGTAGACCACGGAAAATCAACATTAGTAGGACACCTTTTATTATTATCAGGTGCAATTGCAGAACAGCAATTAGATGAAGGAGAAGACAAATTCAGATTTGTTATGGACAAACTCGGAGAAGAAAGAGAAAGAGGGGTAACCATCGATCTCGCTCACGAAAAATTCGAAACCAAAAAATACGAATACACTGTAGTAGATTGTCCTGGTCACCGTGACTTTGTTAAAAACATGATTACAGGTGCTTCACAAGCAGACGCAGCTGTATTAGTAGTAGCAGCAAACGACGGTGTAATGCCACAAACAAAAGAACACATCTTTTTATCCAGAACATTAGGTATCAACCAACTTATCGTCGGTATTAACAAAATGGATTTAGTAGACTACTCCGAAGACAAATACAACGAACTCAAAGAAGAAGTAGGAAACTTAATCAAAACAATCGGATTCAACCCTAAAGATGTACCTTTCATACCATTATCTGCATTTGAAGGAGATAACATCACTGAAAAATCCTCAAACACACCATGGTACAAAGGAAACACTTTAATTGAAGAATTAGACTTATTCAAAGAACCAGATAAACCAATCGACTTACCTTTAAGATTACCTATTCAAGATGTATACTCAATTACTGGTGTAGGTACAGTACCTGTAGGAAGAATCGAAACCGGTGTCTTAAAAACAGCAGAAACCGTTGCATTTGAACCAGCAGGAGTAACTGGAGAAGTTAAATCTATCGAAATGCACCACGAAGTATTACCAACCGCAGAACCTGGGGACAACGTTGGATTCAACGTAAGAGGTGTAGGTAAAAACGATATTAAACGTGGAGACGTAGCAGGAACAACCCAAAACCCTCCTAGTGTAGCAAAAGAATTCAA
>ODAI010431571.1_pt1 | contig 16047 bp, 25 predicted proteins | sample 1539321 | NCBI WGS metagenome assembly ODAI01 (sample SAMN02144231, study PRJEB22623) | gut metagenome | biome: sheep rumen | host: Ovis aries | place: New Zealand
ATTATGTATATTATCATAATAAAAAACCAGTTCATTTTTATTCAGATAAACAAATTACGCAGGAATATATAAAGTCAAGAAAAAAGACTTGGAATATTGTTAGAGGAATTATTCTTGGACTTTTTGTTTTACTTCTTATAGCTGGAATCGGTAGTACCTTTAGTAATCCTAAAAAGATTAAAATGGATTATAAAGATACCCGTATTACAATTACTGATACAGCAAATATTATTTCTAATGCACAAGAAAAGAAAATATATCCTGTATTACAAGAATTTCAAGATAAAACTGGTATTACACCTGTTATATTAACTATTTATAATGAAGACTGGACTAATTATTATAATAGTTTAGAAAATTTTGCTTATGATTATTATGTAAATAATTACAAAGATGAAAAGCATTGGTTAATTGTATATGCGGAGCCAGATGAATTACAACCAAATGAGTTTAATAATTGGTATTGGGAAGGTATGCAAGGTGATTATACTGACCCTATATTAACTAGTAATAAGACAAATAGTTTTACTAAAGCTATGCACAAGAATATTTTGACTGATGGATTTGGTGAGGCTATTTATATGACATTTACAGATTTTAATAAAACAGTAATGACTAGAGAAACAAATTGGACTTTGATTATATTGCTACCATTTATGTTAAGTCTGTGGTTTGGACCAATCTATTTAATACTTTGGGCAATAATTGGTAAGGATATTAAGTTTGAAGAAAAAGCTATTGAATTGACTAATCCTACTTATTCTTATATAGAAGATACTTGTCAATATTGTGGTGGTTTATATATTCATGGAATTCATATCTCTTGCCCTCATTGTGGTGGACAAATACAACCTATGGATAGACCGATAATTATACAAGACACAAATCAATTGAGGAGATAAATATATGAAAAAGATTATAGCTATTATTTTAAGTATAACATGTTTGCTTTCCTTAGCAGCCTGTAGTACAAATAAATATGGACCAGAATATGAAAAGGCAGCTAATTATACTGTAAATTGGATAGAAACAAATTATGGTGAAGATATTAGTTGGGAAAGTCCAAGAGAAGGTGGATTTGGAATTGATGGTTCTGGTAAGTATGAAGATGTTAATGATAAAAGTAAAGAGGCTTATTATGTAAAATGTTTATGGAACGGAATTAAATTTACAGAATACACTGAACGTAAGTCTGATGGTACCTTATGTGTATATAAAGATTGTTTTCAATCTGTAAAATATTCTTATGACTTAGAGAATGTATTACAGGATTATCTTGATGATAAATTTGTAGTAGATATACCATATCAAAATTGGGAACCTGAAGGCTCTACTATCTATACTAATTATATAGATTATTTCAATAATATAGAGACTACGGATTTTCCAACAGCTACTATTGAAATTATAGCTGAAGATAAAGATTATAAGTCAGATATTAAACAAGATTTATTGAAAATGGCTAAAGCATTACCAGAAGAACTTGAAGGTAAGTTTGTACTTAAAGGTAAGCATGGTGATAACTATTATGCAGTTACAATTCCATATTCAAAAAATACTATTGATTTTAAGAAGGCTGATATAGATAGATATTCTAAAAATAGTCATTTGTCGGCTATTTTTAAATAAGTAGATAACTTGTTAAGAGAGGCATAAAGTATGTATATCAGATTACAGACTTATATTGAAGAAGATTTATCGGGAGATAAAGTATTAGTACAATTTAATAGTATAGAAGATGCTATAGATTTTGTGAATATACAGAACTATTTACAATGTCGTAAGTATCATTTTGGAAGTATTCTTAATTTATTTAGTGAACAGTATCAAAAAATTAAGCATTGGGTTTATGAAGATGATTCAATGGCTATTATTTATCTAAAAACTACAGTTATATGTGATAGACTCATTTTTTATTTAGATAAGGAATCTTATACAGTTACTCAACATAATAATGAATTTTATCTTAATTTAGAATCTATTACAGAGGACCAGTTTTTAGACCATGTTAAGACTTATTTTGAAGGTATACTTAATTATTATGTAAATCATGAATCTAGTATAGATGATGCAATCATTAGAGATAAGATTGAATGGTATAAGTGGAAACAAGAACAGTTTAATATTGATTATTCTGATTGCATTAACCTTTATAAGAATTACAGTAAAGACCGGAAAAGTTAGGAAAAAAAAAATTAAAAATTTTTTCAAAAAATTTCAAATTTAAGCTTAAAACTGTTTACAACCAAAACTATAGGTGTTATAATACATACATAATCAAACAAAAACAAAAAACACTTTTTATAAATTATGGAGGTTGTAACTATGAAAATTAATGGAAAGTTCTTTATTTATTCAAGAAGAGAAGACAATGCTATCATCACCAATATTTTGAATGATGATAATAGAAGTGAGTGCTTCCTTAAGCAGGATATTCAGCACTCTTTGCTTAATAGAGTAATGCAGGTTTGCCGTACTCGTAAGGACACTGAAGAGGCTAAGAACAGAGGCCTGGTACGTGCTTACAGAATGCTTGGTCTTGATGAGAACCAGATTGCAGAGCGTCTCTATAATAGTGACTCTGTAGATACTGTTGTTCCTACTCCTCAGAATGATGCACAGCAGCAGCCTGTAATTGATACAGCTAAGTTTAAGATTACTTGTGAGAGACTGATTCAGTTCTTCTCTGAGTTTAATTATAGTCCTTCTCACAGATTCCTTAACAGCCTTATTCAGTCTAAGGATAAGCAGGCTTATGTATGCAACTACTTCAGAATCCAGGACCATAACTATGCGTCTGAGATTGCTGAGAAGATTAAGTCTGCTGAGTTTAAGGCTATCTGTGATGACCTTAAGAACATCAAAATCAAGCCTATCAATACTAGACTTGAAGTATATTTTGGTGAGCCTGGTTCTGGTAAGACAACTAAGGCTATGACCATGGCAGATAAGTGTATGGTTTGCTCAAGTGATATGCTTCCTGCAGACCTTATGCAGAACTTCTGTTTCAAAGATGGTAAGGCTGATTTTGACCCTTCAGACCTTTGGAAGGCAATGGAAAATGGTGAGACTATTGTTCTTGACGAGATTAACATGCTCCCGTTTGAGTCTCTCAGATTCCTTCAGGGTATTACTGATGGTAAGACTTCCTTTGATTACAAGGGCCACACTATCAATATCAAGCCTGGATTTAAGATTTATGCAACTATGAACCTTAATGTAAATGGTCAGACAATCCCGCTCCCTGAGCCTCTTGTTGACCGTTCTTATGAAATTGTTGAGTTCAAGCTCAGTGCTAATGACCTTGTAAAGGCAGCACTCAGCATGATTTAAGAAATAGAGTAATATCTGTTATATACCTCCTCCATAATTTTCCCACGATAATAACCCATCAGAGATGGTGGGCTTATCGTGGGATATAGTGCATTAAGAAAGTGAGAAAAAATACTATGATTACTAAATTCTTAGGTTTCATTGTTCGTCTTATGTATGCTATACCGTTTATTGTGTCACTAGTAGGAATAATACTCTGCTCACCTATTATTATTGTAGAAAAAATAAGAGAGTCTCAACAAGAAGATATATTCTAGAAAATTACGGGTAAAAGTCCCGATTTACATATATAGAAAAGAAAGGATATTTAATTTTAAGTCTAATAAAAGGAGACAAACATTATGAAGAATATTGAAAATAAAAATAGAATATCGAATGTAATTGCAGAACTGGAAAAATTAACTAATCTATTAAAGTTAGCAGAAAATGATAACATAACTCTTGTAGAAGTAAGCAAAAATATGGGTATGACTCCGCAGAGCCTAAACAGGGAACTCTCTAATACTTTTGCATTCTATTTTAAGAGTAGACTGCATTATCTATCTAATGATGAAATTGAAAATGTACTTGAAGTTATTGAAACGCCTTCTGAAAAACTATTGAAGAGAATTTTTGACCTTGATTCTAAGACCAGAGTTATCTTTCCTGAATATGATGAAAAGGTGCTTTGGGACACAGTAAAAGAAATGTTGCCTGATAACTATTATAATGTAGTAGTTAAGTATTATGGCCACGATGTTGAACCTATGACTCTTGAAGCTATTGGTAATGAACTTGGTCTGTCAAGAAGTCGTATTAAGGACATTAACCTTGCAAGTATTGAAAAGCTAAAGAATGCTGATTTTATCAATAAGGTATTTGGCTTTAATTATCTTACTAATATTGAACTTATTGAACAGAATACAAAAGAGCTCCGAATTAAGTATGATAGTGTAAAGGCAGAATATGAAAAGTTAAAGGCTTATATGGATAATGATGTCAAAGCAATTAACGATTATATTGAAAAGAATTATCCTGAAATTACAAAAGACAAAGTAAATGAGGTTGTTGATTCTAAGATGAGTACTCCTATTGAGGACCTTGGCTTTTCAAATAGAACTTATAATGCTTTTAAGGCTGCAAATTATAATACTGTTGAAGATATTTGTAAAGCTAAATTTATCGATATTCTCAGTATTAAGGCACTTGGTGTTAAGTGTTATAGAGAAATTATTGAGAAGATTGATGGTATTAAGTGTGAACATCCAGCTTGGAAAGAACTCAGAACAACACTTGATAAATATCTTGTAAGTAAAGGATTATAATAAAAATAGACTTTGAATCTAATATTGGTTCAAGGTCTATTAGTTTAGTAAAGGAGAACTTTTATATGAAAGAGTATAGTGGTTGGAAGAAACTTGATAAAGTTCAGATAGTATATTCTATAAATAATGATACTGAGTTCAATGGTAAAAAATATCCTAAGGCTTATATTGTTGAAGCTGGTAATAAGAAATCATTAGCTTCTGCTATAAATTGGGCAAAGGGTTATTATTCAAAAAATTCTTCTGAACCTGAGGTAATTGAAACTGAAAATAAAGATTTTAATTTTCAGATTATTTCTGCTGCAGATTCTTCTTGGTCACAGGGTGGTAAATTATCATTTTGGATGTGTATCATGAGCAAAGATGGTGTTACTCCATTTGCTGTTGGTATCAATTCAGACTTATTATGTGACCTTATTCTTGAGACCACTATGTATAATGGAGCAACAATGGAAAAGGTATTCTTTGCAAGAAGAAGTTCTCAGCTTGGTGTATTACATGAAAATATGCCTTCATATCAGAAACTGTTAGCTGATGAAGAAATGAAAAAGAATATCAATAAAGGTAAAACTACTAAATGGCAGACCGGTTATAGATACAATACTTTAACTTATTCTGATATTATGTTTGGTTACTTTAATAAGATTGTTGAAATTAAATCTGATGGTTATACTTATAAGAATCAGAAATATATCTTTGATTTCAATGCTCCTAATAGACCTTTATATACTAGTCCGTATAAGGAACTTGATTTTACTGGTTTAATTAAAGATATTTTTGAAAATATGCAATACAGACTTACTGAAACCAAATGTCCATCCAGACAGCAAGGTGAAAAGGTATTTGATGCTGGTAGAGATTATTATGAGCAGATTGGAAAAATTCTATTAGATGATACTACTATTAACCACAGGATTGATAGATATTTTATTCCTAATAGAATAGCAGCCGCTTTCTCTATCTTTAAGTATAATCCAGATGCTACTATTGAAATTCTTAAAAGCTGTTTAAATGTATATAATGACGTTGTAAGTAACATTAAAAATGGAGTAATTCTTGATAGTATTGTTAATAAGGACTATTATGAAAGAAACCCTGACCGTTATACTGTAAATGAAATTCTATATTTATCTCATGATATGATTTTACAGGTAGAATATAATGGAGCTAAAGAAGTATATTTAGGTTTTGATACACTGTTACCACGTCTTATTGAGATTGCTACTCTTGAAAAGGAGAATATACAGCATGATATATAAGGAAGAACATAGAGACCTTTTTACTGTTCCAAATTATTATATGTATGTTCATTGTATTTCATCTGATTTCAAAATGGGTGCAGGTATTGCAGCTGAGTTTACAAAACGACATGTAAAAGATAAGTTATTATCTGAATATAAACCAAATAAATTTGATGGTACCGGTTATTGTCTTGTAACAAAGATGAAAAATCATACTGTTGCTAACCTTGTAACAAAACAGTATTATTATGAAAAACCTACTTATGAGACATTAAGACAAAGCTTGTGTGACCTGTTTAACTATATGGTTTTATATGATTACTATAAGATAGCAATGCCTAAAATCGGTACTGGTTTGGATAAATTGGAATGGAATAAGGTAAAAGAAATAATTGAAGATGTTTTTAGTATCTCAAATTTTGAGATTTTAGTATGTATTAAGGAGTAATTATGATTGAACTTAAGTCTTGCCCAGTATGTGGAAATTTAGAATTAAGTATAGGTTCTTGTGTATATAAGGATAAGACTATTGCTTATAATGTATATTGTTCCATGTGTAATTTTACTGGACGGTCGTATAAAATGAAAATTAAAGCACTTAGGAAATGGAATTCCTTTGTAGAACAGAATAAGAATATAGCAAGGAGTTAATTATGTTTAAACCTGGAGATATTGTTCAGCATTTTAAGAGAGAACTAATTAAAGGTGAAAAAGGAGCTCAATATTTGTATGAAATTATTGCAGTAGCAAATCATACAGAAACAAACGAGTATCTTATGATATATAAAGCACTTTATGGAGACCAGCTTGTTTATGCTAGACCATTGGATATGTTTTTAGAGAAAGTAGACCATAAAAAATATCCAGATGTAAAACAAGTATATAGATTTGAAATTTTTAATGACTAAACTACTTACAAGTCTTCAAGTAAGTGATATAATAATCATAATAATTAAGAATTTGGAGGCTTATGCTATGAAGAATTTTAAGTGGGGAACAAAATCATTTGATGATTCACCTATCAATGTTGTATTACTCATTTCAAGAAATAAAGATAATACAGGTGTAGCAGATTTTACTGAAAGAAGAACTTCTTTTATTACACATGATGAAGTTGGTAGTGAACATCTTAATAGACAGTTTGAAAGTTTTGTAAAAGCAGGAGTTCCTGGTGAGCTTTCAAGAATGTATTATTCAGTAAATGAAAGAGATGGTGATAAGATTTATAAGACTCTCTTACATTTTCTTATTGATACACCAGATTTCAACCTTTGTGCTATGGCTCCTAAGTTAGCAGGAATTGCAGCTACTAAGGAATGTGCAAAGACAAAGAGATGGATGTTTGATTTTGACATTGATGATATGGGCTATGTAGAAGAGTTTTGTAATGATATTTCAAACATTGATTCAGAGGTTGAAATTGATACACATAAAACACCTCATGGTTATGCTGTTATTACCAGCAGAGGTTTTGATACAAGAGAGCTTTTCAAAAAATGGGAAGGCAAAGATGTAACTCTTAAAAGAGATGATTTACTCTGTGTTGCTTGGAAAAGGAATGAATAAGGAGAGTAAATATGGTAAGTGAAGAATTTATTATAAAGCAGACAGAAGCTCTGGCTAAAATTGATGTTAGTTTACCAGATGCTTTTACAGAACTTCAAGTTTATTATGGTATGTGTAAAATGCTTTCTGAAGAAAGTGGAGAACAACATGCAAAACTTTCTGGTCCATATAAGACTTTCCATGACCTGTACTGGACCAAGCTGCAAGAACAGTCCAATCTTATTATGATTAAGATGGAAAAAGATGCAGAAATTTGTACAAAAATTTTGAATAGTATGAAGGAGAAAGAGAATAATGGTTAAAGATTTACAGAATGGTAATGCCATTTCTAATATGATTTTATATTGTTCTGGTAAAACACAGGGTGTATCAGTAAAGGGAGATACTTATTATTCTCTTACTTTACAGGACGCAACCGGTGTGATTCCAGCTAAAATTTGGGACGTTTCAAATATTCCTGAATTTAATGCTAAGTCTTTTATTGCAGTAACTGGTTCTGTTACTACATTTAAGGACGCATTACAGCTCAATATTGCCAGCATTGCATTAGTTGACCCTAATACAGTAAATTTAGATGATTTCTGTCCAAAGTCACCTAATGATATAGACCAGATGACCAATGAGTTAATGGCTATTATTGATAGTATTTCAAATGAATGGCTTAAAAAGCTCTTGGATTGTTTCTTTAAGAATGATAGATTTCTTGCTAAGTTTACTACAAACTCAGCTGCAAAGACTGTTCATCATGCTTATGTTGGTGGCTTACTTGAACATACTCTTGCAGTTACAAAGATTTGTGTAACCTTGGCAGATAATTATCCAGCTCTTAATAGAGATTTATTGTTAACAGCCGCTATTTGTCATGATATTGGTAAGATTAAGGAAATTTCGTCATTCCCTGATAATGACTATACAGATGAAGGTAATCTTCTTGGACATATTTATATGGGTGCTGAAATGATTGATGTTCAGGCTAGAAAGATTGAAGGATTTCCTCGTCAGTTATTAAATGAATTAAAGCATTGTATTTTAGCTCATCATGGCGCTATGGAATATGGTTCACCTAAAGTTCCGGCTCTTATTGAGGCTACAGCTCTTAGCTTTGCAGATGATACAGACGCAAAACTTAGGAGATTTTCTGATTTGTTAGTTGATAATGATGGTACTTGGACTGAAAGAAGCGATTTCTTCTTAGGCTCTAAATATCGAAAAACAATTATTTAAGGAGGCATTTGTATGAGACCTAGAAAATTAACTTTTTCTCCGGTTTGGGCACAACATACTTTCACTCCAGAAGAAATTGAAACTTTACAATGTGGTGAGATACTTCAACTTACTAATTGTATTTCTAAAAAAGGAAAGAAATTTTCGTGTAAGGTTATATTGGTAGATATGGGCAATGGTAGAGGCCGTATTGTGCCGGACTTTGTACCAGAATTTAATAACTACCTTCCTAATGATAATCATGAATTTGATGCTGATAAGGAATATCCTGAAAGTGCTAAAATTGTATCAGTATCTAAAGATGAAACTGGAGAATATACTTATTTAAAATATGATAGCGGACATAAAGTAACAATGTTTACTGAGGATTATAATAATGACCAGAGTAATATTAGCTATGCAACACTTGAGTCTATTGTTATGAATTATGCTATTGAGGTTGAAGATGTTAAAAGAAAATATGGAGGCACATTTTGAAAAAAGGTATTTTTAATGGACAATCCGTATATTTTGATAACACATGGGATAAGTATAACTTTTCCGATGACGATATTTTAGATTTGAATCATAATAAAGCTGTTTATGTACCTGTTGAATTTGATACTGAAAATGCTAAGGAAGATGAACAACTAAAACATAAACATTTGAAAGTAGCTGCTGTTCCACAGATTACTAATAATGGTGATATTGTTGTTAGTATTAAACAGTTAGGCTTTGTAGATATTCCAAAAATAGAAAGTATTGAGGAAGGAGAAGATACTGATATTATTCAATATAACAACGGAACTAAGATAGAAGTATTCAAAGAGTCAACTCAAATATTGAAAGAAAACCTTATTCCTATCAATGAAATTTTAGAGGAATATGCAATAGAGATTTTATAAAGTAACCACAAACAATTCCTGTAGGTACGATTACTACAGCAAATGATAAAGAAAATAGTCAAAAGTTTAGGTATTACTGAATTTTTGACTATTTTTCTTTTTATATAGAAAGGAATTTATATGAGAAGTAGTAATGATGTAATAAAAACTTTTATGTTTAGAGTGTTAATACCAGTTTGGATAATAGTATTAGGTGTTTATCTTTGTAGTGAATTACTTTTTTCAAAGGATAACACAGAACATGAATATGAAATAGATACCATTAAAATAGAACATCATAATGGTTTATTTTATGATGGTGATTATGTTGTGGTAACTGCAAATAATAAAACGTATGAAACTAAATATTCTAAAATAAATATTACTATCTCAGATAAAAATACTGTTATAATCGTTGATGATGATATTAAAAGTCTACAAATTGATAGGGATATGCAAAGCAAATTAGGGATTATTTCACCTCAATAAAAATTATCCAAAATAATAAAAATGGAACAGATTACTTAATTATAGTTTTCTAAACTATTTACAAGGCCTTATATAATATGATATTATTGTATTATAATGATTAGGGAGATGCGCAATTATGGTAAATATTAAAAAAGAAACTAAAAATGGTAAAGTAGAAGCACTCGCAAGTATTAGCTTAAATCCAACACCAAATAATTGTTATGAATGCCCATTTTTCTATATGCCTAATCCCGATGAAGAAGATACTTGGTATGAACATTGGGATTGCTTCTTAAAAAGTAGAACAAATTTTTTTGGGGTTGCCTTAGAAAGACCTGATGACTGTCCATTAGATTAAGATAGGATAAAAAATGATGATATATAAATCTGGTGATTATAAAAATGGTTATATTTTTGCATCTAGTAGCACAGATGCGGACCTACAAAAGATATTTGAAACCTATGATGAGGTAAAATGTGTTATTTGTAATAGTAACACAGCAAAAAACTTTAGGACTGTCGGAAAAAGTATTCTGACTATCAATAACAAATTGGTAGATGGTGTGTTTTTTGTAAATTATCTATTTTAAGGAGGACTTATATGGAATTTAACATTAACCATAAAATTATGTTCAAATTAACACCAAAAGGTGAAGAAACTCTTGAAAAAATCAAAGAGAATCATAATAAGGAATATCCGGAATTTCTATTTGATAACTATTATACGATAGATAAAAATGGTTATATGGTAATGCAGTTATGGAGATTTATGAGTCTATTTGGACCTTATTTCTATAATGGAGCACCTCAGATTATCGTTGATAATACAATTATTATGACAGAGACCAAAAATACCGATTCTGGATATGCTCTTAAAAATTCAGAAGGTAAGTATTTTATTGGTATGAATCAGTCAGATACTCAGCTTAGAAAGGCTAAAATTTATCACAGTATCAAATATGCCACAGATTCTATGAATGACGTAAATAGAAGATTGCCTGGTGCTGTACATGATTTTGGTCTGGTTAAGATAGAAATAAAGGAAGTGCTTGACTGAATTAAAATTATTCAAAATATAAATATTTTTCAAAATTAGACCTCCAAACTGTTTACAGGCTTGATTATAAATGATATAATACATACATAATCAAGTTAAGCAAATAAGCACTTTGGAGGTATTTAATATGATTAATTATAACGTAGTTCAGAACATTCTCAATACATTACCTATCGGTTATTATCTTGGTCGTTCAATCTCTGTTACTCTTTCTACTGGTATGGATTCTTATTTCAATCCTGCTAAGGACGAAATCGTAATTGGTTATCAGGCTATTGAGATGGCATTTAAAAACCTCGCAAAGTCTACCTATAAGATTAATGAGCATTCTGAAGAGGAGCTTATTCGTGGTATTCTTTATCATGAGATTTCTCATGTTATTCTTACTCCGAAAGACCTTAAGTCTTATGACAATAGATATGCAGACCAGATTAATATCTTTGAAGATGAGAGAATTGAGACTATCTTTAAGAAGTATTATATGAACACCAACTTCAAGAAGAATGTTATTATCTTTAATGATTATCATAAGGGTGATTCTCCTAGAAATGCACTTGAGGCTTTCTACTTTATCGTTCGTTTCCATGTTGGACCTAAGAACTATGTAAATAGAGTAGCTCAGATTATTAGAAACTATAGAAACATTAATGCAGCTACTGGTAATTACTGGAGATACTGTGATGCAGTCATTGACCTTTGGAAAGATGTAAAAGCTGCTTGGAATAATAATCAGGAACAGTTCCAGCAGCAGCCTCAGCAGAACAATCAGCAGTCTCAGGACCAGAATGGACAGCAGTCCCAGTCTTCACAGAATAATAATTCTCAGGACCAGAATAATGATTCTCAGAATCAGAATAATAAGCAGCAGTCTCAGAGCCAGAATAGCTCTTCTGATGAGAATGAAAAGAATGATAAAAATACTCAGAGTTCTTCTTCTAACTCTGATGATTCTGACGAATCTGATAATACTCAGGAAGATGCAAATTCAAATTCTGATGATTCTCAGAACAATGATTCTCAGGATGACGCTGACAGCGAAAATTCTGATAATCAGTCTGGTAATGGTGAGTCTGAAGATTCTAACGAGTCTGACTCTGATGATACTAATGATTCTAATAATGCAGAAGATTCTGATGAAAAGTCTAATGATGACTCTAACAGCACTTCTGAAAAGACTGGTCATAAAGCTGGTAAGGAAGAAGCTGATAATATGGATAACAATAGTGAGTCTAATGAAGCTGAAGAGCCTGATGACTTTGAGAGCATGACTGATGAAGAAATTGAAGAACTCATTGACGACCTTAAGGTTAATATTGAAGACGCAATCAAGCAGCTCATTGATGAAGCTCTTAAGGAAACTGTAAACAGTTACTATGACCCTCAGCTTGGTGTTAAGCTCCAGCAGATTATCAACATGAAGCTCAAGGAAAAGAATAAGAATGGCTCAGCTATCAATTCTTATTCCGGTCGTTTCAATGTAAGAGCAGTTGGACAGAGAGATGACTATAAGTGGTGGGCACAGCAGAATAGAGAAGGTCATATCCGTCAGTATTCTAAGGTTCACTTCAACCTGTTTATTGATAACTCTGGTTCATTCAGTGATAATGATGATAACATGAATACCTTTATTCAGGCTCTTAACAGAATTTGTACTAAGGATTTTGACTTTGATGTAATCACTATCAATACTCGTATCTGTGAGTGGAAAGATACCAAGTCAAGAACTTTCCAGTCTGGTGGTGGTACAAGACTTCCTCTTCAGGTTGGTGATGTTATTAAGAAGCATACACAGCCTAGAGCTAACAACTACAACATCGTTCTTTTTGATGGTGATGCAGACCCTGAGAGAGATAGAAGTGGTAACGCTTTCAAGTTCTTTGATACTCCTAATACTATCATTGTTACTGACCGTGACAATGAAGAATATATTTGTGGTTTCAACAAGATGAGAAAGGTTGTTACTGGCAACTATTGTGAGAAGTTCATCAACGAAGTTCTCAAACTCCTTGAGAAGGCTATGTAAGAAAGGAGCTAGACATGAGTTATTCACTTGACTATATTTATGACAATATTATGTATGATGTAATCGTAGACCATAGGACCAAGTACCATGGGCCTATTGATTACATCAGTAGTCACTTTGGTGATGGTAATATGAATGAAGTAAGAATATCACCTAAACAGCCTAAGGAATTACAGGAATTTGTTGATTCATTCTTTGAAGCTAAGAAAGAAGATGTAAATCTTACTCTTGAACAGTATTACAAGTCAAAAGCTATTTAATAGTAATAACAACAGCAAAAACAAGTATATCTGCTTAATCTAAAAGCGGATATACTTAGTTTGCTTTAAGGAGAAATATGATAACTATTGCAAGTATTCGAGAAGTTAAACCTACTGAATATGATGAGGTATGGGCAATAGTACGAAACCTTAAAAATGGTAATTATAAGGTTGTTTCAGAATTAGCTCCATCACAATCATTATATAGCTGGTTTTATCAGACAAAGCAAGCAGGTAATTGGAATCAAGAAATGTTTGATACAGTATATGTACCAAGGTTTATTGATGAATTTACCAAGGCTGGAAAGGATAGATTAAAAGAATTACGAGCCTTAGATAAAGCAGGTAAAAATATCGCTTTATTTTGCTATTGTACTGATGAAAAGATGTGTCATAGAAGTATTATTGCCGGTATCTTACAAGGTATGGGTTGCAATGTAAATATTGAAAATGACTATTCTTTCTATTATAAGATATTTTTACAAAAGCATGGAAAGGTAAGGAAAAATACAATGTCATTAGCAAATAAGTATAGACCAACAAAATTTGAAGATGTTTGTACTCAGGAAGTGTGTACAACTATCTTAAATAATCAGATTGCCAATAATTCATATAGTCATGCACTGTTATTCGCAGGTTCAGCTGGGTCAGGTAAAACTACTTGTGCCCGTATCTTTGCTAATAAAATTGATGGTGAGATTATTGAACTTGATTGTGCATCCCATAATGGTGTTGCCGATATTAAAGAAATTGTTGAAAATGCAAGAGTAAAACCATTACTCCATGAATATAAAGTAATCATTCTTGATGAGTGTCATACTTTAACACCACAGGCTTGGGCATCAATGCTTATTGTACTAGAAGAAAACTTGCCTAATTCTATATTTGTATTTTGTACAACTGATACTCAGAAAATTCCTGATACTATCATAAGTAGAGTAACCAGATTCAATTTCTTACCTATTATTGAATCTGATATGATTAAGAGAGTACAGTATATCTGTAAGACTGAAAATATTGATATTTCAGATGAATCTATTGAGATTATTGCTAAGTCTGCTAAGGGAAATCTTAGACAGGCTCTTACAAATCTTGATAAATGTATATCTTACGGTAATTTATCGCCAGATGCAGTACGTAAAGTTCTTAATATTGTGACGGTTGATTTACTGAAGGAACTTCGTACAGCTTGTATGGATAGAAATACTAATAGGATTATTGAGTTAATCGAAGGTGTATATAATAATGGATATGAGTTACACCAGTTTGTAAGACAATTTTTAGATTTCTGTGTATATGATGTAACTAAGACTGATATGAAACTTATTGAAACTCTGCTTACCATTTTACAGGATATTAGATATGATGATTCACCTAAGAATATCATCATCGCGAGGTTAATTGTATGACAGATAGCTTACGAATAGAAAAAGTATCAAAGAATAATAAACCCGGTGATTATAATAATCAGCAACCGAGCTTAAAGTCTCTTTATATGAAATATATTAAAGAAACTGAAAGCTCTAATTTTGATGCTTTATTTAAAGAAGCTAAAGACCAATATTGTAATAAAGAGGTAAAATAAATGGAGCAGCAAGAACGATTAAGAGAAAAACTCAAGACTTTACCAAATAATCTTATTTTAGTAGGTCAGAAGTATAGTGGCAAGAAAACTCTTGTAAATGAAATTGCTCCTGATTTTTACTGGGTAGAAGGTAAGGTTGATAGTATACGTAGTATTGAACATGGAGATGTTGTATTTGCTGATGTAGATGAATGGTCTCCAGCTTGTTTCAGTGCTATGCTTAAACTATTAGAAGAAAATTCAGAAGACCATATTATTATCACTTGTAAGAATATAATGAATTTACCTAATTCTATACAGTCCAGATGTATTATTGAAAAAATGGACCCTTATATTAACATAAGAAAGTATTGTGATACTATAGGTCAGATTGAATTTTTATCTGATGCAATGCTTAAATCTATTGATAAATTTGAGTATAAAGAAGAATATGATTTAGATGTATATTTTTCTGTGTTATGTAATAGATTACTTGAAAGAATTAAATCTGGTGAGAATTTGAAAAAAGAATTTCTTATTAGTAGTAGATACAACGCAGCAAAGAATTTGAAGTCATTAAATAAAAAGCAGTTTATATTAACCTGGCAGCTTTGTATTAAAGGACTTTCAGATGAATGGACTAGACTATAATGAGGTGGTTAAATGTATGGTAAGGGTGATAGAAAAGCACAACGGCGCCGTCGTAAAAAGTATAATAGAGGTATTCCCAAACAGCAGGAAGAATATAGATTAATTGATAATAATTATTCTCCACAACCCTATGCTTATTGTTGTTATTATAAAGGCTATATGACAAAAAATCAAACTATGAGACATGGTTGTGCAGCAAGAAAATGTGAGCAGTTAAAAACACTTGAATGGGCAAAAGAAAGAGGTAAACAATGAATAAAATAGAATGTCCAAAAGACTTAAATCAATTTTTATTAGGTGAACCATACTTTAAGAATACCTTTCAAGAGAGTGAATGTGAAGCAAAAAAGTTTTATGGTGATTGTTATCACTGTTTTGCGACAGCTATTGCAAAAAGAGATAAAGAGTTACTTTCAAAGGCAAATATAAGAGGTGAACAGAATGAATTTTGAATTAGGTAAAGAATATATTGTAAAGGTATCTGAAAATG
>ODAI011314762.1_pt1 | contig 16047 bp, 16 predicted proteins | sample 1539321 | NCBI WGS metagenome assembly ODAI01 (sample SAMN02144231, study PRJEB22623) | gut metagenome | biome: sheep rumen | host: Ovis aries | place: New Zealand
GATTATGTCGGAATATCTAGAGAAGAAGTATGCAAGTAAAGTAAAAATTGTGCAATTAAGAAAACCACAAAGAGAATGGTATAAAGTTCATATTATCTGTGAATTTGATGATGAGTCTGAAATGCATGATACAATAGAATTAGAAGATTTATTGGATGATGAATTATATTTCTTAGTATTATGTTATATCTTTAATTGGGATGATGAATTTGTACAAGTTAATCCGCAAGATGAAGATGAAGCGGTGTCGGGTTATAAAGTAGCAGAAGATACTAATTTTCCATGGTTAAAACAATATTTACTGAATGTTGGATTAGCTTTTGGCGAACCAGAATATAAAGTAGAATCAGTATTTGGACGAGATGTATTTTATTATGATGGTAAAGAAAAATGTAAATTGGTTTTGCCAGATATGAAAGAATTATTTAATTCAAGGGAGGAAATGGTAGAATATATGAATAATTTATATACTAAAACATTAACGAATGAGTCTTGAAAATAAATGGTTAAGGGCAGCAGTACCCGCGCTTTTACTGCATTCATGTATCGGCAGTGTTTATTGCTGGTCACTTTTAAAAGATGAGATTGCTCAAGAAATAGGTTGTACAGTGTCTAGTATAGAGTTTGCTTTTTCTCTTGCTATATTTTTCTTGGGTATGTCTGCAGCGTTTGGCGGAACGTTTGTTGAGAAAAATGTAAAGCAATCATCATTTATATCAATGCTATGTTTTACAGGTGGCTTAGGATTATCTGTTGTATCTATTATGATGCATAGTGTGATAGGTCTTATGTTTAGTTATGGATGTTTAATGGGCATCGGATTAGGAATAGGATATTTGTCACCAGTAAAAACATTGATGCTTTGGTTTAGTAATCATAAAGGATTGGCTACTGGTATTGCTATTTCTGGATTTGGATTATCAAAGGTATTATTTTCTCCTTTTATTGAATGGTGTAATAATGCACATTCCATTTATCATACATTAATAATTATGGCGTTAATTAGTATTGTATTAATGTCATGTGCAACATATTTGATAAGAAAACCGTTGGATTGGAAAGAACCACAAATAAAACATAATATAAAAGATTATTGGCATATTATTTCAGATCATACATATTTGAAAATATGGCTAATTTTCTATTTGAATATTACATGTGGTTTGGCATTGATTTCATTTGAGAAATCTATTGGACTTTATGCCGGATTAACTAATATAGGAATTCTTGCTGCATTTACTGCATTGTTTAATACAATAGGAAGATTTGGTTATTCAACCTCTTCGGATTTTGTAGATAGGAAAGAATGGATTTATATAGTAATCTTTGCAAGTTCTTTTATAGGAATGTTGATGGGATGTATTTGGCTATTGTTTATACCGGCAATGTTATGTATTATTAATGCCGGCTATGGTGGTGGTTTTTCTACATTGCCGACATTATTACAGAGTAAATTTGGTATGACACAAATAAGTACAATACATGGATTTGCATTATCAGCATGGGCATGGGCTGGATTATCCGGTAATCAGATTTCTAATTTAGTATTGAATACTTTACATTGGAGTTATGAATCATTATTCGGAATACTTGCAGTATTATACTTTATAAGTTTATTGATTATGTTTAATATAAAGAAAGGTGAGAATTGATTTTCTCACCTTTAATTTTTATAATAATCCTAACTTTGATAATGTCTTTTCTGTTACTACCATAAATTCTGCACCTCTTGCATTAAATTCTTTTGCAGCAGCTTCCCATTTTGCTTTATTTACTAAATATGTTTCTGCCTCTCTGTTAAATGCTTTATGCTCTTTTAATGATGCACCTTCTTGTAAAGGTTTTGGCATCTGCGTTTGCGCATATGGCTTTATCTCTATAAAAATCTTTCTTATATTTCCTGATTGCGTCTATAATTCAATCCATACATCTGTATAATAATTACATATTTTCCAGTATCTTGGATCATTTGGATTTAAATTATTTTTAACACAATATTCTAAATTAGCAACAGGATTTTTATATTTTATTGCAACAGGCTCACTTGCCCATCGAATAACCTAAGGGCAATCATCACACCATCTGAAAAATTTTGCTTCCCAACTAGATCTGTATATATTTTCTGCTGTTAAACATTTTTCTCTGTTTCTTGGTATATAATATCCTTGATGAAAATGAGATTTCTATTCAGATAGTGGTTTATGTTTCTTTTTATAATCTTTATTTATATTTTGAGCCATAATTATCTGTAACGATATATTTTTGTTAATCTCTTATATAATTTATCTCTTTTCTGTTTATTAGGGAATTCCTAAAGGAGTAGATCCATTATATGTTCTTTTATTTTATCTCTTTCCCATTTTGGCATATTAATATCTATAAAATTAGGTTGTCCGACATGCATGATATTTGTAGGATTTGTTACAAACATAAAATCTTCAGGAAAGCCTTTAAATGTTGTTAACTGTTTTTGAAATGCTATTATATAGCCTCCAGGAGTAGAATCTATATCAGTGTCAAGTGTATATGAAAATAATCCATAAATTTTCTTAGGAAATCCTGTCCAATCAATAACACAATGCTGTCCAGGTTTATAATATAATTCTATATTATTTACACTATCATTATATTTAAAATGATTAAATGTAAATATAGTCGTTCTATTTGCTTTAAATGATTCAACTACTGGCATACCTGCAAAATCATGTAATATAAGGTTGTTTATATCCAGTTCTTTTACAAAAGTAATGGTCTTTCCTAATTCTCTAAAGTTTTCTAATCTCTGCATACGTAAACTCAATGTTTTCATATAGATACTTAGCTAACCATCAATTCTTATATCTTTGAATACTTTAATATCTTCGCAGAATTGATTATAATCTTCAGGAGATTGAAAATATAAATTCATATAATTTAATTCTACCTTTAAATGATCTCCATCTGCTTCACATTTATAATAGGTTCCATTGAATTCCTAATCTGATTTTGCCTTTGACCATGCATCTGAAAAATATTTGTTACCATATTGCATTCCTGTTAAAACATGTTTATCATAAAGGTCTTTTAAAAAGTTATCAAATAATAATACCTTATCTTTCATAGATAAACTTGGTAATATCTTCTTTTTATCAATAGAATCAAAATCAAAACTTTCTTCTAATTTTTTCTTTTTCTTGGGCTTATAAATGTTTTTAATTTTACAATTATTAAACATCTTATACTTATCAGTAGCATTATTAATATTCCAATTAGATATATCCTGATTAAATTCTGTATTTTTAAACATAAATGACATGTCTTTAACATTAGATACATTCCATTTAGAAATATCACCATTAAAGTTAGAATGAGCAAACATACCATACATATTAGTAACACTGCTAACATCCCAATTTGATATATCACCATTAAATTTAGAATATTCAAACATATCCATCATATTAGTAACATTAGAAACATCCCAATTTGATATATCACTATTAAATACAGAATCATAAAACATACCCCACATATTTTTTACATTTGATACATCCCACTTGCTAATATCACCATTAAACATAGAAGCTCCAAACATACTACTCATATCAGTGACATTACTTACATCCCACTTGCTAATATCACCATTAAATATATTATATTCTTTATCAAAACTACAACCACCAAATATATTAGACATATCAGTAATACTACTTACGTCTATCCAATTAAGGTCACACTTATTTCCAAATAACTTTGTTGCACATGATATTATAGTTTTTAACTATTCCTTACTGTTAACTTTATATATAGGCATATTATCCTTCATGGATTTTATAAAAATCTTATCGTCTTCTGATAATTTATCATATGGAGTTTCTATAATTTTCTGAATTTTTGAAAATATATTTAATTTTGGTTTTTCTTTATAAACGGAATCAAAATCAAATCCTTCTAATAATGTGTTTACAGGTGCTTTGATATATTTTCTTATTAGTTTAGAAGTTGTACCTTTACTACGAGAAGTACCAGGCAAGCCTCTAAATTCTGGAGGGGTTTCTGTAATAAAGATACATTGCTTTATTTCATATTTTTGTTCACCATTATCTTTTCTTATTTTATAAAGGAATTTTTTAATAGCATTTTCATTTTCAAAACGTAAATTATGTAAATCTATATATTTGCTATTAAATGTAATGTGTTCTGGTAAACTATCTGTATAATCCTCCATTATTCTTGTAAGATCCCTCATTTCATCATGGGCAATATCACCTTCAAATTTATATGCCGGATATTTACTGCTATCATAACAGAAATTTAATGTGTTTATTGGCATTGGAATTTGACGGACAACATAAAATATAACACTTACATCCTGAATATAACTATTATATCCTACAACTGTTAATCTAGTAGTATCATAAATATTCATTTCTTCTATATAATTATATCCAAAAGTAAAATCTATAATAACCTTATTCTGATATAATAATTCACATTTATTCCCAATAAAACGATGCTCAGTAATAAATCTATAGCGTTCTTTATAATCAGGGCGAAGATTATTAAATAATGGCAATACATTTTCTTCTATTAATGTTATTGCTGTTTTTTTAATAACTCCTGCTATTGAAGGTTTATTATCTCTAACTTTATTGAAATCAAAGGATTCGTTCATTTAAATTACCAAAACTTTTAAATATTTATTATATATAATTTTAAACTATAAATGAATAAAGTAAAATATGGCGAAATAGAATTGGTAGAATATCAAAAAACTTGCATTGGGTATCGTTGCATTTGAAGGTACCGAACATCTCTATAATATTATTTCTGAATTACGTGATTTAATTGATTATGTTTCTGTAGGCGTATAGGATGTGTCATATCATGGAGATCCGCTTCCAGCAATAGATAAACAGGAATTAGAAAGATTACAAAAAGATGGATTAATTGATACAATTATCTCTATTAAGTTGGATTTAAATAAACATGCTCGCGAACAAGAAACAGATAAAAGAAATAAAATTATAGAAGATGCAGAACAGCATGGATGCAGCCATATTATAGTTATTGATTCTGATGAATATTATACACATGCATCATTTTTGAGAGGATTAGTAGCAATAGATGCAAATGATTATGAACAGACATATTGTTAGTATATAAATTATTATCATGATTATAATCATGTGCTTATTTATCCTTTTAAAGATGGAATGTTTGTTCCTTTTGTAACAAAAACTAAATATAGGTATGGATTTGAAAGTGTAGATTTTAATAAGCCTTCAGATCCTACTCGTCGTTATTTACGCCCATATGATAGAGAAAAAATAAAAAGAGGTCCGGATGGGAAAGATATAAAATATCGTCATTTTACAGTAGATTATCATATATTTGAATGGAATGAAGTAAAGATGCATCATCTTTCATGGATACGTGCAGATATTCGCAAAAAATTAAATATGTGGTCATCAAAGAAATGTTTTGATAATTTTTATGATTTGATTGATAAAGCTGTATATACCTTTGAATAGTTTGATCCAAATTCACCAAAAGCAGAAGCAGTTATGCTTTTTAATACACCTGGTAATAAAGTAGATGTTAAATCTTTACCTCGCCAATATATACATCCAAAAGTTGATATAAATACACGTTTACTTCCATGTAAGGATTATAAGAAAATATTATTTATTAATATGTCTTCTACCGCAAGTAACTATAATTTATATAATACTCTTGATGAATGTTGTAGAGAAACCTGGGCAAAGCCTATAATTGATGGAGAATTCTCAAATTGTGATTTCTGGACTATTGTAGATACTAATAAAGATTCTTATATGGATTCAGATAAACATATAATTTATATTAAGAATATTGAAGGTAAAGATAATATTTCTCAATTAATTATACGTTATATAGAAGGTGTAAAAATGTTAGAGGCTGCTGGTCATACATATGATTATATTGTTAGAACAAATACTTCTACATGGGTTAACGTTGATTTATTGAATTCCTTTTTGGCTGATGAAACAGATGATTCTATATTATATTCATTTAAATTATTTGCTGCTTATTGGAGTTGCTTTAATTTTTATGCATCTGGTGCATGTATGATTTTCTCAAAAAGAAATATGGATATATTGAAATCCGTTTATATTCAGAAAAAATTAGCAGATATAGAAAATGTATATGATGATGTTGTAATGTCTTCTGTATTCTATAGCCGTTTATTAGAGATGAACCTTCCACAAGAGAGATTTATACAATCATTAAATGGGGAAAATCTTTTATTAAAATATGTAGATACTCCTTTTGCAACAGTTGATTTTACTAATCCAATATATTAGGTAAAAACATATGATGTAAGTGAAGCTGACCGTGTTATTAATGATGTAAAGAAGATGAAAGAACTCACAAAAATGTGGAATGAATATAAGAAAAATTAGAATGTAGATGAAATTGCAGCATCATTAAGAGAAGTAAAAAATAAAACGGTATGGACAATACCATATACAAAAAAAGACTGGTTTAATTTACCAGATTCTGAACGTTTACATTGTCAACTTCATCATCCTATGACAATTTCAGAAGCATTAAAAGTTATGGGAGAATTAAAAAAGAAAGCAGGATATACAAAATAATGAAAACAAAAAAGCAGCCTATTAAATATAGCATTGTTACAATGGTATTCAATAATTATGATTTATTGAGAGAACCAGAGGAAATAGATGAAAATGCTGAGTATATATGTGTTACAGATAATCCTGATTTAAAAAGTAAAGTATGGAAGATTATGTATATGGCAGCATTAAATACGGATAAATTAACAGGATTATAGAAAACATTTATAGTAAAATATACCAAGTTATTAGATATATGCAGGTCTGATTCTAAATATGTTTTACGTGTTGATGCATCTATACAGATACATAAAAAACTTACACCAATAATAGAATATCTTGATAATAATAATTATGATGCATTATTAATGATACATAGTTATCGAGATGATTTTATAAATGAATATAATGTATGGATTAAAGGAAGAGGATTAGATAAAAAATATATGGAACATTTTATTAGATATACCTCAGAAAATAAATTTAATATAAATCATACAGGAATTATTGAATGTGGTATACAATGTTATAAGATATGTGAAGAAACTGCAACCTTCTTAAATGATGTTAATAATACTTTATATTCAGAGGTAAAATATAATGATTAGGATCAATGTTGGTTTACTTATGTATTATCAAAATATATAGATTCATTAAATATTTGTTTTAGTAATATATAGGTAATAGCAAGCCCTTATATGGATATATGCTATCATGGTAAAACTATTCCAGTTTATCCAGATCATGATATGATAAAAAGAGAAACGAAAATAATAGATACATCAAAAATATATAAGCAACCGTTATTTGGAAAGCAAAGAATAATAAAGTTTTTTAAATAATTTTGCAAAAAAATGTTAAAAAATTAACATTTATTAAATTTTTTAATAAAATAAGAAAACTTTTGAATGTTTTTTGAATATATATTATATAAAATAAATTGTAATAACATGCAACATTTTGTAAATACATATAATACAGTTAACTACGCAGGCAATACAACAGTCGGCGCAGCTAATTATATATATGAATGTGCGGAAGGAGCATGTACAGCGAGGTTCAAAAAATAGTGTTGCAATTCATAACCGGTTATTCAACATATATTCCCCTTGGACCTCAGGCTGTAAAAAGTTTTGAGGTCTTTTCTTTTTAATATGTTTTAGCAATTAAAAAACAGACTTTAATAATCAGATAGAATATATTAATTCGTAACTCAAATAAATGAGATATTTACTTAGAAATAAAGATATAAAAAATTTAAGAAATTAAGTAAACATTTAATTTGAAATACAATATAACATTTAAACATTAACAAATAAAATAATTTAGATTTATGAGTAACGTAGTAAAAATGAATACCTTGCTTGCCAAGGTTGATCATTCAGCATCAGTTTATAATAAAGAAGTAAATGAGTATGCTGAGTATTTTAAAAAGAGCCAGGGTGCTTTCCGTGGTGAGAAGAAAACTTTTACACCTCGTGAGGGTTATTCTGAGGACCCAACCAAGCAGGGTACTACAAATGTACAGACTACTGTCAAGGAACAGCTTGATTGGTTTGGTGATAAGGTAGCAAAGAATTACTTGAAGGAAGTTTTCCAGGTAGAGGCTACAAATTCCGCTGGTGCAAAGAAAGTTGAGCTCGTTGTTGATGGTGTTTCATTTGGTGAGTTGACTGCACTTGATTTGATGCGTTTGAAGAGCATTCTTACTTCTAAGGAGCTTGTTACAATGTATGAGCGTATTCCTGTTTATTCTGATTCTGAGGTTTGGACACCTTCTAAGAATGTAGAGTATAAGGATCGTGAGGTTCTTGAGACTGAGATGGTAAAGGGTGTTACACGTACTACAGAAACAGAGGATGTTATTTTGAAGGATCCAAATATTAATCCTGCAAATATTCCTGAGAACTACCGTGCAGCTGTTGTACAGAAGAAGAGAACAGTAGAGACTGGTGATTATACATTCCAGAAGTTTACTGGTGAATGGTCACAGCGTCAGAAGGCAGATCTATTGGATCGCAGAAGCCGTGTTCTTAAGGCAGTTATCGCTGCTTTGAAGGAGGTAAATGACCAGGAAGTTATGGCTGAGAATTTGAATGTTGACGCACTTGTTGATTTCATTCATTTCGGAAAGTAAAATTAATGATTTAAACAATGCCAGGTTCAAGTAGTTCAAGTAGCTCAAGCAGCGGAATCGGATTTTTTGGTTTGCTTGGTATAGTATTCATAGTATTGAAGCTTACACATTATATTGATTGGTCATGGTGGTTGGTACTACTTCCTCTTTATGGTGGAGTGCTTTTATGGATAATAATCATAGCATTACTTATCTGGTTCTTTAAGAGTAGATATTAAAATAGAATAATATAAATTGACATATTGACGAAAGCTTTAGAATCACAGTTAGCTTTATCAGAATCCTAGATTTTAGCATAAGCGTTGTGTCAAGAGCTTTAGAGTCACAGTCAATGCGGAGTGTCAGGATAGCGCGTTCGTGTACATCATGAAATTCCCATTACAACGAGTTCGAATCTCGTACGCGCCTCTACTAACAAACTAATAATTATGGCGCGTTGGTGAATTGGATAACACAATGGGATTTTGTCAAAGCTTTAGATTAAAGGTCCTGAACACACGAAGCACATTCGATGGTTATGGCGAGGATTTTCAATATAACCATTGGGGGGATAGCTCAACGGTAGAGCGCACGAGTGCTTAATCATGAAGTTGTTGGTTCGAATCCAACTCCCCCTGCATGATTTAAATAATTTAGAATATGATAACAACAAACGGAGACGATACAAATGTAAGTAGTACCTTATTTGAGGGCTTTACAAAAGATGAGAGAATTAATTTCTTGGCATTAAGTATGTGCTTACAATATTATAAGCCCACAGTTCAAGGAAAAGATTTTCAAGATTTTGAAAAGATTAATAAACGTGCTAAAGAGATGGCAAAGTTTATAAAGAAAGGTGATATTAAATAATATAATATATAATATAAAGATGTACATGTGGCGAAAGTGGTAAACGCGCTAGCTTCAAACGCTGGTACCGCGCGAAAATTCTAGGCAAATGCGGTTGGAGGTTCGAGCCCTCCTATGTACACTAATTGTTAAACAACGTTAAAGAATAGAACTTTTTCTTCAAAAAATTTTTTTGATTCAAAAATAGTTCGTATCTTTGCACTGTTCAAAACAATAAACAATAGTTCTTTGACATATTGATACACACAAAATAACCAAATTGTTTAAGAGGTTAATAAACCCGATGCAATGCAGTAATTCTCACCAATATTGGTAGTAATACCTTATTAAGAGAACGTATGCCGGTATGATATTAGAAAGTAATCGATTCTTTATCAGAAAGTAACAACTAAGCGGAAAGTATAATCTCTTAAATATAAGATTAACAAAATTGATTTTATAAATCAGTGCTGCATGGAAAGCAAGCGGTGGAATTTGCTAGGAGTTCAAACGGCCTTTATGGTGCGGAGATAAAGAGCATTCTGAATGGGGATCACCTCCCATGAGTAAAATCAATAAAGTTGGGTATGTTTCACAGTTGGTTAATGAGTTGAAGCCCACAAGGGCGGAGATGCGTCGGTGGTTCAAGTCCATCCATACTCACTAAGGTTGTCCAGTAAAACTAATGGTGATGAGAAACTTAGTTGCGTTGGATTATACAGCCTTTCTAAGAATGCCATCAGAGTAGATTGAAATAAGTATTAACCGCGATGGAATAGACATTCTTAATATTGCGCACTATAAAACTTTGACAGATGACTCCCTGAAAGAGCATGACTGCATGATGAACGAGTTTTGATTCAGTTTTTAATGTTCATTGGTTATCCTCATATATCTTCAAGTTGGTAGAAGAACCGGGGCAAAGAATGAAGGTCAATTTTATTCCGTAGTTCCGGCAGGTCACGGGTTCGATTCCCGTATGAGGAGCAAGATTCAAACTGATAAGCTGCTGTAGGTCGGGCCTTGTCCCCCATGGTAAATGGGTGTGGTGAAAAACAGTCAAACACCAGACTGGGGCAATATGGATAGCAGGCTTTGAGTATACTGGTGGTGCGGTATGTGAGAAGTTCACCTGATGTGGTTCGATTCCCATCTGGATCCCAAATCAACTTGGCAAGGTAATCTCTTAGGTGCAGTACCAAATGAGTAAGAGATTTTCGCAGTGCATCCAATAGTTAGCACATTTTAAATCTGCACCAGATGGCCCGTTCGTCTATCGGTTAGGACGTCAGGTTTTCAACCTGGAAAGATGAGTTCGATTCTCATACGGGCTACTTAATTATTATCAATATTAATGGGTATTGATAATTTTTATTGATAGGTGAAGAAGAGCGAGAGAAGACAGAAGGTTAATGCTATTAATACCTTGAAAATTTGGATGTGAATCTGGCAGTTTTCTAAAACTTTTAACATAGCGGTTAAAGGTTGACCTAATAACTTAGGAAACTTTCATGGTTTCCTATGGGTTTTTCCAAACAATACCTGAAGTACAAAACGTTTGGCTGGTTTGTGGAAATTCCAGTTTAATTTCCACTATTTTTGGGAGTGTTCCTAATGCGGTAGTTAGGACCAGACTGTAAGATAAATGATAACATTTCTTCATGTGGAATGCAGCTCTTTATGGAAACATATAGATGAATAAGCTCGCTAATTCGGGGAAGGTATTATCCACGTAAAATAAACAATAATAATCCCGAGCTAAATAAAATGTGTACAGACTATAGACGAGCTTCCTAAACAATAATTGCATGGAAATGAGATAGTCGAAAGCAAGTTATCAGCTTTGAAATCTGGCGCCATTCGGCTTCGGGGGTTCGAATCCCTCCACTCCCACTCCAAATTTGCCTATTGGCAAAAGAGGTTCAAATTTAGGCAATGTGACTGAAGCGAAATAAATTTTGGGCCCCATCTGATTATTTTCGGAAAAGTTTGGTAATTCAGATGTTATTAAATTAAGTTACAAACTCCTCAGTATATAATTCGACTGATACAGAATTATAATAAGAAGATAAAAAATGCGAAGCTTGAGCTTAGGTGATCGCGAAATGTGTATCAGACTTTTGACTCTGCAGGTATTTGAGTAAAAATTATGTTTACATAATTCAAACCTAATCAGATAGGACATGCACTGGAAGCCATACATGAAGGAGACTCCGAAATCCGATATAAAGTGCGGTAAGGTATGGTAAGACGCACATTTGGGGCTTTAGCTCAGCTGGTTCAGTAGCAGTACCCTTACAAGGTAAAGGTCGATGGTTCGAATCCATCAAGCCCCACAAGCAATCGAGGATGTTTGGGAGTAGAGGCAGGTATATAATTGTTGCAAAAGTTATATATCAAAGGAGTATTTTTGAAATATCATTATGTACTAGTCAACATTTGGTGATGAGTAAAAGGATACGTGTAGATTGTTTATTTGGTAATGTAGCTCAGCTGATTAGAGCGCGGTAGCCCAACCGATGATAGATAAAGGGAAAGCGACGAGAATGGAATTTCTATCCCTAACCATTTTTACGTAGGTTTGAATCCTGCCATTACCACAAAGATTGATGGATCAGGCCTGTTGCTAGCAGATACATTAGGTGCGGAGTGTTGATCAACTCCATGTGGGTTCGAGTCCCATCATCAATCCACTTGCATGCCATGCAAAATTCATGGAGAAGTTTATAGCTAAATGGTTGTTCTATGAGCAGTTCGAAATGTTGATAGATATTCATGAATCTTATATGAAGTAGCATGTTACCCCTCTATAAGTTTAACCAAAGCTCATATACAGTTCGTATTAATCTGTGAAAATACTGATAGTGGCGAAGCTTAACAGGTATAAGCACCAGCCTTATAAGCTGGAGATAGTCGGGTTCAACTCCCACGGCCACCACAAATAGCAAACATAGAAAGTTGTACATTATCTATGATACAGGAAGATAGAATATATTAGTTAACAATCCGGAAACGTTATCTAATATGGTGAAAGTCCATCATACGGTAAACAGTCGCGTTAGTTCAAGAAAAGAATATTCTGTATAGCTATTTTTAATAACATTGCGGGATGGAGGAGAGGTCTATCTCACTGGTCTCATAAGCCAGGGCGTCCAAAAGGCGCACGCAAGTTCGAATCTTGCTCCCGTTACAAATGCAATTCGTACAAGTCGAGTAAGGTAGAGTACAGCATGCTAATTTCCGTTCGGCAGGAGCGCATGAAAATTGTTATAAAGACTCAATTATAACTTGCATTAATTATATAAATTATCTGCACTGGTCAACGATTCTAAGGTATAGAGAGGTGCAGGTCGTAAGTCATAAATTCTCTCAACGTTGTTGAAACATAACAAATGCGTAAAGTGCTAGCTACTGAGCAGTCGTAACGGATTTATGAGATTTATTTTTAATATAACTTTCCAAGGGCGAGTTTGAATTAAGTGATGAGGAATCCTGAGAATTCAACGGGCATACTGAATTGACAGTTGAAAGATCTTGTAGTGGCAAACATGTAATTGAGATCATTGTGATGAGTAAAGCAACTCAATGGAGACTGTGAAAGGGAAAAGCAGTGAGAATCTGCACTAATAAAATTTAAATACAAATTTAAGTAAAATCTTAATGCGTGTGCGAATAATTATTTTAGTGAATTGACATTTGAATTATTCCATAAATCATGCATAGTTTAAATAAAACATGTATTTAAAATTTATGATGTTAATTGCTCTATGACAGATGTAGGAAAGTTTTTTGCCGGAGTGGCACAGCGGTCGACTGCACCTGACTTGTAATCAGGATCCGATAAGGACGCGGGGGTTCGAATCCCTTCTCCGGCTCAAAAGTAGATTATTCCGGTGGGGAGCAGAAAAGCCACAAGGACAGCTAAATGTTGAAACATACAGGATGAAGCTTTGAAATGTCATAAGTCAGTTGAATTCTGACGGTAATCTACTTTATTTTATAAACACTGAAACCTCATGAGACGTTTTTTATTAAATAATGTCTCAAATTTTGAGGCGATATTTGGGTATTGGTCCACGGAAGATTAGCTAATCCGCTAATGAGCTCAGATTGATGGTGGAAATCCATCCAGTGTTTTTCTTTGCAGATTGAGAATCTTGATATATGACCACTGATAAGGGAGGTTAGGTGAAAAACCACTGTAAGCAGGATGCATTGCAACCTGAGGGTGTAATACCCTTTATTACATAGTTCAGTAAACATATATTGAAGCCTTGGTGTTTATTACGTGATAGTGGCGTAACGCTTCAATACAACAGAATCCTTATTAGTAATTTGGGGTTATCTCATTAATAGGTTAGGTGGCCACCCTTTCAAGGTGGAGATACGAGTTCGATTCTCGTTAGCCCTACAAAGTTCATTACCTAGAATGATAGGAAAATGTTGGCATTAGCAATATAGGTTATCCGGAAATTATACCATATATTACTTGCTGGAAGTGTCATAATCGAGTGTACATAAAGAAAGACTTCCCAAAGGCTTTAGCTTGAATACATTGAGCGAGATGGAACAGAACTTTAACTTGGTCCGTTCGTCTATCGGTTAGGACTACAGGTTTTCAACCTGCCAAGAGGGGTCCGATTCCCCTACGGACTACAAATATAAAACATCTATAAAAGAAATCAGTCAGGTCATGAACTGCAACTCAAAGTAAGTTATAGATGCGTAGGTTAGAACAATTTGATAGTTCATTTGACTCTGAATCTTATGAAATCGGTAGAAGTAGAATCCGGTGCCTACATTTCTTATAAAAGATATAAAGATTGGAAGAACAGTAAGTTCATGGTGCATAGAGTATCATCTGTATTAAATTACAAATGAAAGAGTAGCAAAACTGAGTAACTTAGAATGTGGAGGACAAACTTCAGGAGAAGAAATTCGTTAATACTGATTAAACATTCGTTGATATTTTCATAATATCTGTAGAGAGTAAAAGAAAGGTGGTTGCAAAATGGAGTGATGAAATGGTAGTGGCTAAGGTCGGGAAGTGAAATTCAACTCACAGTCGCTGGTATATATCTTTTATTAATTTGCCTCTGTAGCTCAGTTGGTTAGAGCAGTGGCCTGTTAAGTCATTGGTCGGGGGTTCAAGTCCCTCCGGGGGCGCAAATTGAATTTTATTAATATTATTTCGAAATAAATATAGTAGATTAATTATAATTAATTAAAAAATAATTTCGAAATTTATGATTTGCGAAAATTGTGGTAAAGAGCATGATGGTTCTTTTGGATCTGGACGTTTTTGTTGTAAAAAATGTTCTACTATTTGGACTAATAAACATAGGATTTTAAAAAATAAAAAAGATACTACTATAAAAAAAGAAAAAATTACATATTGTCCAATATGTGGAAGGAAAAAAATAAACCATAAATGTGAAAATGAATTTTGTAAATAGCATAATTATTAGCATTTTAAAAATTTAATAAAATATTTCGGATTTGATAAATCTAAATATGGTACAACGGAGGTTGAACAAGAGTATAATAGGATTAGAAATATTTTATATGATTTATATTGGAATAAAAATATGAGTAGTACATAGTTAGCAGAAAAATTTCATTATACTTCTATACCTACAAATATTACTCAGAAATTTTTTAAGACGTATTTAAATATTCCTATTAAATCTGTTAAATATGCAGTAAAAGAAAACTATTTAGAAAATAGAAATACAATATCAGTAATAAAAAATCAATATAAAAGTAGTTGGCATACAACATGGAATGGTAAAGAAGTTTATCTTAGAAGTTCTTATGAATTAGATTATGCTAAAAATTTAGATGAAAAACATATTGATTATAATGTTGAATGTTTTCACATAAAATATTTTGATTCAATATAGAATGAATATCGATGTGCAATACCAGATTTTTATCTACCAGAAACAAATACAATAGTAGAAATAAAATCTGAATGGACATTAGATAGACAAAATATGAAAGATAAAATAAAAGCATATAAAGATTTAGGATATAATACTAAACTTATTTGCGAACATAAAGAAATAAATTTGGGTTGTGCATGATTAGCTGGAATCCCCACACGGATTTATTGGGAAAGCCGTGATGCCAATTAGGGTTAGAGTCCCTTTCAATCCACCATCTGTAAAAATCCTGGAGGCCTAAGGTCAGGGAACTGGTAGATACCTGGGTGTTAAAGTTAATGTCAGAAAGACTTAATGTTGCTGAACCTCTACCGCCAATACAGTTTTTGGTTATCTGTAAAACCATTTTGGGGGAGTAGCTCGCGTGGCGTAGAGCGGCGGACTGTATACAGAGTAAACTGTTAAATCTCCTACATAGTTGGCAAGCAGGTTCGATTCCTGCCTATGTAGCTAATCCGATGGTGGTGGGTTCGAATCCCTCCTCCCCCGCAAAAACTCAGTGACGGAGTTGCATGGAAAATTCCACTATGTTTTCGAC
>ODAI012032831.1_pt1 | contig 16046 bp, 13 predicted proteins | sample 1539321 | NCBI WGS metagenome assembly ODAI01 (sample SAMN02144231, study PRJEB22623) | gut metagenome | biome: sheep rumen | host: Ovis aries | place: New Zealand
TCCATGCCTCAATTCACCCATATCTTTATCCTTTACATATAGTATATCAAAAAAGTGGCTTTTAAGCCACTTAATACTTATATTATTTTATGAAAAATCATCAGTATATAGTATTTTAAATCACTTTCATCTCGGCGGTTGAACAACCGAAGATTCCCGTTCATATTCCAAAAGGAATAAAGCAACAAAAAATGGTCAGTCTATATACCAACCATTTCTTTATAAGCCCTGTTGCTTATACTTCTTTTTCTTCTTGCTCTTTGACCTTCTCAGCGTCCTTTAGAACTAGTCCAAAGGCCACTAAGGTTGCCATTGAGAAGATGTAAGCTGGAATCGCGGTTCCTTTATACGCTCCGGCATTTTGATTACTGATATCAGTAAATCCTTTTGTAGTCTCTTTCCAATAAAGAGCTAAGTTATGCCATTGAAGAGCAGTTGTGTATTCGCTTTCTCCTTCAGGAGTATCAGGGTAATCTGCCCTATTTACTTCCTCAAGCGCATTAGGAACTTTTGCTATAACATTGTTATAACTCATCTGAGATGAGCTTCTCATTGTTTCAGAAGCTTTATATTTTGCTTTTTGATATTGAGAAATGGTAAAGAAGGTGAGTGCGAAAATACCGCATCCGCCGATGATTCCAACATAAGCAAGTTTTCTTAACTTTTTCTTATCGAGTTTAATCATCGCAACTTATTCCTCCTTTGCTTCTTTTCCATCTTTTTCTTCACTAGCTTCTTGAGCTTCAGCTTCTTCAGCTTCACTTTGAGTAGAAACTTCGCTTTCAGCTTCACTAGATTTTATAGGAGCCTCTGGATCATCATTACCGTGATATTGATTGTCTGTTAATAAGTTATATTCAGTTTCAATATCAAAGAAGTGCATGGCTTTTCCTTCAAATGTTACGTTAATAACATTACCGGACACCATATATGCTCTTTCTTCATCAGTAAGGTTGATAGTAGGAATTCTCACTACGAGTTTAGTGCCATCCTCAGTAGCGACGTGAAGGTGATATTCACTACCCATCATTTCATTGACGAGAATTGTGACTGGGAAACCACCTTTTTCTCCTTGTTTCATTAAGGTGACGTGTTCTGGACGGACACCTAAATAAATCTCTTTTGGTTCAACGTTTCTCTCTTTTAAGAGTTTTCCTTTTTCACCTGTGACCTCTAACTTATAACCAAATGGAGAAACAAAGTATTTATTTCCTTCTTTAGTTAATTGAGTCTTAATGGTGTTCATCATTGGAGCACCGATGAATTGAGCAACGAATAAGTTTGCTGGCCAATCAAATAATTCGGTTGGAGTACCTACTTGCATGATATAGCCATCTTTCATACAAACGATTCTATCACCTAAAGTCATAGCTTCAGTTTGGTCATGGGTAACATAAATAAAGGTTGTATTAATTCTCTTTCTAAGGAGAATAATTTCCGCTCTCATTTGGTTACGGAGTTTCGCATCGAGGTTGGATAATGGTTCATCCATTAAGAAGACCTTACAGTCTTTAACCATCGCTCTACCGATAGCAACACGTTGTCTTTGTCCACCGGAAAGGGCCTTTGGTTTACGAGTTAAGTATTGAGTAATACCTAATACTTGAGCAGCGTTAGTTACTCTTTCATAAATCTCGTCTTGACTCATCTTAGGATTCTTTTGGAGTCTAAGAGGGAAGGCGATATTTTCATAAACTGTTAAGTGTGGATATAAGGCGTAGTTTTGGAAGACCATTGAAATGTGACGGTCTTTTGGTTGAAGATCGTTCACGACTTCACCATCGATTTCCACTGTTCCTTCAGAGATATCTTCTAGACCAGCAACCATTCTTAAAGTTGTTGATTTTCCACATCCAGAAGGACCGACGAAAACGATGAATTCTTTATCGGCAATGTCAAGGTTGAAGTCATGAACCGCAGTGACATTTCCGGAATATATTTTCTTTACATTTGTTAATTTTACAGTAGCCATAAATTAGCCTCCTATCCTTTAACTGCGCCACCAGTAACACCTTCAACATAGTATTTTTGAAGGAACATGAACAAGACCATGACTGGAATTGCAACAATAACTCCACCGGCGCAGAAGTGTGTGAAGTTATCTGAGATCATAGAGGCGCTTAACCACGTATATAATCCAGCAGCAACGTTAAGACCTGTTTCAGATCCAATCGCGATAACTGATGCGAAGATGTAATCGCCCCAAGGACCCATGAAGGAAGTCAAAACGGTGTAAATAAGAATTGGTTTACAAAGTGGAAGAATTACTTTGTAGAAAATTTGGAATCGAGTAGCTCCATCAACTAGAGCCGCTTCATCAAGTGATTTAGGTAAAGTATCTAAGAAACCTTTTGATACATAGTAACCCATACCACTACTAGCAACTGAGACTAAGATTAAGCCTGGGACAGCGTTATCACCAGTTAGTCCAATTGATTTCAAGACTTGATAGAGAACAATCATCGTTAAGAAACCAGGGAACATGCCTAAAACAAGCATCACGTTCATTAATGGTTTACGAAGTTTGAATCTAAATCTTGATAAGGTGTAGCTCATCATGAACTGCATGATTGTTTGAAGCACACAGACAAATAGAGCAATGATAAAGGTATTGAAATACCATTGTAAGAAGTTGTTCTCCGCGGAGAATAAGTAGATATAGTTATCAAACCCAAATTGTTTTGGGAAGACATAGTTAACAATACCAGTATTCTCAGTTCTAAATGATTGGAACACTAAGAAGATAAATGGAAGAATCCAGATGATTGAGATTAAGGCAAGAACAATATAGCTAACAGTGTTAACAAGAGTACGTTTCTTGCTTAAAGACATTGAATGTTTTTCGTTTGCCATTATTGGAATTCCTCCTCGTTCTTTGTAGATGGAATGAGGTTATAAACCACTAAGGAAACAACCGCAACAACGATAAAGACCATGATACCGATAACCGCTGCAAACTTATAATCACTATTGTTAACGGCTAAAGAATAAAGCCAAGTGATAAGTAAGTCAGTGCTACCAGCGTCACCATACATATCAGTGTTAATTGGTCCACCACCAGTTAATAAGTAAATAACATTGAAGTTATTCATATTTCCGGTGAAGCTTGTTAATAAATATGGACCAGTAACGAATAACATATATGGAAGAGTAATCTTCGAATATTGTTGCCATGCATTCGCACCATCAATATTTGCGGATTCATATAAGTCAGCTGGGATGTTCATTAAGATACCTGTAACAACAAGCATTAAGTAAGGAACACCAATCCAGATGTTAATGATAATAACAGTGATTCTTGCTAGAGTTGGATCTCCCCAGAAGTCGATTGGTTGATAATTGTCATTACCAAAGAATCTAGCAATGCCATCAAATAAGCCGTTAATTAAGCCATCTGTAGCAAACATCTGTGAGACATAAAGAATAGAAATAAATTGAGGAATAGCGATAGAGAAGACTAAGATTGTTCTCCATAACTTCTTTAATTTAATTCCTTTCTTATTAATAAGCATTGCAACAAGCATTCCTAAGAAGTAGTTAGTGAATGTTGCAAAGAAGGCCCACACAAGAGTCCAGAGTAAGATTTGACCGAATGTCGCGGAGAATGATTTTCCGCCTGCGGTCCAAGTAAAGATTTGTTTAAAGTTATCTAAACCAACCCATCCAAATAATGTCGCGTGTTGCGCATCATAATCAGTAAAGGCAACAAGGACCATGAAGAAGATTGGTAAGATAGTGAAGATAACAATACCAATAGTTGGTAAGGCTAATAAGGTTTTGTGGAAGTTTTTATCCACCATCGCTCTAAGGTCATCTTTAGCACTATCAAGTTTCTTTTCATCTTTAATGATTTCTTCAGCGATTCTATTTTGCTTGATATTTAAATACCAAGTGTAAATAAAGGCGATAATGAAGAATAAAGTTAATACGCCATAAAGAAGAATATTGAAGGAGTTATCACCTTGAATGACTGTACCATCAGGATTAACGATCGTGTCTTTTGTACCCAAGATATAAAGTTGAGAGAAATAACCGCCACCAAAGCAAGCCATGTAGACGATAAAGACAACTTCAAAGATTAAGAAGAGTATTCCTCTTAGCCATTGTCCTCTTAGAATAGAACCAAAGCCCATTACAAAGTAAGAAACTTTAGTTTTCCAGTCTCCATGGACAAAAGTTAAACCGATATCTTTAAAGGTATTAACAATGCCCCAGAAGGCTTTTTTGAGGAAACCCCAGATATTTAATCCGAGTTTTTTGAATTTTTGTGGAATTGATTTAAAGAAGGAGACAAAGTTAATGCCAAATCTTTGGAGCTTTGTTTTCTTTAACATTTCCAATTGATTAGTATTTTCCATGTTCCCTCCTATTCATCAAGTAACATTGGAAGTCCAGCTTCGTAGTTGTTAAGCAAGTCTTGAATATCAGCTTCAGTACTTGTTGTAGTAATACTACCTGCTAAACCACCTAATGAGTTGAACCATGCGCCTGGGCATTGTTCTTGTTGGTGTGCATATTTATGTTGAGCAAATAAGGCTTTTAAAGCTGGGTGATTTTGAACATCAGGATTCTCAGTTGCGCCTTTATTTGTTGGACCCCAAGAAACAGCCTTAAATCTATTTAATTGATTTTCAGCGTTAGTGAGGTATTCAGCGAGTTTACGACATACACTAGCTTTCTTTTTATCAGCTTGAGGTTTAACACCCATGAGTTTATATCCATCAAAGGAAGACATATGGCGACTAACACCATTGACTTTAAAGCTAGGAAGTTCTGCACACACTAAATTGTCACCGAATTGTCCTTTAATATATTCATATTCCCAAACACCGGTGATGATTGCTCCAGCGGAGTTAGTCCATGTTGATTTAGTCGCAACAACAGAGTTATCTGCTAAAGAGCGATATGCTAAACCAGCTTCAATTCCATGCTCACTATTGTAATTATCATCATAAGATAAGAAGCTACCTGTTTTTGGATCAGTAGTCCAATGAGATTCACAACCAGTGGCTAAGAAATAACTAGCTGCATAGAAGCCATTCTTTCTATCAAAGTTAAGTTTCTTCTTTGCTGCTTTAAGTTTAGCAAGCATTGTATCCATGTCTTTGACATCTTCACTAGTTAGAATTGAACTATCGTAATAAAGGAAATATCCGTTATCACTAGTAGTTGGGAAAGCATACATCTTATCAGCGATACTTGCCGCTGCAACTGAATCTTCAGAATGTGTTTCCTTTAAATGTTTCTCTAATGAAGCATCAAATGAAGCTAATGCGTTAGCGGTTTTAAGTCTAGATAATTGGTCTTGCGCAAAGATGAAGATATCAGCACCGCTGCCAACGTCTTGAAGCATCTTTGTCGCTGCTTCACCTTCACTCATTGGTTGAACTTGTGCAGTAATCGTGTATTTACCACCACTAGCAGCAACGAAGTTATTAATTTGAGCTTCAGTTAAGCTTGTAATTTTAGTGTCGACCCACACTTTGATTTGATAACTGCCTGAGTCATCAAGAGTTTCATCACCACCCCAAGTGCCACTTTCAGTGAAGAAGCTAACACCATCAGGAAGATGATAGGCAAATTTGAAATTACAGCTCGCTAGTAAGAGAACTGGTAAGAAAGACAAATATTTAATATTCTTTTTCATAAATTCTCCTTTCTAGCTATTGCTCACCCAAATACCGTAGAGGTTTAGGATATTGCTTTGCTTGTAATCGTTTTCAAAATCCCATAAGAGGCTTTCATCAAGCGCGCTTGGGTATTCAGAATATCCAATGAAATGTGGATATAAGGCATCTGGAGCCATCGCATCAGTGAGGACAGCTTCTTCTGGACAGGTCTTTAGTGGAACTAAGCTATACCAGTCCATCGTATAAATTGGAGTATCGGAATTTGAGAAATTCAAATAGAAGTTAACAACCATATTGAATTCTTCAGGGAGGTCTCCGCCTCCTCCGCCTCCTCCGCCTCCACCTCCGCCAGGAACGTGTTCTGGAATACCAGGATAGTCAATGGATGGAGTGTATAAAGAGGAGTTACAACTTGCCATTAATAGAGGTAATGCAAGTAATGGTAATAAATATTTCTTTTTCATCATCATTACCTCCTAGCAGTTACCCTTGGAGTTGAAGATTACAATTGTATTCTTACTCCAGAAGTCGATCTTGCCGGTATCGGTGTTCATGGTGTATCCACCATAATCCCAAGCATATTCCCATAATCCGGAACTGATTCTTGAATCACCCCAGACAGATGTTTGGTCATTACCAGTACATAAGTAGACGAATGTTTCGTTGACTTGCATAGCGCATGAAGTGCTATCAAATGCACCCCATTCGCCACCGCCCCAAACGATGTTATCAACTTTATGGCCACCACTTGTTGAACCAACAAAGGCGTTATAGCCATTATTAACTCCACGTTTCTTTGCAAGTGTCTTATGCATTCTAATTAAAGAGGAGAAGCAACGAGTAAGGCTATATCCAGTAACATTTGTATCAATTGTTTGACCATCAATAGTAACTGATAGCTTGTTGCCCCATTTGAATGTATTGACACTAGCAGGAGCGTTATATGAGTTATGAGAGATGAAGTGTCCATGCATTTCAGCGTATGAATCTGCAGTGACAGCATCTAAATCTTTAACATTTAATTCTTTAGTTCTTAATAACTCTTCTCCACCAAGCATGAAGGCTGCTGAGTTACCCGCAAAGATTAAGGCATGTGCTTGAAGAACACCATGCACTAATTGATTTGGGCTAGCAGGAGCGCCATCAGTTAAGGTGTTATAGAGTTGATCTCTAACTGTCCAGTTATCGTGACAAGACGCATAGTTAATAGTTTGTTCTGGATAATATCCTGAGAGTTGACCATCAGTAGAAACTCCACCATTAACTCCCCATAATCCAGCAGCAATTGTCCAAGCGTATGAACTTGCATTTCCAGTTTGGAGATATCCTTTGCCTGGATAACCATTAACATTATTATCACCTCTAATCGCGTTTCTAACTGCGTCATTAAATCCGCCGAGATAAACGCCATTAGTTTTGAAGTTATTACATTCGTTATAGACTTGCCAGCTCATCGCACCAAAGTTTTGTGGATCTGGCTTACCTGGGTTAGCTTGCTTCCATTGATCACTACCTTCGCCATGATATCCGCCACTGGTCCATCCTTCTCCGTATAAGTAGATATCTGGATCAATTTCGTATAAGGCTTCTTTAGCGGCAATCATGGTCTTAAAGTCAATTAAGCCCATTAAGTCAAAACGGAATCCTTTAATCTTATATTCAGTTGCCCACATCTTAAGAGAATCAACGATGAATTTTCTCATCATTGGTCTTTCAGATGCGACTTCATTATGGCAGCCTGAACCATCCCACATTTCTCCAGCTTGTTGGTAACGGATTTGTTTACCTGTACCTTCTTCGGTATAGTAATAATCCATTGCTGCATATCTGAAGTAATAACGTGGCATAAGTTTATGGAAGTTACTACCAGTAGCAGAGCTAACGTGGTTATAAACAACATCCATAATGACACGGGTGTGTACATCATCAGTGTGCCCTTCTCTTACTTTTGATAATTGAAGAACGAGGTTTTTAAATTCTCTCACTCTTGCTAAACCATCATGTGGATTAGAGGAGTAACCACCTTCCACGACATTATAGTTAAGAGGATTATAGCCCCAGTTATATTTAAGGACTTCTGTACTTTCATCGTTATCATGATCAAAGACTGGAAGTAATTGAACCGCTTCAATACCCAATTCTTTGATATGGTCATAACCTGTTGTAACAAATGGTTCATCAGGTAAATGTGTTCCGCTTTCTACGAACGCGTTATAAGTACCATTTTTATTGTTGTTATTACTAACCCAAGAAGAATCACCCGTGAAGTCTTGAACATGAACTTCATAAATTGATAATTCTTGTGGAGTGGTAATGTCATAACCTGGCTGACCATCCCATCTAAGCGGTAAAGAGTTCCATCCATCAGGATTAGTTTCTGCTTTATCATAGATAAGTCCACGAACACCACACGCTCCTGCAGAAGTTGCGTATGGATCCATAGTCACATTAGTGCCTAAGGTGTTATCGACTTGGATGTTATAGTATTTACCTTTAAGGTTTCCTTCGATTTCTAAGTACCAAATTCCACCAGAAGTGTAATGCATGTGATAACCTTTATATTTATCATCGCCACCAAATTCAGATGGAGTATCAGAATCATATAAGAGAACGGTTAAATTTGCAGAAACAGGTGACCACACTTTAAATGTTGTCTTTGTTTCGGTATATGTCACACCAAGATCGGTATTTAAGTTCGCAGTTTCATAATATTGATGGAACTTATCTGAATCATATAAGGTATCAAATCTAACTGTAACAATCTTAGATAAGGCAGCCATATCAGGATCTGAATCTGTACTTGGATCGTGAGACACTAATGAATAGACAACATTAATATGTGCTTCGTATGGAAGAACAATATTAAATTCCCCATTAGAGTTTCCGGTTCCTGAACCAGTTTTGACCAAATACCAACGTTTGATATCTTCGCGTTTCTTTGGTTTGATTTTGTAATATGTTTCATCAAATGCATATAATTCCCAGTTAACTGTGGTAGTTTCTTTAGTTAATGTACATTTGATAGTTTTCCAATCGGTAAATTGCGCTAATGCGACACCGTGCACTCTGGTTTTGTTTTCACTATCAAGAATAGCGATTCCTCCTCCAGCAGCAGGCATTGTCCAAACTTCACAGACATCGCTTCCTTCTTGAGGTGGGAATTCAGAATATACGAGTTGCATATCATCTGATTGTCCTCCCCAGTTGAGGTTCATTTCATTAATCATCTTATATTTGATGATAAAGAATAATTTACTCTTGCCGGCGAACGCTGTGAATCTTGCATCATTAACGAAATCTAGAGTAATTGTCATCATTGTTCGATCTGCATTAACAGTCATGATGTCACTGGCGTTTTCTAAGTTATATTCAACACCATCTTGACCGGTAACCCAAAGGTAGAAGGCTCTACCATCGTTACCACCATTTTCGTTAAAGTAGTGAAGGATGACTTTATTAACTACTACTGTTTGATCTTCCTCTTCGTCATCGTCAGGTGCTCTAGTAATATAGCGGCCATTGATGATGTCTGGTCTATCTAATCGCGCCGGTGTCACTTCGTCATAAAGAGCAGTGTCAACTCCTGCATCAGGATATTCGCTTGCTTTAGGTGAAGATTTGATACCGATAAGCGCTCCAAACACTAAGAAAGAAGGAACCATAGCTAATAATGCTTTTTTGATTATCTTCATAAGCTAAATCCTCTCTTCTTTAGTTTATTAAACTAATTGACGTAAATTATGCTTGTTGGCCAAATGTGTAATCAAACCAACCGTGTTGTATTGAACCTTCCCATTCCCAGTGGCCACCATCATGCCATCCTGTATAAGTAATGACATAGGTCTTACCAGCAGTAATAGTTGTTGAACCCATGTTAATTGTGGAGTTCATCTTATCGTAGCTACCGTTATATGGATGGAAGTAACTGGTTGAATCAGTTTTAACTTGATCCAAGTAACAGTTAACTGAAGCAACAGTTGTTGCCGTGAATGTCGCAACATATTGTCCGTTTGCTTGTTTAGTAGCGTCTTTGAAGTTGCCATTAACTGCAATGTGGACGTTAGTGGCATCTGTCCAGTCTCCAATACCTGCAAGAATAATTGTGAATGTTTCAACTGCGGCAGGTGGTTCTGCTGGAGAGACAGTTCCTGGTTCACCACTAGAGAATGTGTAATTGAACCAAGCATCATTCCAGTCATCGCTATGATATGCCCAGCCAGTAACTGCAATGGTGTAAGTTCCACCTAGTTCAAGATTGACTGTGCCAGTCTTAATGATGGAATACATCTTATCGTTATCTTGGACACCACTATATGGGTGGAAGTATCTACCACCATCACCACCTTGATTAAGGAAGGCATGGAGAGTAGTAATCTTACCTTTAACGTGGATTGTTGCTTTATAGTTACCTGATGCCTCTTTAGTAGCAGCGACATATTTATCGTTGATACCAAAGTTGACATTAGTGGTTCCTGGCCAGTTTCCAATACCTGCTAAGTAGAAGGTGATATCTCCTTCTTCTTCAGGTGGAATGACTGGTCCTGGAGGAACCGAACCATTACCGCCACCAAATGAAGCATATAAGATTTTGCCTCGAGCAGCAGGAACAGTTGTGTATTGTTTTAATGCTCCTCCACCTTCGTAACATTGCCATGTCACAAATTCTGAACCTTCAACAGTGGAAGTAACATCTGTTTTAGTTGGTAATGGATCGCCAACTTTAGCAGTGAATTCAACTGTGTTTTCTAAGAATAAGGCAGCAATGTCACTACCAGGATTACCTTGATATCTACCATTAGCGCCAATAACTAAGTAAGTAGTAACTGTTTCGCCAACAGCAGGAATGTTTGGATCATCAGGTCCTGGTCCTGGACCTGGTCCTGGAGGTGGATCGATGTGTCCTTTTGGATAGACACTTACAGTACATGTAGAACTATATTTCCTATTGTTATAATTAACGAACGCGGAAACAGTTGTTGTACCTTGTGCTAAAGCACTAACAGTGACTTGTAAGCCTGTTGGTGCATCTAAAGAAACAATATCGTCGTTAGCAACTTCCCAATAAATGTCAGCGGTTTTATCAACTGTGGCATTTAATGTTGTCTTATCACCAATTTCCATCGATAATGATTCACTTGAAATGGTGATAGTTGCTTTATCAACTGGGTTTGATGATTCTTTACCGTTATATTTGACACATCCAGATAAGGACATCGCAAATACTGGGAGAACCATTAATAAGAGTGACTTAAACTTTTTCATTTTCATCAACCTCCTATTCCCCAAATGCGACAACGGTCCATGGGTGGGTACCGATGTCAGCGTCAGTAATACCGCTACCTAAGACCATCACTGGGGTATGATTCATTGCTTTACCCGCGTGATAATCAGGATTCATCGACCAAGCGCTTGAGCCTGTTCCGGTATTGATATAGATAATTAATTTACAGTTGCCAGTATTGTCATCGACTCTAATTCCGATAACATGACCTCCATCAATATAGGAGATACGGGCATCTTCTGGATACATATGTTTGAGAGTGTTCAAACCTTTGTACCAGTTATACATTGAATTTGGATCAGCCTTTTGTTCTTCCATAGACTTGAGGGTCTTATTGTAACTATCAAGTTCGAACTTATATTGACCACTCTTGTAGTTGGCTCTAGCTGTTTGATCTTGCCATAAGAATGGTTGACGATACCAAATATCTTCACAGTTTTCATTGCCATATTTTGCAATGTGCTGATCAGTATTTGAGGACATACCAAGTTCATCACCATAGTAAATCCAAGAAATACCTCTATTGAGCATTGTTAAAGCAGCGTGGATTTTAGCCTTGTTAACTTGATCACCACCACCATTAACATTGTTCATTGCCACTGTATCACCAGGTTTGCTTCCAGCAGTACCATTGACTTGGTTAATTGCTCTCATAACGTCGTGGTTAGAAGTAAATGCACCGTCAATGAAGTCTGGACGTTTGCCACCTGGGACATACATTGTTTCTGTTTCACTAATCTTAAGTGGTACATCATCATTAGATGAGAATGGTTCAAATGTCTCTTTTGCTTGTCCATAAGCAAATCCACCACCACAGTAAATTTGTGAACAAATGTGGTAGTAAAGTGAGAATGAGAATTGGCTATCAAGTGCTTGATAATAAGGAGCAATTCTATTTCCCCATCCATCAAAGTTTTCACCAACTAAGAAACAGTTTGGATAATCCGCTTTTAATGAATCAGCGAATTCTTTCCACCATGTGACGTTCTTAGTTAAGTTAGATGAATAGTCAAAGTCTTTTGTAACTCTTTCGCCTTTCTCATCGTCGTAAGCTTCTTTAGAACCTGTATCAGTGATAATGATGTCGCCGTTTTGATAGCATTCATCTCTCATAAAGATGTGTTTAACAGCGTCAAGACGATATCCATCTAATCCGAAAGAAAGCCAATATTTTGCCATATTAATGACAAGTTGACGTGTCTTAGAGTTTTGATAGTTAATTTCTGGCATACCACTGCCGAACTTACCGTAATAGTAATAATTTGATTCACCATCACGATACCAAGAAGGGTTCTTACTTGTTGCGTCTTGTTCAACAGTAATCTTTTGGTAACTACCATTAATGTATTTATCGATTAAATCGGTTTTGTATTTCCAAGTATAGATATCTCTCCACTCGTTCTTACCGCCATTACCGTTATCACCCCATTGGGAATTGATAAACCATGGATTACCTTTTGAAGTGTGGTTAAGCACTAAGTCCATGATCACTTTCATACCCATTTTGTGAGCCTTATAAATAAGTTCACGGTAATCTTCAATCGTTCCGAATCTCTTATCTACTGCAAGATAATCAGAAATATCATATCCGTGATAAGAATCAGATTTTTGGATTGGAGTAAGCCATAAGACATCAACGCCTAAATCTTTTAAGTAATCAAGGGATTGAATGATACCTCTAATATCACCAGTTCCATCTCCGTTACTATCTCTAAATGAGGCAACAAAGATTTGATATCCAACACCAAGTTTCTTAAATGCATCAGCAGTTGAACTAACATTAAAGACATCTTGATATGAAGCATCAATTGAAGAACTGTATTTACCAGTTGTATCAGTGTCAATTGGATTGACCTTAACTTCAGGAGTTCCATCTCCAGCGTAGTAAGAATAATTGGATAAAGCGCCTTTAGAGACAAATAAGTGAACGGTTTTGCCTCCTTCAATTGCTCTCCAGTTTTCACTAACAGCAATGTCGTCGACATAGGTTTCTCTACCACCATCAGAGACCCAGTTAGCGGAACCATCCATAGAGTTTTGCTTAACGAGTAAGAATCCGATTTCTTCCATGCCTTCAAAGGTCACTGGATCACCGGTCTTACCACCGATAAGACCACTTCTATTGAGGTCGACATCCATAATCGCACCATATTTGTCATAATAGATGTCATTACCTGTTTTACCAACGTCAGCCTTTGTCATCCAATTAGTAGACATTGGTTTAAGAGTTAAAGTGCTTGAAACAACAGGGTTAGCACTATAACCCCATAAGGTTCCTTCAAGATCATCAGGAGAAGATTGCCAAATCCACAAACAATAATCGTCGTAATTTGTTTCTGCTCCTCTATTGTAGTGAAGGTAAAGATGGCCTGGCTTAGAAATGCTGTTTAGCCAGTAATCGTATTGGTTAGGATCGTCTTCCTCAGTAGCTTGAGTTTCCATATTGTGGACATATGGTTCTAAACTTCCAAGCGCGATACATCCAGCCATAGCGAAAACAGGCAAAAAACCCATAAATAAAAATTTTTTCTTCATAAGCTATACCTACTTTTTCAAATAGTTAGTTATACCAACGATAACTTTCTTTAGAAAAATTATAAAACTAGATTGCTTAGAGTGCAACTCTATTGAACATAGAGAACACCGGTAACAAGAAAAACAATCAATTACCTGTTTTAACCCTTAAAACACATTATGTTTTTGCTGGGTTTATAGTATATTGATTTGAGGCAATTATTATTTAACTTACTTTTTCGAAATTTTTATAAATAAAAAAATGTTTGAAAATCAATCTCAAACATTATTTTTTTGACCTCAAAAATTTAAAATTTGTATCTTTCTTTCTGCTTCCTAATGACTCCAGTTCTAATCACTAGCTGAGCCACTAATCCTACTAAAACTCCGGTGATAACTGATGTGACCAAGATGATTGGAAGATAATAAAGAACATACACTGTACCTAAATATATCATCGCAATTAGGATCTGTCCTATCACATGGAATACCGCTCCAATAACCGAGACGCCGATGATAGAAAATTTCTTAATTAGAAGATAGAAAAGTATCATTATTCCAATTGAGAAGGCTGCTCCTGTTAAGGACATGAAAAAGCCCATAGAAAGGAATGTCCCTCTAATTAACCCCACTACTAAAACACGTAAGAGGTCCACTAAAATAGCCTCTAATATTCCTAATTCATAAAGGATAATAAGGATTACAATATTGGCTAAACCAAGTTTCACTCCAGGAACACCAAAAGAAGGAATAAAAGATTCAATAATACCAATGACTATTGCTCCTGCAGTAAGTATTCCTAGTAAAGCTAATTTATGTACACTAATCTTTTTCATAATTATGCATCCACGTCGTTAGGACTTACTCCAATAGTGATATAAACTGCGTTATAGGCGCAGATAATTGGGTGAGATGTATCAGAAACATAACCCATATGAACACAGTCTTGGTGAGGACAATTAGATTCTAAAATAGCGATCGCTCCATCTTTCGTGTGGATATGAACTTGTCCATGTAATCCTTCTACATAGTAATGTTTATCTTCTCTTTTTGATAAATCAATAACTTCCACCACTGTGTTTTGTACTGATACAGTTGCAATTAGGTTTGATGTGTTTTTGTTCTTTGAAATAACGTTAATTGTGATTAACGCACTAATTGCCACTAATAAAAGTGAACCAATAAGGATTAAATCATTTCTTAATTTCTTTTTATCTATCATCTCGTATATACCTCTAATGAATCAGATTTATAGACGATTTGATTGTCTTTGCTCACTATTACTTGGACGTTTAGATCTTTTTCCACTTTTTTAATCTCTTCTAAAGAAGAAAGCATTAAAGAAGTTGATAAAGCGTCTCCTAAATATCCAGATTCAGTTACCACTCTAACCGTGTCATATTGAGTTAATGTACTACCAGTAAAAGGATTAACAATATGAGAATAAGTTACATCTCCAATGGTCACTCCTTGTTCAAGGTTTCCACTTGCAGAGAAGAAGCAATTCTTAAGCTTAATATATGAGTTAGGAATATCATTTAATCCAACTGTGTAATAACCATTATCAGTCTTTTTTTCTCCGAGAAGTATTGAAGAGGCACCCGCGTTAATTAAGTAATATCGAAGATTATTCACCGTTGCAAGGTATGTTTTCACATAATCAAGCATGTATCCTTTAACAATGCCGCCTAAATCAATTTCTGCCTCACCCGTTTTTTGAACATGCTTCTTATCTGTAGATATAGTTAAAGAGGTGTTATTTATTTTTTCTAACTCTTCTTGGATAACTTCGTTTGATAAAACTTCTCCATTAGAGAGGCTTTCTTTCCATTTTTTCGATAAAGAGCCAGTGAACATCGAAAAATATTTAGCCCCTTCATTACTTACATGTTGAGAAACCATAAGTAAATCCCCAAGGACTTCATCTATCTCAATAGACTCACTCGTGTGGTTAATCGTATAAACATTATTCTCCGTTCTCTCTAAGTAGTTATCAGAAAGAATATCAAATCGTTTAATAACGTCTTTGACAGTACCCACTACTTCTTGAGTTTTAGAGGCAATGTTAATGTTGATATAGGTATCAAAAGCAAAAATCCTGTCCGAATAATCAGTGGAACAGGAAGTAGTTAATATAGAGACAAGTAATAAAGGTAGAAGTTTTCGAGCTTTCATATTATAGATGTGCTTTTATTTTACTGCCATCTTCGTTTGGATGCTCGTTTAAATATTCAATAATTGGTTTGAAGTTAAGGTCTTCTTTACCAGGTTTACATTTTTTAAGGTTTTCTTCTTTACCAGACACAATGGCCTCCGCCATATCGTGACATCCTGCATAGCCACAGCTACCGCAGTTATAATTAGGAAGTCTTTTCGCGACTTCTTCAATTCTTTCATCTTCTTTTACGTGAAGGATTTTTGCGGCAATAGCTAAACCAAACCCTAAGATAAGGCCAACACCAAGAAGAATTAAGACTGCCCATAAGATTTCCATAATCTATTCTCCTTCACTGTGATAGAAAGAACATTCTTTATGTTTAGAACAAGAAGAACAATTCTCTTCACTAATTTTAATACCTTCGCATCCTTTAGGGGCTGGTGTTCTTTTGTAAAAAACAAAA
>ODAI010711435.1_pt1 | contig 16041 bp, 18 predicted proteins | sample 1539321 | NCBI WGS metagenome assembly ODAI01 (sample SAMN02144231, study PRJEB22623) | gut metagenome | biome: sheep rumen | host: Ovis aries | place: New Zealand
TAATCATTTTAAAGATGGCGTTTTAAGTGATTCTAGTATACGTATAAAAAAAGCTATGATTAGATGGTTAGAAAAATTAGATGATAATAAAAAAGAAGAATTTACAGTAACTTTATTTGGTATTTTAAAGAAAGCAGAAGTTAATGATTTAGTAGAAATAAAAACTTCTAAAATATCTAATATGTTAAAGATATTAAAAGAAATGAAAAATATTAGTAAAGAAAATAAAGCTTTACTTACTACAACACTTAAAGATTTATACAAGGAATGGAAGGAATAAGATGGAAAATAATTATATTATAAAAAAGGATAAATATTATATTAATACTAGTACTGGTAAAAGAATATTAGTTACAGATTTACAAAAAGAAGTAGTTAGTATAATGGATGAAATAGACAAGGTATGTAGAAAAAATAATATTAGATATTGTTTAATGGCTGGATCAGCTCTAGGTGCCTATAACTATGGTGGTTTTATTCCTTGGGATGATGATATGGATGTATGCATTAGAATTGAAGATTGGGATATTTTTATTGAAGCAATGAAAAAAGATCTTCCAAAGGGGTTTTATTTTGATTGTTATGAAGTAGATAAAAGATTTAATACTATTAATGGTCCTTGGATGAAAGTTAGAAAAAGAGGAACTTATATAGAGGAAGTTAATACTTTATTAAAGAATAGATGCAAGAAGGGTAATGGTATATTTGTTGATGTTATACCATATGGATCAATCGCGCAAAATAAGTTTATTGATGAAGTAGAAAGAACTATAGTTAAATTTAATATGTTATTTATTGTTTTATTTGATAACTTACATATTAATCCAGTCCTTTTTAAGAGTTTTGTATATCATTTTTCTAGATGGTGTATGAAGATTCATAAGAATAGTAATTTAGTATCTCAACCGGTATCTGTTCCTTGGGAAAAGTTCTTACATGAACCAGTATTTAAAAAAGAGTGGGTATATCCTGAAAAAGAAGTAGATTTTGAAGGAAGAAAATTTTATTCATATAATAATCCAGAAGATTTATTAAAACAGTGGTATGGACCTAATTGTTTAAAAAAATTAGAAAATGGTATTTGGACAGAACCATATCCAAAAGAAAAAAGACATACTAAGCATACAAAAGATATTAATTTACATGGAGATTTTCCAACAACAAAAAAGAATAAGTAATTTACTTATTCTTTTAATTTTCTTTAAATTCTCTAAATACATCTTTATCAAACATGTGTTGTTCTTTTTCTTGAGTTAATAGTTCATCTGTATCTATTAAAAAATAATTATATTCTAATATATCATTACCGTTTTTATCAACTGGATCATCCCAAGTTAAATCTAAATGTAACCATTTATTATTTACATACGCAGCATTCCAAATATGATTTTCACTAGATATTTTAAAATTAGGAATATTTAATTTATCTAAGAATAATTTCATACTATCCGCATATCCACCACATATCGCATATCCTTCTATTAAAACACCATAAGCAGTATCAGAATGATATGTTGTATCACCATTATCACTTCTATTAATATCATATTTAGTATTATTGATTATATAATCATGAATAACTTTAATCTTAGTTTCATCATTCATATCATCAGTTATTTCACTTTTTATTATTTCATCTATTTTTGAATTTATTAGTTTATTATCATGTTCATTATATACGTGATTTATTTTTATACTTATTTGTCCTAAATTATCAAATTCTGTTTCAATATTTTTAAAACTGTTATAAACAGGAACAAAATCATTTATATAAGATAATAATTTTTGATTATTAGAAATATAATCAACATCATCTATACAACTTTTATAATTTTTATCACAGTAAAAAGTAAAATTAGTCATACCAGAATCTAAAATAGTATAATAAATATTTTTTATATCATCTTGATTTTTAGGATAGAAATTATTACTAATCTTAATAAATTCATAATCTTTATTAAGAGAATACTTATTTGTTTCTAATTTAGTAGGGGATTTTAAATTTCTATCAAAGTTTTCTATTTTTTCTACTACATAGTTAACTATTTCATCATGGAATACTAAGCTAGCACTAAACATTCCTACTAATATTAATAATGTAATTAATTTTTTCATATCTTCACCTATATTAATTATATCAAGACAATAAAAAAATATCTATATAAATAGATATTTATTTAACGTTATTAGTTTTTTTAGTTAATCTAGATTTTTGTCTAGCAGCAGCGTTCTTTTTAATTAATCCTTTTGATAAAGCTTTATCAATTCTCTTTAAAGCAACTTTTAAGTTTGATTCAGCTAAATCTTTATTATTAGCTTTAACAGCTTTTTCAGAATTTTTAATAGCAGTTTTCATGCTAGATCTAGTTAAGATGTTATTATCTCTTTTTTTAGCGTTAGTAATAACTCTTTTCTTAGCACTTTTAATATTTGGCATAATTTCACCTTCCTTTTTCGCTACAATTAATGATACCAAATTTTTCTATAAAATGCAAATAAAATCGTTAATTTTTGGAAAAAATAAGATATAGGTGATTATATGAGTAAAGAAATAGATTTAAAAAATTATAGTATTAGAACAGATTTAGTTCTTGATATATTAGATAAAGAAATAAATAATAAAAATATTAAAATAGATAATAGAATTTATAAAGATATTAAAACTATTGATGTAGAAATAGAAAATGATAATAATAATTTAAAGAAAAAGAAAGGTAAATATATAACTATTAGTTATAATGATGTTACTGATAAAGGTAATCGAAATGATTTAGAAGATGTTTTAATTAAAGAATTAAAAAGTATTTTTTCATATTTAAATATAAATGATAATATGAAATGTTTAGTGATTGGTCTTGGTAATAAAAATTCAACTCCTGACAGTTTAGGTCCTAAAGTAATAGATTCTATTTTAGTAACTAGATATTTATATGAAATAGAAAATATTAAAGTAGATAATAATTATCGAAATGTATCAGCTTTTGTTCCAGGAGTTACTGGGGTTACTGGAATTGAATCAAGTGATATAATACTTGGAATTGTAGATAAAATAAAACCTGATTTTTTAATAGTGGTAGATGCACTTGCTTCTAGTAGTATGGATAGAGTTAATAAAACTATTCAAATTACTACCAGTGGGATTTCACCAGGTAGTGGTGTTTATAATAATCGTGGAGAAATAAGTTTTGATACTATGAAAGTACCAGTAATATCAATAGGTGTTCCTACTGTTATAGAAGCATTTGTATTAGTTAGTGATACTATTAAATATTTATTTAAAAACTTTAGTTATAATAAAGAAAATATAAATAAAAATAAATTAATACCAGTAGGTTTAAAAAATTATATTAATCATCCAGATAATCTAACTTTAGAAGAAAAGAAAAAATTATTAGGAGAAATAGGATTACTTGAAGAAGAAGATGTAAAAGAATTAATCTTCGAAGTACTAACACCTATAGGTTATAATATGATGGTTACTCCTAAAGAAATAGATTTTGTTATGGAAAAGACTAGTTTAGTAATAGCTAATTCTATTAATAAAGCATTACACAAAAATTTCGACAATTAATTAATATTATCTATATTATATTAATGATGGTGATAATAGTATGAAAAAAAGTAAGAAGAATAAGAAAAGAAGAATCTTTATTATTTTAATATTATTAACTTATTTTTCTTCTTTTGTTATTACTATAAAATTATATTTTAAAGATAGAACTAATTTATTAAAATTATTAATATCTAATAATTATGAAGAAAATAAAACTAATAAAAGAATAGTTACTAAAGTAGTATCTTATATCGCTCATGTAGATTTTAATAATCCATTAACTTTAATAAATAATAATTATGATTCATATAATATACCAGTAAAGAAAATAAAGAAAGAAGTTAAAGAAAAAAATAATACTTTAAAACCAATAGTATATTTATATAATACTCATCAAACTGAAAAGTATTCTTTGTCTAATCATGAGTCATATAATATAAAACCTACTGTTATGACATTAAGTTATATTTTAAGAGAAGAGTTAAATAAAAATAATATTCCAACTATAGTAGAAGAAAGTAGTATACAAGATATTTTAAATATTAATAACTTAAATTATAGTGCTAGTTATAAAGTAAGTAGAATGATGATGGAAGATGCTAAGAGTAAGAATAGTAGTTTAAAATACTTTATTGATCTACATAGAGATTCAGTTAATAAAAAGATATCTAGTATAACTATTAATAATAAAAACTATGCTAAGATTTTATTTATCATAGGATTAGAAAATCCTAATTATGAGAAGAATTTAATGGTAACTGAGAAAATAAATAATATGATTAATATAAAATATCCTAATTTATCTAGAGGTATATATAAGAAAAAAGGTAAAGGAGTAAATGGTGTTTATAATCAAGATTTTAGTCCTAATACTATATTAATAGAAGTAGGAGGAGAAGAAAATACTATTGATGAAGTATATAATACTAGTTTAGCTATTTCTGATGCTTTAGTAGAATATATAAGGAATGATTTAAATGAATAATAAATGGTTTAAAATAACTTTATTAATTCTATTTTTAATGTTTTTAGGACTATATATTTCTGCAAATGCTGGGCTTATTGATTATCAAGCTAAATATAAAAATATGATGACAGAAAAAGAAATAAAACAGTTTGAAGAGGATTTAAAAAATAATATTAATATTGATATAAAAGATTATGTTAAAAGAAATAATAAAAATTATAGTAATAACGTTAGTAAAACTACTTATAAAATATCTAAAAATATTGGTAATATAGTTAAAAATATGTTAAATATTATTTTTAGTGGAGTAGATAAAGCTATCAATTCTTGATTAATATTAAATTTATGATATAATATACCGAGTTTGTGGTGATTATATGGATAAAGATAAAGTAATATTAGAAAATTTAGGTATTATTGGACAATTGGCTAGTAATTATTATTCTAAAGTTAAATATTTAGGTATTGAATATGATGATTTATATCAAGCAGGATTATTGGGAGTATATGAAGCTATAGATGATTATGATTCTAATAAGTTATCAATAGTTTCGTATATTTATGGTAAAGCTTATTATGCTATAGTTACTTTTATAACTAATAACGCATCTATTCTCCATATACCTTATGATCTTACTATCGATGCTCATAATTATATTAAAAAATGTTATCAATTCTTTAATGAAAATAATAGGGAAATGACTATGGAAGAATTATTAGAATATGTAAATGAGAATAATGCAATAAATAATAGAATAAAAAATGAAAAATATGTCGAAGAATTGCAGTTTATTGCTAATAATTGTTTAAATAATAGAGTAGAACGAATTGGTTTATTGGAGAATAATATTTTAGAAGAAATAGAAGATATAAGAATTAATTTTCAAGATAATATAGCTTGGTTAGATGTAACTAGAGATGTAGTTGAATTTATTAAAGAACTTTCTCCTAGTTATTCAGCGTGCTTTTTAGATAAAAAAGGATTATTAGATGGTAAAGCATTATCATATGATGAATTATCTCATAAATATAATTTAAAACTAGTTACAGTTAGATTTCATCTTCAAGCAACTAGTAAATTAATAAAAGATAATAGAAAGAAATTTGAAAAAAGAATGTATTAATAAAGAAAGTAAAAACTTTCTTTTTTGTTGTTCAAAAATCTAATTATTGAATGTAAAAAGCACTTGAATTATCAAGTGCTTCCCAAAAACGTGGGTATTGGTAACGGTTCAATGTTATCTACACTAATATTAGTATACTCAATATAATTTATTTTTACAATTTAGGTAATGAAATGTGCGGACACTTATTATTTTCATTTATAATTGACATTCAGTTACTCTTTTTTGTTGTAAAAAAAAAGAGAGACTAGTATAATTTTATTAGGAAGTGATTATATGAAATATTATTGTATAGGTATAAAAGGTTCAGGTATGGCAACATTAGCTTGCTTACTTAAAGATTTAGGAAATGAAGTATGTGGCTATGATGATGTTAGAGATTTTAAATTTACAGAAAAAGGTTTAGATGAGCGTGGAATAGAAATATTTTATGATGGGTCTAAAGAATTAGATAAAGATACTATTATCACAGCATCTAAAGCTTTTAGTAATGATCATAAAGAAATTAGAAGAGTAAAAGAGTTAGGCTTTGAAATAACTCCATATAATGAGATTATGGGTAGTCTTACAAGTTTATTTAAAACTATATCTGTATGTGGTACTCATGGTAAAACAACTACATCATCACTTATTAGTCATGTAGTAGATAAAGTATTAGGATGCAACTATTTTATAGGTGATGGTAGAGGACATGCTAATAAAGAAAATAGTTTATATGTTATTGAATCAGATGAATTTAATAAACATTTCTTAGCATATCATCCTACTATTTCTGTTATTACTAATGTAGAACTTGAACATACAGAGTGTTATGACGGATTAGAAGATATTATTAATACATTTAAAAAGTTTGCGAATATTAATACTAAAGAATTAGTTATTGCTTGTGGTGATAACGAAAATATTAGAAAGATTGATTTTAATAAGAAAGTTATTTTCTATGGAGAAAATGAAAATAATGACTATGTAGTTAAAAATATTTTAGTTGATGAAGCTGGTACTAGTTTTGATGTTTATTATAATCAAGAATTATATGGACATTTCTCTGTACCTTTATATGGTAAACATAATGCTTTAAATACAACAGCATGTATTATTGTATGTAGTTTATTAGGAATAGATAAAGATAAAATTGTTGAATTATTATCTGACTTTCATAATGCTGAAAGAAGATTTCAAGAAGAAAAAGTAGGGGATGTTGTTATTATTGATGATTATGCACATCATCCAACTGAAATTAAAGTAACACTTGAAGCGGCTAAAGCTAAATACAAAGATAGACCACTTATTGCTGTATTTAAACCAAATACTTATTCTAGAACTAAAGAGTTTCCAAAAGAATTTGGAGAAGCTTTAAATGTAGCTGATTATATTTATGTTACGGAAGTTGATTCTAATCGTGAAAAACAAGATGATTATCCAGGTATTAGTAGTCAAATGATTTTAGATAATACTAAAAATGGTAAATTAATCAGTGATAGTGATACTAGTAGTTTATTAGAATATGATAAACCAGTAATAGTAATGATGAGTTGTGCTAGTATTTCACATTTAAAAGAAGATTATAAAAATAGATTAGAAAATAAGAATATATAAGAAAGAAAAAATTCTTTCTTTTTTTTTATTTTTTTGATATAATCTTTGCTTGGTGATTTTTTATGGGTCAAACTGAATGTTTATTCTTCTTGAGTGGTAGAAAACACATGACTACTAAGGAAGTACGTAAGATATTTAGAAATGGTTTAGTTACTAATATTAATAGTATTTGTGAAACTTTAATGTATGTTGATGCTAATGATCGAAATATTGAATATAAAGTTAAAGATTATGGCTATGATATGATTTTTGTTATAAGAATACCTAAATTATATTATAATCCTGAAGTAGATGATGGCGGATTAAAGCAAATACCATTACCTTTATGGAAAAAGGATAATGATTGCGAATTTTATTTATCTAATAATTTAATATATGGTGTTTATGATAGTGTTGAAGGTACATTTATGTATAATGATAATTATAACCAATTGCATGATCCAATTGGTTTAATATTTGATCAGCATCAAGAAAAGTATTTTAGTGATTATAATTTAAAATTGTGGGTTAGATTTTCTAAATTTAGAAGAAAATATAACTATGAATCACTTGTTAAGATTGATTTAAATAAAGAAATTTGGTCTGATTCATTACGTCAATATAAAAAATATTTTTATGGCTTTAATACTGAAAAGAAAAATAAAAATCGAACTGTTTAGTTCGATTTATTTATTTGCTTTTAAATTTAATATTTTTATTTGCTCTTCTGTTAATTTAGTATTTAAAGATAAGCCATATTTGCGTAATAGCCCATCATATATTTTTAGAGTTCCATGGCTAATATTAGCACTAGCTAGTATTTTTTTTCTGTCTAAACCTAGAGTATGGTAAACTTTTAAATCCATATTTTTATCACCATAGTATGATGGGATACTGTTTTGATTACAAAAAGATAAGCTTAAACTATCTCTTCTAAATGCAGGACTATTTATATTTTCTTTACAAAATGTTTGATATTCTTTTAGTAAGATATCAATTCTTTTATTAAATTCACTGTCGGATAAAATAATAGTAGGAAATTGGTCATCTACCGTTTTAATTTTTTTATTTATATAATCTCTAAGTATTTTAAGATCATTAGTATTTAAATTGTCACAATCTTTATCAACAATGGCTTTAATTCTATTTAACTCTTTTTCTGTCATAATACTTCCCCTTTAAATACGTATATAATAGCACATGACACTGTATTTATCAAGTTTAACTGTATAATTTGTTTATTTTTGTTGGGTATCTACATTATCCAATGTTTTATTTCATCTTTTGATAAGTTATTTAAAAACAAAAAAACTAACCTTAACGGTTAGTACTTTTTTTATTGGTAGCGAGAGAGGGGATCGAACCCACGACCTTCCGGGTATGAACCGGACGCTCTAGCCAGCTGAGCTACCTCGCCATGACAGTTATAATTGTAGCAAACATTTTTAATCTTGACAATACCTTTTTTATTCTTTTTTTATTTCATTAATATTATTTTCAAAAAATATACTTTTATGATACAATATTTTTGTATGATAGGAGAACTATATTATGGAAAAAATTTCTTTACTTCAATTAACTGAAGGACTTAAACCAACATATGAAAAAAGCATCTTGGAATTAGAACAATTAAAGAAATATATGCAAGTATCAATTAGGAAGGTTCAAGATTATAGTTTAAATTTTTGGCAAAATGATAGTCTTGTTTATGGTATAGGAAAACCAGAATTAGTAATTTTATATAAAGCAGCTAAGAGTAATAAGTTTAATAAAAAATTTCCACCATCTTTGAATGTGTTAAATATGTATGGTGGTGATAATATAGGATATTTTTATCGTAATTTAAATGATAGATATAAAATTATCAGTAAATATGATGCATCTGTATTTGACCAAGAAAGTTTTCATAGTACTTTAAAAAAAGCAATTAATTCTAAATTTTATAAGAATATATATAAAACAATTGCAACAGATGATGGTTATATTAATATTTTTGCTCATGGTATTTATTATAAAGGTTGTTGCGAGTTTTATTATATTGCGGCTAATAATCAAATATTTATCGAAAATATGAGTGATGAACAACTACAGGAACCAATTGTACCAGTTAATGAATTAAATGATTATCAACATAAAAAAGTAATTAATAACTTACGCATATATTATCCATTTGAAATAGTAAGAACTGATTTAGATAATAGTGTATGTAAGATTGTTGAAAATAAAAATAAAAATAAAATATTACAGATATAGGAGTGCATCATGAAAAGCTTAATAAGTGTTAATAGTAAATTTATGGAATTTAGTCCTAAAGATTTAGTAGAAATTATATTAAAATATAAATATACAAAAGGAATAGAAGCATGTTTTGATTATTTAGATAAAAATGAAATGAAGTATTTAGATGATTTAATATATGAACTTAAAAAGAATGATTTAATACTTCAAATACATGCTGATTCTAGTTTGGATTTAGAAAATCAAATATTATATATGAAAGAGCTTGAAAAATATTCTGATTCTTTAGGATATCCAATAGTAGTTACTATTCATACAGTATATGATCCTGATAAAGATAATTCTTTAAAGAAAAGTATTTTCTATTTAGGAGAATTAGTTAAGAATATTGATACAAGTAAAATAATAATTGGTTTAGAAAACTTAAATGATTCTAAAGGATTAGATAGATTAGAAAAAGAATCTATAAGACCAATGATATTAAATGATGAAAAAATATATTTTACTTATGATATTGGGCATGAATTATTTGATTATGGAAATATTATTAATATAGATAAATATTTAATGGAAGATTTAGTAAATATTCATCTACATACTCATCATGCAACTAAAGATCATCAACCAATATATGAAAATGATACATATTGGAATGATATTATGAAAGGATTAATATTTTTAATTAATAATAAATATACTGGTAATATTGTATATGAATATGATTTATATGATTGTAAGGGTAATACTAAATTAGAAAAACTTAATGATTATTTAACATCTATTGATTTAGTTTCAGAAAAGTATAATTAATAGGAGATAATATGAGAAGAGATAAGAAAGTAAAATTAAAAGATAAACTTGGAAATAATAAGAAGAAAAAAATTATTATTTTAGGATTAGGATTCTTATTTCTTTTTCTTTTTACTATTGGAAGTTATTATATATATTTAGATATTAATGGCGAAAGTAAGTATTTAACGATTAAATTAAATGGAAAAAGTAATATAACTATTAATTATCAAGATGAATATAATGATAAGGGAGCTAAAGCTTTTTATAAGAAAAAAGATATTAGTAAAGATATAGATGTTAAAACTGATATTAATTTAGAAAAAATAGGAGAATATACTTATACTTATAGTATTAATTTTAAGAAACAATCTAAAAGTATAAGCAGAAAAGTTAAGATTGTTGATGTAGAAAGTCCTGTTATTACTTTAAATGGAGAAAAAGAATTATCTATTTATACTGGTAGTAGTTATGAAGAAAAAAATGCTACTGCTTTAGATAATTATGATAATGATATATCTGATAAAATTATTGTTAGTGGTAATGTTGATACTAGTAAAGTAGGAGAATATATTATTAGTTATAAAGTATCTGATTCTAGTAATAATACTAGTAGTATAGAAAGAAAAGTTAAAGTTTTAGAAAAACCAGTAGAACCTCAAAAAGTAGCTGTTTTAAATTATCATTTTTTTTATGAATCTTGGGATGATGAGCCTTGTCATGAAGTTATTTGTGAGAAAATGGATACTTTTAGAAAACATTTAAAATATTTAAATGATAATGGATTTAAAACGCTTACTATTAATGAGTTTGTTGATTGGATGTATGGTAGAATCGAAATACCTAAAAAGTCTGTTTTAATTACTATTGATGATGGAGCTTATGGAACGGGTTTACATAATGGTAATCATTTGATTCCAGCTTTAGAAGAATATAAAGTGCATGCAACATTATTTTTAATAACAGGATGGTGGGGTATAGAAAATTATCAGTCACCTTATTTAGATGTAGAAAGTCATACTCATACACTTCATGTATCAGGTGGATGCAATGCTACTTGTATTGGTTATGATGGTTTGATGGAAGATTTAAGAAAGTCTATTGAAGTAACTAAATCAACTAAAGCTTTTTGCTTTCCTTTTTACAGTTATTCTAATGAAGCTATTAGAGCAGTAAAAGATAGTGGCTTTAAAGTGGCTTTTGTTGGAGGTAATAGAAAAGCATCAAGAAATGACGATAAGTATAAGATACCTAGATATCCTATACATGATTCTACTAGTATGGAACAATTTATAAAAATGGTAAATTAAATGTACAATTGTACATTTTTTTTAATATTTATGTTATTATTAATTAGGAGGATGATAATATGCATAAAGTAGTATTAGTAAGACACGGTCAAAGTGTTTGGAATTTGGAAAATAAATTTACAGGATGGACAGATGTTGATCTATCTGAAAATGGAATAAATGAAGCAAAAAGTGCTGGAAAGCTATTAAAAGAGAATGGTTATACTTTTGATGTAGCGTATACTTCAGTACTTAAAAGAGCTAATCATACGCTTGATTTAATCTTAAAAGAATTAGATATTAATATTCCAATTAATTATAATTGGAGATTAAATGAAAGACATTATGGAGCTTTACAAGGTTTAAATAAAAAAGAAACTGCTCTTAAATATGGAGAAGAACAAGTACATATTTGGAGAAGAAGCTATGATGTATTACCACCATCTTTAGAAGATGATGATCCTAGATATATAGAAATGCTTGATAATTATAGTGAATATGTTCCTCATACGGAATGTTTAAAAGATACTGTTTTAAGAGTTATTCCATATTGGAATAGTGATATATTACCAAGTATTAAAGATGGTAAAAAAGTAATAATTGTTGCTCATGGTAATAGTTTAAGAGGACTAATTAAATATTTAGATAATATTTCAGATGAGGAGATAATGAATGTAGAAATACCTACTGGTACTCCACTTGTATATGAACTAGATGATGAATATAAACCAATTAGACATTATTATTTAACAGAAAACAACTAAAAAACTACATTTCATTAATCTTTTCTTGGAATTTACATATAATTATGGTATACTTTAGGGCATGCTGTAAAAAAAGGAGGGATTATATGAAAAATTTAACTATTAGTAGAATTGATCCAACCAATCCCGTATTAGCAACTTATGTAGATAAAATTAAAGCTTGGGATGAAGAGGGGATTATTCAAATTACTAAGGATGATAATGTTGTACCGTTTTATGCTTTATATTATGATGCAATATTCTGTGGCGCTGGAACTATAGAGTTTGATAGAGAAAACTCTAAAGCTAAAGTGGCTATGGTAAATGGTTACGCATATAAGAATACTGAACTTCAATTTTTAGCTATAAGCCAATTTGAAAAGCTTGTAAGCGAACAATATGGTACACATAATATTGATTTTAGTTACGTAAAAAAAAGAGGATAATTATTATCCTCTTTTAACTTGTTCTTGGTATTCCTTTTTTAAATAAGAATTATTATTTTTAATACTATAATATATATTAGAAGTTAATTGTTCATAATCTAACATTTTACTATTTCCTTTAGATAAAGTAGTTATGATAGGTAAATTCTTATCTTTTTTTATTTCATTTAAATAATTTTGTCCTTTACTAGAAAAGCCTAAAATTCTAATATATTCTATATCATTAAAGCTATTAGCAAGTTCTTTAGTGAAGTTACATAATATATGAATAAGCATTCTATTTATTCTATTATAAGTATAATGCTTTGTTTTAATATTATTAACTAATTCATCCCATGAATTAGAATTATATATTTCTTTTTTTAATCTGATTGCTAAATCTTCTGTTACAGTTTGATAAGTATTTAAATTGCTTTCAGATAATACTTTATATTTTAATAATGGAAAATAATCATCTAATAAATAACTATTTTTATTTAGTTTATCTAATGTATTAGTTGGAACTGATTTAGATATATCTTTATTTTCTTTAAAAGCTTTTCTTATACTAGTAGCACTAGATATATTATCTAAATCTAGACTATGATAATCATTAGTTCTTTTAATACATACTGGTTTAATATTAGCTTTTTGTTTCTTTATTTCTTTTATATAACTTAAAGCTAGTAAATCATTTGGGTTATTTAATCCTTCTAAGTTAAATTTTTTAAAAGCTAAATTTAAAGCGGTAGGGTAATTAACTTCACTATTTATATATTTTTTTACTTCTTCTTCATATTCTTTACTTAATTGTATATCAGCTAATCTTTCTAAATAAGAAATATCGTTAAGTTCACTACCAAATACTAGAGTATCAGTTTTTAATTCTTTTAATAAGCTAATACTTCCTTTAGCAAAAATATCGGCGCTTTGAGTTGCATAAACAAATGGAAGTTCTACTACTAAATCAATTCCATATTTTAAAGCTATTTCTGTTTTATCCCATTTATCTATAATACTAGGTATTCCTCTTTGGGTAAAATTACCAGACATAATTAGTATTATTATAGAATCAGGATATAATTCTTTTACTTTTTCTAAATGATATATATGTCCATTATGAAATGGATTATATTCACAGATGATACCAACTTTATTCATATTTACTCCTATCTATTAGTTTAAAACTATTATTTCCATTTTTTAATTTAATAATATCTATTTCAGGTATTAAGATAGAATTAGCTAATTTATGTAGGAATTTAAATGATGAAGAATTAGCTAATTTAGTAACACCATTCGATACTAATAAGTTTTTATTATCATTACTCCAAATACCGTAAGCATTTCTTTGAATAAATACAGTATATGGACCAAAGAAACCTGTATGATTATTAAATATATCTTGGATAAATGTTGGAGTTAAGCCACCATGATTATGTCCACAAAGGATTAAATTAGTTTTATTAATAATTTTACTATAATTAATAATATGTTTATTTTGAATTATTTTATTAGGAGAATGAGCTAGTAATATATTAAATTTATTATTATCTAGATTATCTAGTTTATCTACTTTTTTTATAAATTTATTAAAGTCTTCAACTTTTTCTTTTTTATAATAATAATCATTTGGGAAAACTAATGCAGATATAGATAAATTATTATTTATATCAATAGTTTTAAAATCTTCTATAAATAGGGTAATAGTAGGAACATTACTTAATGTTTTATAGAAATTTGTATTCTTAAAGTTTTCTATATCAGTATACTTTCTAGCTCCTATATATTTATCATGATTACCTATAACTATATAAGTGTGGGCATATTTACTTAATTCTATTACTTTTTCTAAAAATTCTTTTTCATTATCTAAATTTAATATATCAACAATATCTCCAGGTATTAAGATATAATCAATATGAATATTCTTAATATAAGATATTATTTTATTAAGAGCTTTTATATTACTATGTATATCTGATAGATTAAGAATAGTTATATCTTCTTTGATTTTGGGATTTTCTAATATATAATTATTAATCTTTATTTTCATGGTGATTCTCCTTTTTCTTTATTATATCATTAATTATTTAGAAAATTCATAATTAAATCAATTATTATTTCTTTTTCTTTAGGATTAGATTCAGCTATTAATAGAGTTAGAGCAGTAAGAGTATTGTTATCTATTACTTGTTTATTATCTTTATATAAAATATCATAGAAGAATAGAAAATAAATAAATAGAGTAGCAGCTATTCTTTTATTACCATCTATAAATACATGGTTTTTAACTATCATATATAAAAAATTAGCTCCTTTTTCTTCAATAGAAGGATAGATATCTTTAGAATCAAAAGTTTGATAGATATTATTAATTATTGATTCTAAACCATTATTTCTTTCAATAGCAAATAAATCGCTTTCTTCATTGAAACGTAATTCTTTTATTATGGCTAAGCACTCATTATAAGTTATTTTTTCATTACTAGTTCTACCTTTAACTTTTTCTAGTGTTCTATGATCATAATCATCTAATAAATCAAGAGCTTTAGTATAGTTATTAATAACTTTTAATATTTCCTTACTTTCATTATTTTCTAATCTTTCGTTAGTTCGATTTGCAATATCAATTAACTTAATAGTTTTTTCTAAGTATTCTAGTCTTTGTTTATTAATAGCGTATCCTTTTAATAAGTAATCTTTTAAGACTTTATTTGCCCATTTTCTAAAGGCAATACCAGCACTTGATTTAACACGATATCCTACAGATAAAATAACATCTAGGTTGTAGTATTCAATTGAACGTGTTATAGTTCTATTTCCTTCTTTTTGAACTGTCGCAAAATTTGCGATAGTTGAATCTTTACATTCTTCATTGAGTGCTTCGTTTATGTGCTTTCTTATAGTTTTATAATCTCTTTCAAATAATTTTGATATTTGTCTTGCATTTAACCATACTGTTTCATCGCTTACATTAACCTCTAATTTAATGTTTTCATTTTCAAATAATACAATTTCATTTTTTTCTTTCATTTTAAACCTTCTTTCTTTATTTTTTTATTTTCCTACAAATAAAAAATCCCTCCAATCATCATCTGACTGGAAGGAAAATATAAAAAAAGAACCCGGTCAGACAAAAAATATATTTTTTTGTTTATGACCGAGGTAGCCTCTCCTATCACCATTTTTCGGCGTGATCCACCACATAGACGTTAGTCAATTCATCCTCTAACTAGTTTATTAACATCTAGCTGCTAAAATTATAACATATGTTCGTATTAGTGACAATAATTTTTTAAAATATTATTATAAAATTTTGGCTTGAAAAATTAAAA
>ODAI011487536.1_pt1 | contig 16040 bp, 16 predicted proteins | sample 1539321 | NCBI WGS metagenome assembly ODAI01 (sample SAMN02144231, study PRJEB22623) | gut metagenome | biome: sheep rumen | host: Ovis aries | place: New Zealand
AACGATTATGCTGGAGTTGTCACCGGATTGGCTTGGACCAGCGTGGGAGGCGAGATATTGTTCATCGAGACCTCGCTCAGCAAGGGCAAGGCCGGTAAACTGACACTTACGGGAAACTTGGGTGAAGTGATGAAAGAGTCGGCTATCATCGCCCTTGAATATGTGAAAGCTCATGTCGACACGCTGGGCGTTGACTATCGCGTCTTCGACAACTGGAACATTCACATCCATGTACCCGAAGGGGCTACACCCAAAGACGGCCCTTCGGCTGGAATCACGATTGCCACATCTATCGCTTCGGCCCTTACACAACGCAAGGTTCGCAAGAACACGGCTATGACTGGCGAGATTACCCTTCGTGGAAAAGTGTTGCCTGTAGGCGGTATCAAGGAAAAGATTCTCGCCGCAAAGCGTGCCGGCATCACAGATATCCTGATGTGCAAAGACAACAAGAAGGACATCGATGAGATTCCTGCCATCTACCTCAAGGGCGTCACATTCCATTACGTTGAGAACGTGCAGGATGTGTGGCAGTTTGCCTTGACTGATGAACGCGTAGAGAACCCCATAGAATTCAAAATCGAGAAAGATGACGTTCCAACTGATAAAAACTGACAACGCTTCCGACGCCAGAGCCGGTATCATCAACACAGCTCATGGGGAAATCATGACCCCCATTTTCATGCCCGTGGGCACATGTGGTTCGGTAAAAGGTGTGCATGTCAGCGAATTGAAACAACAGGTGAAAGCCCAGATTATTCTTGGCAACACCTACCATCTATATCTTCGACCAGGACTCGAAGTGCTCAAGGCTGCAGGAGGATTGCACAAGTTCAACAGTTGGGACCGTCCCATATTGACCGACTCTGGAGGTTTCCAAGTGTTTTCGCTTACCGGCATTCGCAAGTTGCGTGAAGACGGATGTGAGTTCCGTTCCCACATCGACGGCTCGAAACACTTCTTCACACCCGAGAACGTGATGGATACGGAACGTGCAATTGGAGCCGACATCATGATGGCTTTCGACGAATGTCCGCCAGGACAAAGCGATTATCAGTATGCCAAGCGTAGCCTAGAACTGACACAGAAGTGGCTCGACCGATGCGTGAAGCGTTTTGAAGAGACCGAGCCTCTTTACGATTATCCCCAAAGCCTCTTCCCTATTGTGCAAGGTTGCACTTTCAAAGACCTCAGGCGAGAAGCCGCTAAACACGTAGCCGACAAAGGGGCCGATGGAAATGCCATCGGAGGATTGGCCGTAGGCGAGCCAACTGAGGTGATGTACGAGATGATTGAGGTGGTGAACGAAATTCTGCCAAAAGACAAGCCACGCTACCTGATGGGCGTGGGAACGCCACAAAACATATTGGAAGCTATTGAACGTGGTGTCGATATGTTCGACTGCGTGATGCCAACACGAAACGGCCGAAACGGAATGCTTTTCACCTATGAAGGCACTCTGAACATGCGCAACAAGAAATGGGAGAACGATTTCACGCCCATCGACCCAGATGGTTGCGAGGTAGACCAAGTTTACACGAAAGCCTATCTCCACCACCTATTCAAAGCACAAGAACTGCTTGCCCTACAGATTGCCAGCATCCACAATCTGGCATTCTATTTGAGATTGGTAGGCGATGCACGCCAGCATATCATCAACGGTGACTTCGTGGCGTGGAAGAATTCCATCATCGAACAATTGGGCAAGAGAATCTGAATGAGAAATGGACTATAGCAAAATCAGGAAACACCGCAAAAGACTGAAAGTCGGACGTTGGATCAGGCGTAAGACTGATTGGCTGTTCCGAGCAATGAGATGGCTTCGCCGCCACCTCAACTGGCTGTTTGTTGCCTTCGCTTGGATAGGTCACAAACTGAGATGGATGAAATATCTGAACCCCTTCAGATACATCAAACGCCTCGACAGATATATCATTGTGAAGTTCATAGGCACTTACATCTACTCCATCCTACTCATCATCTCGATTTCCATAGTGTTCGACGTCAACGAGAACTTGGCGAAATTCACCCAATATCATGCGCCATTGCGAGCAATCGTGATGGACTATTACATGAACTTCGTTCCCTATTTTGCCAATTTGTTCAGTCCGTTGTTCGTGTTCATCGCCGTGATATTCTTCACTTCAAAACTGGCGGGAAACTCAGAAATCATCGCCATGTTGGCTGCAGGCGTGTCGTTCAAACGCCTGATGCGTCCATATATGATTTCATGTATTTTCATCTCGCTCCTGTCGTTCTATCTGAGCGCCTACGTCATTCCACACGGTACCGTCATCAGACAGAATTTCGAGGCGATGTACAAAAACAAGAAGAAGAACATGGCAGCCGATAACGTGCAGTTGCAGGTGGGTAAAGGCGTCATTGCATATATCCAACACTACGACAACACGACCAAAAAGGGCTACGGATTCTTGCTCGACAAATACGAAAACAAGAAACTCGTCAGCCACATGACAGCCTACGAGGTGCAATACGACACCATCTCCGACTCAAAGAACCATTGGACCGCACGCAACTGGAAAATCAGAGACCTGAGAGGATTACGCGAACACATCACGAGCGGAGCACGCAAAGACACCACCATCATGATGGAGCCAACCGACCTGGTATATTCAAAAGGCCAGCAAGAGACATTTACGAGTCCGGAACTGCGTGAATACATTTCGAAACAAATAGACCGAGGAAGCGGTAACGTGGTGCAATACCAAGTGGAGTATCACAAGCGAATAGCAGCTTCGTTCGCCTCCTTCATCCTCACCACCATCGGCTTGTCTCTCTCTTCACGCAAGCGAAAAGGCGGAATGGGATTGTACTTGGGTATCGGACTGGCACTGAGTTTCGCCTACATCATGCTGCAAACTGTTTCTGCCACATTTGCCATCAACGCAGATACGCCTCCCATGTTGGCCGCATGGATTCCAAACATCATCTTCGCAGTAATCGCCTATTTCTGCTATCGCAAGGCACCCAATTGACCAATTCATCTTCAACATAATGTTTTTCGACGAATTAGATTTAAACGACAACGTACTGGATGCACTCTACGACATGCATTTTGACGAATGCACGCCTATACAAGAGAAATGCATCCCCGAGATATTGAAAGGAAACGACGTGATGGGAGTGGCGCAAACCGGCACAGGAAAGACCGCCGCATACCTGCTCCCCATTCTCTCGATGCTTGATGACGGAAAAGCCGACTTTCCCAACGGCCGTCACGTGACATTCCCCCACGACTCCATCAACTGCATCATCATGTCGCCCACCCGCGAGCTTGCCCAGCAAATCGACCAAGCCATGCAAGGTTTCGGCTACTATCTCAGCAGCGTCAGCAGCGTGGCTGTTTACGGAGGAAACGACGGAGGCAGATACAACCAAGAAGTGAATGCGCTCAGAAAGGGAGCAGATATCATTATCGCGACTCCAGGACGATTCATCTCACACATCACGATGGATAATGTGGATATGAGCAAAGTCTCGTTTTTCGTGCTCGACGAAGCCGACCGTATGCTCGACATGGGATTTCATGAAGACATCCTGAAGATTGCAAAATATCTTCCCCCTACCTGTCAAACCGTCATGTTCTCGGCCACGATGCCCGACAAGATTGAGCAACTGGCCAAGGCTTTGCTGAAAAACCCGGTAGAAGTGAAAATTGCCGTCAGCAAACCTGCCGAGAAAATACAGCAGTCGGCCTACATCTGCTACGAACCGCAGAAACTGGGCATTATCCGCTCGATGTTCAAGAACAACGACTTGAAGCGAGTTATCATCTTTGCGGGGAAAATCAACAAGGTGAAAGACGTGAACCGAGCCTTGCTCCGCATGAAAATCAACAGTGGCGAGATGCATAGCGACCTCACACAGGCCGAGCGCGATGAAATGATGTTCCGTTTCAAAAGCGGGCAAATCGATGTTCTTGTCGCCACCGATATCCTCTCACGCGGAATCGACATCGATGACATCTCGATGGTCATCAACTATGATGTACCCCACGATAGCGAAGACTACGTCCACCGCATCGGAAGAACGGCACGTGCCGACCGCGATGGGCGAGCCGTCACCTTCGTCAGCCAAGAAGACATCTACTATTTCATGCAGATTGAGGACTTCCTCGAGCGAATCATCCCCAAGACACCTCTGCCCGAAGGACTTGGCGAGACGCCTGAATACAAGCCTAACAAAAAGACGGGTTCCCCAAAAAGAGGCTACTACGGAAAGGCGAGAGGACGCGGCGGAAAAGGAAAAGGTCACTCGTCGGGCAACAACGCAGGAAAGCAAACCCGCAAGCCCGGAAAGAGGCCCAATCCCAACAAAAAACACGGAGAGAAGAAAGAATAGGCTTTCGCAACTATGGCGTAATTATCTTTGAAATGGCTTATATAAAATGTAGCGCATGTCGATAGAAAGTGTACAAGCCATATGTACGCTTTGTACAAGCCATATGTACGCTTTGTACATGCCCCATGTACACTCCGTACAGCTATCATGTACACTCCGTACATGCCGCATGTACAACTCTTAGATGCCACATCTGATTTTTGTAAAAGCCCCGTCCCTTTTCAAAAGGCCTTATTCCTCAAGGCAGTTCGTCAAACCGCTTGCGTCCTTTCACATAGTATTGCCACAACAACGAAAACGGTTTGCGTTCCACCGCAGGTGCCTCACGAGAGGCTTGTATGCGCTTGCGGTCGGCTTCGAATTGCCGACGCCATTTCTTAAACTCACGACGAGCCTTGAACACAGCCTTGAACTCGCCCAAGTTCATTTCAAGCAAAAGCATCTTTGCGGCAGCCAGATAATCCAGGAACCAACGCCAACGCATGACATGACGCAACTCGCTGTCGGGCAGACATTTATAAAGCATGGTCAGGTTGTTGCGGAAGTTAAGGAACGTCTTCATCGGATTACCCTTAGGCAACGTGCCACCGCCAAGATGGTAAACCACACTATCTGGCAAGCACACTATCTGTCGGCCTAAGATATTGAGTCGCCAACAAAGGTCGATTTCCTCGTTATGAGCAAAAAAACGCTCGTCGAGCCCGCCCACATTCCAATAGTCTGCGCTACGGATAAAGAGACATGCCCCAGTTGCCCATAGCACCTGCTCCACTTGGTCGTATTGTCCATTGTCAGCTTCGACCGTCTCGAAAAGGCGACCTCTGCAAAACGGATAGCCATAGCGGTCGATAAAACCACCTGCTGCGCCAGCATATTCAAAATTCCCCTTGTCGACATACGAGAGCAACTTCGGTTGGCAAGCCGCCACTTCCTGGTGCTCATCCATATATTTCACCAAGGGAGAAAGCCAATTCCGCGTGACTTCAACATCACTATTAAGCAACACATAATACTCTGCTTCAACCTGCTTCAGCGCCTTGTTATACCCTCCGGCAAAACCATAGTTCTGGTCAAGCGCTATCGTTCTGACCTCTGGGAATTGCTCGGCTAAGAATGCCATAGAATCGTCTGTAGAATGGTTATCGGCCACGTATATCACCGCCTCGTCTTGCGAACACGCAACAACCCCGGAAAGATACTGCTCAAGCATCTTCCTGCCGTTCCAATTCAATATCACTATAGCAATCTTATCCATAACCAAACTCATCAAACAGAATCTCTATTTCATTCAATCGTAGCCATCAAAGCCGTCTTGTCGTGGTTGAAACTACCCAAGCGAACGTTCAACAACTGGTTGTCGTACTCCTCGCGAGCTATTGAGGCCGGGAGTTCCACACGCACATAGTTCTTGGTGAATCCATGCATGGCCCGACCTCGCGAAGCCTTCTCGAACAGCACTTCTGCCTTGCTCCCGATATGGGTTGCATAGAACGCCTGAGTCTTCTCGTCCGAGAGGTCCAGCAAACGCTTTGATCGCACCTTTTTCTCCGCCGCAGAAACTACATATGGGATGCGCAAAGCGGCTGTACCAGGCCGTTCGGAATAGGGGAACACATGCAGCTGGGTGACATCCAAGCCGTTCAAGAAATCGAAACATTCCTCGAACAATTCGGGACGCTCGCCACGAGTACCCACCATCACGTCCACACCAATAAACGCATGGGGCATTCGGTCTTTAATCAGATTGATCTTGTGGGCAAACAACGCCTTGTCATAACGGCGATGCATCAGGCGCAGAACCTCATCGCTTCCGCTTTGCAACGGGATATGGAAATGGGGCATAAAGGCGCGGCTCTGGGCACAATAGTCAACCAGCTCATCATCCAACAAATCGGGTTCCAGGCTGCTGATGCGAAAACGGCTGATGCCTTCCACACCATCAAGCGCCTTGACCAAATCCAGGAAACGTTCGCCCGTGGTCCGTCCGAAATCGCCTATGTTCACGCCCGTGAGCACAATCTCCTTGCCTCCTTCACGCGCTGCCCATTCAGCCTGCTCCACAAGCGAAGCTATCGACGGATTGCGCGAGAATCCACGAGCAAAGGGAATGGTGCAATAGGTGCAATAATAGTTACATCCGTCCTGCACCTTCAGGAAATAGCGTGTGCGGTTTCCGCGTGAGCACGATGGAGCAAACGAGGTAATGTCGCGCGCTTTCTCCACAGCATGATACTCGTGCATGGCCCCTTCTTCTCCCCTTTCGCCCGTCTTTTCGCTCTCACGACGATTCCAAGCCTCGCTCAAGAACTGAATAAGATTAGCTTTTTCATTCGAACCCAGCACCAGGTCCACGCCTTCAATCTGGCTCACGGTCTCAGCCTCCAATTGGGCATAGCAACCCGTCACCACCACAAATGCACCAGGATGCTGGCGCACCATGCGATGGATGGCCTGACGGCATTTATGGTCGGCCACCTCGGTTACCGAACAAGTGTTGATAAGGCAGATGTCGGCATGCTCTCCCTTGCTAGCCGTTCGCACACCCATCTCTTGAAGCATCTGCCCGAAGGTGGATGTTTCTGAGAAATTGAGCTTGCAACCCAACGTGTAGTAAGCTGCTGTCTTGCCCTGAAAGGCTGACGAATCAATCATTTACAATAACCTCTTTCCTTTTTGAATATGCAAAAATACGAAATTATATTGATTCTCCCTTCGCTTCATCATTTTTTTTGTATCTTTGCACACAAGAAATTGCATGATGATGGACAAACAAGAAGATAGCAAGAGAACGACAAAGCGCTTTGCAAAAGCTATTGTTCGCGTGATGGGATTGCCACTCGTCTATATTGGCGTGATGGTTTTGGTGGCCAGCTATGTGTTTGGTTGGAGCCACATCAACGCCGTGCTCTTTACTGGATTAGGCTTTGTTGTGGCAGGTGTGGCAAGCTACATCATCAAAGCAAAACGCGAAAGCCGTTATTGAAAATCACTACTTCTCAGCCGTATAGCGTTTCATCACGCTATATGCATCGTAAAGTCCGAGCTCTCCCGCCTGACTCAAATCTTTCAACCCCTCGTTTTTCAGACCAGCAAAGATGCGTGTCAAGCCACGATTGTAATAGGCTTCAGGCAGATTCGGAGCATGGCGCAAAGCCTCGCCAAACAAGTCTATGGCCTTCGCGTAATTCTTTTGCATGGAAAGCATAGTTGCCTGATTATAAAGCAGATATGCATTATTGGGGCTCATAGACAAGGCTTTTTTCAAATCGTCTGACGAACGAGCTACCTTGAGTTGTCCCTCAGCTCCCGTCAACGCTCCCGACTCGTCCATCATCACGCCACATACGGCACGTTGCCAACGGGCCAATATCGAAGTGGAATCAATGGACAAACAATCGTCGAGGTCGTTCATCGCCTCTTCAAAGTTGTGAGTTGTAGAATGGGCAACGGCTCGTTGCAACAACAAGTTGGCTGCATTACCCACATCGCGCGAAGCACCAATGGCACTTGTCAGAGAGTCGATAGTTTGGAAGAATGCGTTGGTCATTTCTTCGCTGATGGAAGCTGGACGGCATGTGACATAGATTTTCCGAAGCGGATGGTGGCCATTGTTGAAAGCCTCCAGCTCGCTGACGATAATATGATAAGAGTTCATGCCGCCTTGATAAGGCATCAACGACAACGAGAACAAGGGCAGAAGCTCGTTATTGACACTACGGTTCTGAACGGCGCCACGATAATCGTTCTTATACTGAGGCGTCACCACATCTTCATCCACCACCACCCATTGGTCGTATTTCTCCACATCGATGTCACTCAACTTGCGCATCTCGCGAAGCTTGTTCTTGCTCCATCGTTGCTGTATGCCCAAGTGCTTGTCCATCTGCGCCTTGAGCACACGGAACTCATCCAACTCGGCTTGCGCCTTCATGCCCAACTTACGATAGCAAGCGGCACGGCTCATCAGTCCTGCCCAGAAGTTCGGAAACTTCTCGATGACACGCGAATAATCGACGATAGCAGCCCGATAGTTTCCTGTGCGGTCGAGCAACAAAGCACGATTGTAAAGCGCCTGTATGTTGTTGGGTTCATACCGAAGCACAAAGTTGAAGTCCTCGATGGCACGGTTGTCATCGCCTAATTGCTGGCGAAGCAGCCCTCGATTGTAGTGCGACAAGAAATTGTTGGGGTCCATGTCAATAGCCTTGTCGTAGTCTTCCATCGCCTGACGCAACTTGTTCAGGTTCACGCGTGTCATAGCGCGATACATGTAATGGTTCACCACACGCGGCTGATAGTGGATGGCTTTGGTGAAAGCCTCATCAGCCTCACGCCAGTTCTTGCGCTGCATATTGAGACGGGCGCGTATGGACCACGCATTTCCGTCATAAGGATTGTGCTCCAAAGTCTTGTCGAGCCAAACCGAAGCCATTGCGGTGTCGTTCTCGTTCAGATAGGCTTCGGTCTGCAAAGAATAGGCGTTGTTCAAGTCAGGCCAACGCTTCACGATATACTCAAGGTCCTCGTGTGTCTGCTTCAAATCCTTCATAAAGAAACGGCAGTAGGCACGATTGTACCAATAGCCTTTCTGGTCGGGATTCAGCTTCAGCGCATGCTCGTAATCGTCGATGGCCTCAGCATATTTCTGCTGCCGGATACGGCTTTCGGCTCGTGCACTAAAAAGCTGATGGATGTAGGGATTCAACTCGATGGCCTTGTTGAAATCGCTCTCAGCACCCACATAATCGTCGAGTTGCAACTTGCAGAGTCCGCGATAATACCAAGGCTCATACAGGTAAGGTTTGGCCGAGAGCACATGGTTGAAATGCTGGATAGCCACCACATAGTCTTGGTTGTCGTAAGCTATCTGGCCAGAGATAATCAACCTATCGGTACGGAATTGGGCGTAAGCGCCAATAGGACGGCTTACACTAACGAAGACCAACAAAAAAAAGAACACAAAGAAACACCCGCGCCTAAAGCGAAACATCGTTAGCGCACCGGTCTCTTTGTGTTTCATTCGGTTCATATCAAGCAAGATTCCATCTCGGATGGAATGCGGTTTTCGGGGTTTAGTTCCTTTGACAGACGCCCATGTGCTTACTTTCTGACAGCTTTCGTACGGTAAGAACAACGATAGCGTCCTTGCAACAGGGCTTTCAACTTGTTTTTGATGAGTTGCTTGCGCAGAGGTGAGATGCGGTCGATAAACATCTTGGCATCAAGGTGGTCAAACTCGTGTTGCATCACGCGAGCCAGATAGCCGTCAACCCACTCGTCGTGTTCCTGGAAATCTTCATCCATATACTTCACACGGATTCTCGTGGAGCGTGTGACATTCTCGTGGATACCCGGCAACGACAGGCAGCCTTCTTCCATGGTCTTCTTAGGAGCCTCCTCGTCTATCTCCACAATATGAGGATTGATGTAAGTACGCCTGAAGTCTTTGTACTCGGGAAGGTCCTCGCTCAACACGTCCAAGTCGATGACGGCCAAGCGGATGTTGAGGCCGATTTGAGGAGCAGCCAAGCCCACGCCTTCGGATGCTGTTAACGTCTCATACATGTTGGCAATGAGCTGCTTCAAATCAGGATAGTCGGCCGTGATATCCTCAGAAACCTTTCTGAGCACAGGCTGACCATATATATAAATAGGTAATATCATTTAGATGTCTGAATGTTCTGATTAAACGTTAGGATGCGACTTTCTGGATTCCAGATAATCGCGCAAGATGATGGTGGCACTAATCTCGTCGACCAACTCTTTGTTCTGGCGCGCCTTGCGCCTGAGTCCTGCGTCGAGCATGGCCTGATGAGCCAAAACCGACGTGAACCGTTCGTCGTAGTATTCAATGGGAATCTGTGGTTGCGACTTCCGCCAACGTCTCACGAACTGCTCCACGCGAGCCATATTCTCGCTGGGCTGCCCGTTGGTTTGCCGCGGTTCGCCAATCACAATCCGCTCTACAGGTTCACGGCTGATATAGGACAACAAAAAGTCGTACAGTTCAGATGTAGAAACAGTCGCCAATCCGCCAGGAACAATCTGAAGCGGATCGGTGACTGCTATACCAGTACGTTTCTTGCCGTAGTCGATGGAAAGGATTCGCATAGGTGATGGATGATGAGTGATGGGTGTTGACGATAGCCAACTATCAGCCAAAAGCGAAGCGAGCTAACACCCAACACCTACACGCGAAGCATGGTTTACTTGTTATAAAGCAACCAAGCGTCGGGATATGTGCTGCGGAAAGCATCGCGCGAACGAACAGCATCAGCCTTGTCGTTGAAGGTGGTGGCGATAACGCGATACATGGGTTTTGCAGCATTGTTGCGAGCGATTTGTGCATCGTATCCGGCAGCCTTCAAGCGGTTCTGCAAGCCCTCGGCATTGGCCGACAGAGAGAACGAGCCAACAACCACGCTATAAGCCTTCAAGCCAGAACCGTTGACGAGCGATACGCTCTCGTTGCGAACAACCACGTTGTCGTTGTTGTCAACAACAGTTGTCTGCGTTGCGGGCTTCTCCACCAGCGGAGTAACAACTGGAGTCTCGGGAATGTCGGTTTCGGTGTTGTTGTAATTCTGAGCAGCCTCGGCCTCGGCAGCCTTAGCCTTGTCGTATGCTTTCCGATAGGCGCTTTCCTTAGACTTGCAACCTGTCATCACTAATGCTGCACACAATGTGGCGCACAAAACAATTGATTTCTTCATAATTCTTTTTTGTATTGATAATTAAACTTATAATCGATATTAATTGGTGCGAAATTACTAAATATCTGACAAAAAACACAGAAAAAGCCACATAAAGTTTGTTAAATCACGCAAACAGAGCCTTTTTGACAAAAAATAACAGCATTTTCCTTTGCAAATCGGCAAAGAATTGCTACATTTGCGTATCAAATATGTTTTACATTTCTAAATCACATAACGTATGAAAACAATAAGTTACATCAGCGCTTTCCTCGGAGGCGCAATCGCCGGAGCCGCTCTCGGATTGCTCATGGCACCTGAAAAGGGAACTGACACTCGCAACAAGATTAGCGATGCTGTTGATGATTTCTGCAAGAAGCACAACATCAAACTGAGCCGCAAGGAAGTTGACGACCTCGTTGACGACATCAAGGAAGCTGCTGCTGAAGTTGTAGATTAATTAGGTGTTGGGGGTTAGCACGCTACGCTTTGGGGTGTTAGCTATTAGCCATCATCCACCACCCCTCACCCTTCACCCGTAAGTTTCCGCATGTTCTCGAACGACAACAACATTGAGACGATTGGCCAACTGGCGGAAGTCGTCAAGCACTACATCGGGCTTCAAACCGAATATGTGAAGCTGGATGTCATAGAGAAAGTGGTGAGGCTCATAACCGTCATCACCTTGACGCTTGTGCTCTCGTTTTTGGTCGTTCTCATTCTGATCTACCTCTCGTTTGCCGTTGCCTACGCCCTCATGCCCGCCGTGGGTGGAGTGTGGGCATTCAGCATTGTTGCCATCTTCTATTTCCTGGTGTTCATCCTGTTCGTGGTGTTCCGCAAGAAATGGATTGAGAAGCCTGTGGTCAAATTCTTGGCAAGTCTGTTAATGGAGTGATTATCGCATGGAAAACGAATTAGACATCACCACCTCTGCGGCCTACAAGTCGCTTGAGGAAATCCGCACGCGGAAAGATTCGCTGAAAAAGCAGATCAGGAAAGACGACCAAGAAATCCGCACGCTTTGGGGCAACTTGTTCCACAAGCCCGAACCATTGGGCGTGATGACCCCATCCAAACGCATTACCGGCCTGATGAGCACGGGAGCGGGAGTGCTCGATGGCATCATCCTCGGATGGAAGCTATACCGAAAATTCAAATCTGGCAAACGATCCAAAAGACGCTGAGACCCACAAAGTCCCAGCGTTTTTTTATGGCTTACACTTTGCAAAAACTTTCGAAAGAATGTGGAGCGAGATTGGGGTTCCATTCAGGTATATACAAAAAAAATGGAGTACCGCTGTACCCCAACCTTTGTTAACCTTAAATCTAATACTATGAAAAACACACATGCAAAGATATAACTTTTCTACGAAACTGCAATAAAAACGCACAAAAAAGTGCGAAATAATAACAATCATTAACTAAAACGACCGTTTTTGTCACTATTTCTAATCAAACTTCGATGGTCAAGCCGTCGTAAGCGAACGAAAAACCAGCCGGCAAACGACGGTTGGCATCGTCGTGAAAACCGATGCGATGGGTGAGGTGGGTGAAGTAGGTGCGCTTAGCCCCTACCCTTCTCGAGAAAGCAATGGCCTCGTCGACGAGCATGTGCGAATGGTGCTCTTTCTCAAAACGCAACGCGTTGACCACCAACGTCTCCACACCTTCAAGATAAGGCATCTCAGAATCGGCAATGGTCTTCATGTCGGTGATATAGGCAAAGGTACCGAATCGGAAAGCGAGAATCGGGAGCCTGCCATGCATCACCTGGATGGGCATGCATTCGATATCGCCTATGTGCAACGGTTCGTGCGGCGTGAGTGTATGCAGTTTCAGCAAGGGAACACCCGGGTAGAGATGCTCCAAGAAACAATAGGGCATCGTCTGATGCAGACTCTTTTCAGTAAGGGCGTCGGCATAGATATCAAGGTTGCCGAACACGCAAAACGCGCGCAGGTCGTCGATTCCCGCCACATGGTCGTAATGGATATGTGTGAGCAGCACGCCATCGGGCTTGATGAAAGGCAAGGGCATGAGTTGCTGGCGGATGTCGGGGCCGCAATCGATGAGCAGCCGAGTGGTCTCTGTTTCCAGCAATCCCGCACTCCGCAACCGCTTGTCGCGAGGGTCTGTGCTTCGGCACACCTCACATTGGCACCCCAATGAAGGCACACCACCCGACGTTCCTGTTCCTAAAAAAGTAAAACGCATCATATTTTATAAAGGGCTTAAAGGGTTTAAAGGGGAGTGAGGGGCATAAAAAAGGGACAATTGCTTCTTGTAAATGCTTTTATCAGAGTTATACAATGTTCACTTCCGGATGAATCTCGATTCCAAAACGCTCGAGAACATCCTGTTGAATCCGTTTGCACAAAGCGACAACCTCGTCACCCGTAGCGCCACCCTTGTTCACCAACACCAATGCCTGACGGCTGTGTACGCCAGCACGCCCTAACGTCTTCCCTTTCCAGCCGCATTGGTCAATCATCCAACCGGCGGGAATCTTCACGCGTTCGGCATCAACCACATAATGCGGCATACCCGGATATTGGGCGGCCAACTCCTCATATTTCGCAACGGGAACAACCGGGTTCATGAAGAAGCTGCCCGCATTTCCCTCCACCTTGGGGTCGGGGAGTTTTGCGTTGCGTATGTCGATAATCACCTGCCGAAGCTGGCTGAGCGTGGGACATTCAATCCCCTTGCGCTCCAACTCGGCCTTGATGTTTCCATATTCAAGGTTCAACCCAGCGTCCAGTTTCAGGGCGTAAGACACCTCAACGATGAGATATCGGTTTTTCCACTCGTTCTTGAACTTGCTGTTCCGGTAGGCATAGCCGCATTCTTCAGGCGCGAACCTGCGCACGAGACCCGTGCCCATTTCAACGCCCACCACCTCGCGGATGATGTCGGCCACCTCAGCGCCATAGGCCCCGATGTTCTGCACCGCGCTGGCTCCCACTTCTCCCGGAATAAGCGACAGATTCTCGGCTCCGTAGTAGCCACGCTCCACGCAATAAGCCACCCCGTCGTCCCATGTCTCGCCGCTGCCGCAAGTCAGAATAACCTCCTGACTACCGGCTCCTGACTCCTGACTCGTTCCCCGCTCCTCGCGAATCCCCTTGATGGCCGAATGCACCACCGTCCCCTGATAATCGCCCGTGAGCAACAAGTTGCTACCGCCGCCAACAATCAGCAGAGGCTCATCAGCATCCTGCAGCATCGTGGCCACCTCGCGAGCCTCGTCAACCGACTCAAACTCCACGAACCGACGACAACGCGCCTCTATGCCAAACGTATTGTGAGGCAGCAAGTTATAATCACGAAAATCTTTTATCATGGTCTAATAGTTAAATTTCACGAGTTTCCAGTTCAAGCCTTTCTTCCTGAACGTCATCTGAATCTCCAAGCCGTTGGCCACACCTCTCACCACAAAATATTTCTGGTTGTCCGACACATATTGCTGACCGTAAATCACATTCCAGATGACGCCCTCCGGAATCAGTCCCGGCTTGAACATAGGCCATTGCTCGGGCGTGATGGTGCCGGTAATCGTGCTGAAGTCGTCGTCGGGGTCGGGAGCGGTGAAGGTCACAAACTCGTTGATGCTATGCTGCTGGAAGGCGCTGTCGGTAGCAAACTTCTGATAGAAATCCAGGAACGAGGCATTCGTGTTCTGATACATCTCGTTCTCGTGTATCGACGTCATCATCCATTTGCCGTCGATATTGTCGAACACATACTGAACCACGTTCTTCCTCTCAAGGAAAATCTTCTCCAGCACCACGTGAACCACCGACGTGTCGTTCACAATCTCCATCTGCTCGGCATTGTCGAAAATCAAGGTGTAGTAGCCGTCTTCCATGAAGAAATAGTCCATTGCCCATTGCTTCTTCTCCATCTGCCTCACCTTCTCGCCGTTCTCAAAGACAGGCAGGGGGAACTGTATGCGCTGCGACTGAAGCCGCTTGTTGCCCGCGAAGTTGAAGAAGAAGTCGTCGAAGAGCTCATCGGCTCCCTTCGGCATCACGCCTTGCTCCTCGGCCTCCCGGATAGAGTCGGAGTCCACCTCTACGGACAACGAGTCATCGGCAACGGGTCTGCGGTCGTTACATCCCGTCGTCGTGAAACAAAAGGGCATCAACACAACGCTCCACAATAGGAAGAAAGCACCTTTTTTCATAACAAATCTAAACAAATCCGCCTTGTAGGTTCTCAAATTTGTGCAAAATTACAACTTTATTTCGATATATTTCCGTTTTTGAGCTAAAAATATTACCTTTGCAGAAAATTTGTAAACATCCATAGATATGCTATTAGACAAAATAGACGAACTTCTGAAAGAAGTAAGCACGCTCTCGGCCAAAAATGCCGAGGAAATCGAACAACTCCGACTGAAATATCTCAGCAAGAAAGGTGAAATCAACGCCCTCATGGCCGACTTCCGCAACGTGGCGGCCGAAGAGAAAAAGGCCGTGGGCATCAAAATCAACGAGCTCAAGCAGAAAGCATTCGACAAAATCAACGAGCTCAAAGAGCAGTTCGAGGCTGCCGACACCGTCAGCGACGACATCGACCTCACGCGCACGCCCTACCCCATACCCCTCGGCACGCGCCATCCGCTCAACATCGTGAAGAACGAGATTGTAGACATCTTCCAGCGCATGGGATTCACCCTTGCCGAAGGACCCGAAATCGACGACGACCTCCACGTCTTCACCAAGCTCAACTTCGCCGCCGACCACCCCGCACGCGACATGCAAGACACCTTCTTCATCGAGACCAACCCCGACGAGGTGGCCAAGAACGTCATCCTCCGCTCGCATACATCCAACGACCAGGCACACTACATGGAGACCCATCAGCCGCCCATACGCGTCATCTGCCCAGGCCGCGTCTATCGCAACGAGGCCATCTCAGCCCGCGCACACTGCTTCTTCCATCAGGTGGAAGGACTCTACGTAGACAAGAACGTCTCGT
>ODAI011680495.1_pt1 | contig 16039 bp, 11 predicted proteins | sample 1539321 | NCBI WGS metagenome assembly ODAI01 (sample SAMN02144231, study PRJEB22623) | gut metagenome | biome: sheep rumen | host: Ovis aries | place: New Zealand
AATGGGCTTCAAGACCGATAAAATCATTCTCGGACTGCTTGCAACAGTATTTGTTTTCCTGATAAGCTTTTATCTTCTTGTTGCAATTGCATATCTTGCAATTTCACTTTCAAACACTCTTCTGTCCAACAAGAGGGGAAAAGGCTTCATCAGCTTTGTGTTCTTCATCATACTGTATATTGTGATCACCATTATTTCGAACAAGCTTCCGCATATAGGTTCGGATAGCTTCGATAATCTTACTGAAGCAATGCGTTACAATATTCCACAGTATCTGTTCAACCTCGTAATGATGATCGCGTGCTTCTATTCAAGCGCATGGCTCTTGAACAACAAGATCAACCTGTAATTTTTAAACATCATGCCGCAGGCATAAATCAGGGGCGGTTCCTTTCGGAGCCGCCCCTTTTGTATTTCCGGTTTAAATTCCGTCTTTGTTTCTTATGTTTCACTGTTCGGGTTTGAACATGCTCTTGGGCGCCTTGCAGATCGCGCATTTAAAGTCTTCGGGAAGCTCTTCCCACTTTGTACCTGCAGCGATTCCAAGCTCGGGTGCGCCTTTCGCCTCGTCATATACCCAGCCGCAGAGCTGGCATACATATCTCTTGAAACCTGCTTCGCCTGTCTCAACCTTAACATCGGGGTCAAGCGCTTTGATATCAGCTGCGATCTCCTCTTTGATCATCGACACATTGTCGTCCTCAGCCGGAGCCTTTTTCCCTGCTTCCTCGAACATGCTCTTAGGCACCTTGCAGACGGCACACTTGAAATCATCGGGCAGATCCTCCCATCTGGTTCCGGGAGCAATGCTCATCTCGGGAACACCGAGAGCCTCGTCATATATCCAGCCACAGGCCTTGCACATGAACTTTCTGTAGCCTTCACCCGAAGCGCTTACTTCGATCGCCGGATCTGCTTTCAGCTCATCCGGGATCACGATTTCAGCCGGCTCATTTCCCAGCAGGCTCTTTACAAGTGCCGGGATCAAAGCAAGATCGGCCTCCTCCGGATTCCAGTTTGAACGTACCTGCTCATCGATCACGTCAAAGCCCGCATCGGCAAGTCTTTCTTTGAGTATCTTTACCGACTCGCCGCTCCAGCCGTAGCAGCCGAAAGCAGCAGCCTTCTTATTCCTGAATTTCAGGGTCTTAAGGAAGGAAAGGAAAGCCGAAACGCTTGTAAGCACATCGTTCACGCAGGTAGGAGAACCGACGGCGATCGCCTTTGATTTAAACACTTCGGTCATCACATCGTTCTTGTCAGCCTTTGAAACATTAAGCACCTTTACAACGGTCTTGGGACTTACCCTGTTGATTTCCTTTGCAATCGCATGCGCAAGCGTCTTTGTACCTTCCCACATCGTATCGTAGGGAATGGTTATCTGGTCTTCCTGATAATTATCGGCCCAGAGCTTGTACTTTTCAACGATCTGCATCGGTTTGTCGCGCCAGATCACGCCGTGTGAAGGAGCGATGATATCTATCGGAAGCCCGAGTCCTTCTATTTCTTTGATCTTCGGATTTACAAAGCCTGCGAAAGGATGGATGATGTTTACGAAATACTTCATTGCCTCCTTGTAAAGCAGGCACTGGTCCGCAAGGTCGTTAAAAAGCTCTTCAACGGCAAAGTGCTGACCGAAGGCATCCATCGAGAAAAGGATGTTGTCTCCCGTCATATAGGTAGCCATCGAATCGGGCCAGTGAAGCATCTTCATTTCGATAAAAATAAGCTTCTTGCCGTTGCCTATCTCAATGCTGTCGCCTGTCTTTACGACATGGAAATCCCAGCCGCGCTTTCCGTACTGACCCTCAATGCTTTTTACAGCCTGCGCGGTACAGTAGATGGGTGTTCCCGGAATTTCCTCCATCAGCCTCGGAAGCGATCCCGAATGGTCCGCCTCGCCGTGCTGCATAATAATGAAATCGATCTTCTTTATGTCGGTTTCCGACTTAAGATTATTTAAAAACTCGTCTCTGTGAGGAGTCCAGACGGTATCGACAAGAACGGTCTTTTCCTCTTCTATCAGATAGGCATTCTGGCTCGAACCGTTATGTATCGAATACTCGTCACCGTGAAATTTTTCAAGTTCCCAGTCGATATAACCGACCCATGAAACATTATTTTTAACCTTCTTACGCATTATTGTAAACCTCCGGATATTGCGTTATTCATATAATTTTCTGCGATCTTCATGATGCTTTGATTTGCCCTCCGAGTGAGGAAGATCGTTATAGTGAAGCAGTGTTACCGCAGCCTTAAGGCCAACTACCTGACGGATCACCGACTGAACCTTTGCAGCATAGGCTCCTTCATTAAAGCCCTCTGCATTCCAGATCCTGTCTTCCACCTCGACCTGGACCTCGAAGGTATCCTCGTTGCCCACACGGTCAACAATTATCATGTAGTGAGCCGTGCAGCCGTCAACGGTAAGCAAAGCTGCCTCAACCTGTGAAGGGAAGACGTTAACGCCGCGGACTATCATCATGTCATCGGTACGTCCCTTGAAGCGCTGTATTCTTGCCATGGTCCTTCCGCACTTGCACTTTTCATATCTAAGGCTTGTAAGGTCTTTAGTCCTGTAACGGAGAAGGGGCATGCCCTCTTTGGTAAGAGTGGTGATCACAAGCTCGCCCGTCTCGCCTTCCGGAACCTGCTTTAAGGTCACGGGATCAACGATTTCCGGATAGAAATGATCCTCCCAGATGTGAAGTCCTGCATGATACTCGCAGTCGGTTGCAACACCGGGTCCGACGATTTCTGTAAGGCCGTAGATATCGTATGCCTTGATACCCAGCATGCTCTCGATCTGTTCCCTCATATTGTCGGTCCAGGGCTCAGCGCCGCAGATCGCATATTTAAGCTTGATCTTGTCAAGAAGTCCCTGGTCGCGAAGAGTCTCGGCAACATGTAGAAGATAAGAAGGAGTACATGCGATCGCAGTTACCTCGCAGTCTATCATCATGTCGATAAGCTTCTTTGTGTTACCGGTTGACATCGGTATAACCATAGCACCAAGATACTCGGCACCGTAATGTGCGCCGAGACCGCCGGTGAAAAGTCCGTAGCCGTAAGCTACCTGGATAACGTCATCTCTGGTGATTCCGATCATTGCCATACATCTTGCAACAACCTCCGCCCAGATATCGATGTCGCGTCTTGTATATACCGCAACCTTGGGCTTTCCTGTTGTTCCGCTTGATGCCTGAAGGCGGACAAGCTCCGATTTCGGCACCGATGCAAGACCGAAAGGATAATTGTCTCTGAGGTCAATATAGGTGGTAAACGGAAGCTTTTCGATGTCATCCACTCCCTTGATATCGCCGGGCTCAAGTCCGAGCTCCTGCATTTTCTTACGGTAATACTCATTGTTGTGGTAAATTCTGTCTACAAGCCTTGCAAGCCTTACATCCTGCAGGCTCTTGAGTTCCTCTCTGGTCATGCACTCTTTTGCTTCGTTCCAGATCATTTATTTATCCTCCCAGGGTTATATTTTAACTGCATTAAATATCAATTGCACTAAAGCCTAATATATCATAAAAGCTAAAAAAACACAAGAAAAATCATTCTTCCTTATCTTCCGGTTTGTCCTCCGGCTTATCCTCAGGCCTATCCTCATATTTATCCTTAAGGTTCTGCCATTCCTCTTCTTTTTTCCTGTTTTCTTCCTCTTCCTGTTCCTTTTTAACTCTCTCCTGTTCCATTTCCATAATAGCCTTCTGGGTTTTCTCGTCAACCTCAAGGCTTTCTTTTGCGGCAACGGACTCGTCGGCAAAGCTGTCGAATATTTTCTGCTTTTCCTCAAGCATCTTTACTATCTGCTCATCAACCGTATCCTCACAGAGAAGACGGTAAACAAGGACGTTTCTTGCCTGGCCCATTCTGTAGGCCCGGGAGATCGCCTGATTTTCTATCGAAGGCTTAAGCTGGGGCTCGCAAAGCACCACAACGCTTGCCGCCTGTATGTTAAGGCCCGTGCCGCCCGCCTGGATCTGGGCAACCAGCACCTTTCCCGCTTCTGCGGCAGTAAATTCGTCAACCAGCTCCTGACGCTTTTCGGGAGAGATCGCGCCGGTGATCGGGCCAATGCATTTATCGCCGAGGCTCGCCATCACCTTTTCAATAGTCTTCACAAAGAAGGAGAACACGATAACCTTTCTGCCTTCGTCCTCTGCCTTTTCGCAAAGCTCCAGAAGTCTTTTTGTTTTTGAAGAATTTTCGGGGGAATATTCATCGAATTTCCATGAGACCTGACGCATGTCAACAAAGCTCTCTCTGACGACCGCACTGAAATATGCCTGTTTTTCGGGCAGGGTAAGCTCACACCATTCCTCAGCCTCGGTAAGCTCGGGCAGTTCCGTAAGCACAGCCTCTCTTGTTCTTCTGAAATATACGGGGGCGATGGTTTCCCTGAACAAAGGAGCCTCCGACAGGCTCTTTAAATTTGCTATCTTAGCAGCTATTTCCGGCTGCAGACAGCCGATCAGAAACTGCATTTCGTCAACCCTGTTCTCAAGCGGAGTACCCGTCATGAACAGTACTCTCTCCACATTTTTCCGTAGATCCAGAAGGTTCTTTGTTCTTTGTGCCTGGGGGTTTTTAACATAATGAGCTTCATCCACAACCATCATCGAAACCTTGAAATCCGGCTCAAGCTCAACTTTACCGAGAGATTCATAGTTGGTGACAAGAACCCCTCCTTTTTCCTTCCACTCTCCGACTCCTGTTGACAGCGTGTTTCCGTGAAGCTTGACAGGAACAAGATCGCTGTGTTTTTTAAGCTCCCTGCACCAGTTTTCGATAACGCTGGCCGGACACACAACGATAAAATGAGTTGCTCCGGCATTTCTTACCGACACCATGGCGCCGATGGCCTGTACTGTCTTACCGAGACCCATCTCATCGCCAAGGAGCACATTGCCCTGAGCAAGTACATACTGAACGCCGAACATCTGATAGCTTCTCAGGGAGCATTTAAGGCCTGTGAGGTTAAGCTCAACGCTTTCAACCTTCTTTGCCATCTCCTCCGGAAGCCCGTAGAGCGTGCCCTTATTGTCAACCTTGCCCCGGCTTACTTTTTCAAGCAGTACAAAATATTCCGCGGCATTTTTTTCAAAATCATCACGGTAAACTTCCCTCGGCGGTTTGGTAACCTTTCCGAAAAGATCGATAAGCTCCCTGCTCTTTTCTCCGAACGATCCGTAGATCAAAAGATCGATGGAGCTCACCATGTCCTTTGCAGTCTGTTTCTTCCGGGCATTTGCCATGAACCACTTGACTCTGCCCGTTGCCGGCTCGGAAAGCACGTAGGCATTGGTTATCGTCTCGTGGGCAGTATCATAGTACTGCTTTGCGGCTTTTCGAAGAGGCGGCAGCTTACGGCTGATGTAGAGCGCACGTATAAGCTGGTCGGCCTCGGGAGTATTATCGTCTAAGGTAAGTTTGATATGAAGGGATTTATGGGCATTTTCTGCGATCTTATCAGAGTTTTCCCTGATTTTTCTTGCCATCTGCTCACCTATTCCTCTTACCATGGTGAGCTGGTTCACGCTCAGATTCTCAAGCTGCCAGATATTGTTTATTCCGGCATTCCGAAGCAGGGAGGTCCTGATACCGTCCTTATCGCGGTTCACCTCCTCGACATCGACAGCCTCAAGTATTTCCTTAAGTTCGTCAAAAACAAAAGCATCAAGCGCCGCCCTGACAGTCCTGTCCGCCTTCGCCTCGCTGTCTTTGATCTTCTTAAGCTCATTGTCGATGAACATGATGGTATTTCTGGATTCTTCGACCTTCGAATAGTCCGGATTGTTACCGAAAAGTCCCATGTTGCTTCCCTCCGTGAGATATACTGAAACCTATTTTAGCATATTTTGAGGGAGTAGGCTATATTTTTGTGGTATTTAAATCAACATTTATATCAACTTATACCAACATCATGCTTCAAGTTCGGTCATGATGTCGCCGGGATCGAATTTTGTATTTTCTGCCATTTCTCCCTGCTCTGCTTGACAGAAAATCAAAATACGGTTATCATATCATAGAACAGGATCCACCAATTTAACGATTTGAGGAGTTATTTCAACAATGAAGTATAAAGCAGTGATTTTTGATATGGACGGAACGATATTAGATACCGTATCGGACCTTATGGATGCGATAAACTATGCAATGGCACTAAGAGGCCACAGGCATGACTATGACTATGAAACAACAAAGCTTTTGTTCGGAAGCGGCGTGAAGGTTGCTTTCGAGCGCGCGCTCGCGCTTGAAAACGGTGCTCCCTACTCTTCTTTGGAAGCTATCGGAATGACAAACGAAGGCGAGGAATTCGGAGTCGATCAGGGCGAGGTCACTAAATTGATGGATATTTACCTTCCATACTACAACTCGCACTGTCTGATAAAGACCGGACCTTATCCTGGGATAAACGAACTGATCGCAAAGCTCAGGAAGGAGCAGGTCCTTACCGCAGTTGTTTCAAACAAACCGGAATCCGCCGTCATTTCCCTTGTCAATGACCTGTTTACCGGCCTTTTTGACTACTCTGCTGGCGAAAAGCCGGGTATAAAAAGGAAACCCGCACCTGATATGGTACGGGCTTCGCTGGATTATTTCGGTATTGACCGCAGTCTGGCAGTATATGTCGGGGATTCGGAAATCGATATGCTGACCGCCGAAAATTCCGGTCTTGACTGCATCTGCGTCGACTGGGGCTTCAGAGGAAAAGCCTTCCTTACGGAACATAATGCAGGAACAATTGTTTCGGACTGCGAAGAGCTCTATAAGGCTCTTTGCTGACCTAATTTATCAGATCCTGTATTTCATCCATTATCTCATCATAAGTTATTTCATTGAATTCGGGATTTCCTTCATCAAAGCTGAGATATGCGCAGTCGCTGTGATAGCTTTCACCGAAAGCATCATACAGCGTAAAGTAGTAAATATACATTTCACTGTCGCTGTTCTCTACGATCTTTTCTTTTTTGATCATCTGCTTTTTGCTGTCATATTTTACAGCGTCAAGCGTCAGCTCCTCATAGCCCGAGCCTTCAACAAGTATATTATAGATCGGTTCGATCTTATCTCCGTCCTTAAGCTCCTTAAAGTCTCTGCTTGCTACACCGCTGTCGTCTGACGGTATGTAGGCATACAATATCTTATAGCTTCCGTCGGCCCTTTCATAGCTGAAAAGGATGTTCACTCTTTCGCCGTTGAGCTTTGCCGGGAAGCTGTAAAGATCTCTTTCCGAGGTTTCTTCCATGATGTATGCCGGTATCGCGTCTCCGTTAAAGGTATACCAGGTTCCGTCAAAGCCGTCGACAAAGCGTCCGTTCTTGAAATCGGCCGAAATGTCTCCGGTTTCGCCGAGCTCCATCACCACCACACCGTTATCGGTATTTGTGGCATAGATTACAAACATGTCTACCCTTACAAGACCCTCAAGACCCTTTGTGATGTTCATCTCAAGATAATCCTTATCGTTAAGCTTTGCGATGCCGTCAAGTACATAGTCTTCCTTTTTTATGGAATCCTTTTCATCAACATCGTCCGCTGCGGTTTCAGCGGCCTGCTCAACTATTTCAACGTCGGTATCCCAGTAATCGCCCAGCTTTTTGTCAAGATAAGATGCATACCAGTAATATTCCGGCATGTAACTGATGTTTTCGATATAGGGATCCATCGTTGCCGACATCTGCATTCTTACCGCTCTTTTATAGGTTGCATCGCTCTCTCCGGGGTAGAGCTTTTTATAGTATTTTTCCAGACCGCTTACAAAGGCGGAATCCGGGCAGTAGAACATCAGCCCGGTGGTTTTGCTTCTTGCGACACCCTGCACGCTGTAAATATTGTCATTTATTATCTCTGCGATATTGTCATCGGCCTTTGAATCATTCATGAAATCCGAAATATTTTCAACATAATTGCCGAGATCGACAAGAGCAGGCACGCCGTAGGTATCTGAGCCGAAATGCTCCGCATCCTTTGATGCTCTCTGGAAGGCAGTGAAGCTTTCCATGTCATAGGTACTGTAATACATGTATTTTGTGAGCTCGGCATAGTTTTTTATCAGCTCGTCCATGCACGAAAGATCAATCATCGACATTGTTGAACGCGAGAAAATGTTTTCGGCGTCATAAGCATCCATGCCGGTCTTTTCGCTGGCATTTTCACCCTTTTTGATGAAGCTGTCGCAGATCACCTTGCCGAAATCCGAGGCATCGCAATCGGGATTTTTCGAGATATAGTTAAGCACTTCCTTATGGGACCAGCCGATAGCGGGCGCGGATTCTTCGGAAGCGACCATGTAATCCGCATGATCCGAAACGGCTGCGGCAAATTCAATCGATGCGGTCACACAGGTCTCAAACCCTAAGATGTCAAAATATATTCCGCCGTCGTCAAGGGCCTGCCTGAGCTCCGACATTACCAGGCAGTCATTTTTAAGCTCGCCCTTATCGATTTTCTTCTTGTCGTCAAAGTAATTGTAGAAATTCTCGTTGTCATCCTTGAAAAAGATCGTATCGCATTCTATGCAGCCGTAGGGCATCTCATAGCCGTGATCCCAGAAGACAAGCATGTAATGCTTTGCGGGATATTCTTTTGTTCCCCACTTGATAAAATCGGAAAGAGTCGATGCCTCGCCCATTGAAGCAAGCTTTGCGCTTTCAAGCACTTCAACCTTGTCATCATTTACCTTGAAGCGGGCAAGCTCATCCTCGGGAATGTCGATCTTGGACCAGATATTGCCCTTCATTTCGTCATTGCGCCACTTTCTTGTTCCGCCGGTTTCGACTATTACATTGATATTGTCGGCGATATCCGCCTGCCCCATTTCCGAAAACATAAGCGAGGCATATGGGATATCCCTTCCTCCCTCAACAAACTCAAGATCTGTACCGCAGACATAAAAAAGAATGGTCCAGTCGGCGTCGGCATCCGCATCTCCGCGCTTGCCCTTGCCCGAGGAGGATTCTTTGTCGCCTGAGGATTCTTTGCCTTCGGAGGATTCTTTACTGCCGGAGGATTCCTTGCTGCCTGACGATTCTTTGCTGCCCGATGATTCATCCGCTGACGAATCGTCGCTTATCACCCTGCCGTCCTTTCCCATGCTCTTGTTTCCCTTGTTTTTTTTATTATCCCTGTTCACCAGTACTGCCGAAACAACGATAACGCCTGCAAGTATGAAGACACATATCAGGATTATGGTAACTATGGTTTTTCTGCTTTTTTCACTCATGATCTATTGTCCTCGATAAGTAAATAAAAAGCCCCATCATGCGACGGGGCCTTGTCTTACATTTTGAATGATACCTTCATTGAAAGGTAATTTCTGAAATCCTTGTATTCCTTCTGGGTAACATCAACCGGATGAGTCTCCAGAGTAGCCCATGCATTTGAAAGATGATAATAGCTTGTTCCGTAACGCTCGATGATGAACGAAGGAGTCATCTGCCAGAGCTTGAATACCGAAACATCCTCAAGCTCCTGCTCGGCAAGTGCCTGAATAGACTTCTGAGCGCCCATGAAAGAGCTCATACCGTCGATAATGCCGTAAACATCATTTCCGACCCTGTCAAGTATCTTAAGGGATCTTGCGGTCATCTCTCCGAGTATTGCAGCCATCCTGTCAAACTTCGCATTTTCGCTTTTCATCTCATCAAGCTTAAGGAAGTATGCAATTCTTGCTTCGGTGTAGCCCGCACGGAAATCCGACCAGCTCTTGAAGGACATACCCATCTTTCTTGTAAAAAGCAGGGGCATGTCAATGGTGCCGATCTGGTGGTCAAGACAGTGCTGCAGCTCTCTTACAAGTATGCGAACTGCCTCCTCTTCGGTCAGGTCATGGGTTGCAACCACTGCCGCATAGCTTTCGTCAAGCGACATCGGTTCAAACCAGCGGCTGCGTCTTCTCTCTACCATATTCTGGCCGAGTCCGAGAAAAGCGGCCTTGTTTGCGTCTTCGGGTCTGGCCTCTCTCCATGCTTCCTTGAACTGCTCATGGATACCGATGCGGGTATTCGCGGGCATTACAAGTATCGCACCTTTGTCCCAGTCAATATATTCTTCGACTTTTTTAATTATATCCTCTTTATTTAACATAAAGTCTCCTTGGTATTCGATACTGAGATAAATGTATCACATTTTTCATAATTTTGCAAGAAGAAAACTATTGCAGTCGCTATTTTTTTATTGAAATTGCACAATAAACATAGTTGTTTTACACAAGCCTTGAAAAATACCCGTCGATTTCGGAAAACAGTTCCTTATTGACCTCCGAAGCCTTTACCCTGTCCGTACCGGAATATATCCCGTCAAGAACTTCTGCCGGCAGCTTATATTTATCGTCCGTGTTGTATTCCAGCTCTGCCGCCCTTACCTTTTCGTCTATCGTTTTGGTATACTGCTTTGCGGCAAGGGAAATAAACATATCCTCGTGGCCGGTCCTGCTTTCATAATCCAGTTCCTTGTATTTCACTCTCGGATTTTTTATCATTTTTTTGTGATTGATCAGGGCCGAGCCGTAGAAATTCACATAGGTATCGCTTATGCCGTGCATGATGTAAACGGGCGTATTGCTTTTGTTTATGCCTTTTACCGCGGAAAGATCCGAGTATCTGCCGAAACGTATCTTATAGAAAAGCTTTACCATGGGGTAAACAAACATTGCAAAGGCCCTGCCGTACTCCAGACTGCCGAGCTCCCTTGTCACCTCCATAGGTGCATTAAAGCCCGAAATGGAAACCACTCCCGCAACATCTGTCCTCATGTTAAGCACAGCGCATACCGAATATCCGCCCTGGCTGTGGCCGAGCAGGAATTTTCTGCGCTTTCTCAGACTTTCGTCGGCATTTACGCAGTCAAGCGCCGCGTTAAGGTCAAGCACACCCTGCACAAGACCTCTGGCATCCTTTCCTTCGCTGTCCGCCATACCTGTATTGTTATAGGCAAATACTGTCCATCCGAGTCTTACCAGCTCGAGTATGCCCGAAAGGTAATCCTCGTGCCAGGAAAGTATCCCGTGGGAAAATACAATAAGCCCTTTGGTGTTTTCCTCTCCGTAAACATAGCCCTTAAGCTTGTTTTCTCCCGAGAAGAAGTCCAGGCTTCTTCTTTTTACGGGGGCCGGAAGTTCCTTATATCTCATCATGGTACAATAATCATGCGGATACCAGTGAGGAAACATCACCGAAAAAACTTTTTTTACAGCCGCAAAGCTTATAAGTGCCCACGATGCACAAAAACCCGCAGCGGCAGCGCCGATCACTTTTTTTAATTTCATAAACCGCTCCTGATTACTGCTCGGCACTTAGGCTGCCCGAGCTCTCAGCCGATTCCTCACCGAAGTAGAATACAAGGTCGTCAACCTCGAACCAGAGACTGTCGTCTACTGAATAGGTTTTGTCGTCAACCTTGATCTCAAGCTCCTTTGAAACCTCATCCTTGTATTCCCTGTTTTCAAAATGTTTCTTGAGGATGTCAAGAAGGTCGTTGAGATAATCAACTACCATGTTATTATATTCATCCTCTGTCATATCTGCAGTTGTTTCTTCGTTATATTTTTCGCCGAAGTCTTCAAAATAGGCATTGATCTCTTCCATTGCCTTATCGGTAAATATGTTCATGGGAGAAACATGGATGGTAACAAACCACTTTTTATCCTTCTTCTCGCCCTTATCGACAGAATATTTGGTTTCTTTGATTATGGTCTTTACGAATTCGGTATAGTTGTCGACAACTGCCTTGGGAACGGTTGTATAATCTTCAAAACCGAAAGCATAGAGAATGCTGCGTACATAGTAAAGAATGCAATTGTCATAGTTTGACTGTGCATCTTCCTTGGATGCATCGCAGACTGACATATAGGCATTTATATCCCCTTTGTAGGAGCCGTCCATCAATCCTTTTACATACTTCTGGTACTTTTTGCCGTTTGCATCGGTTCCGTTGAGTTTATCCTTAAGACCGCAAGCTCCAAATACCGAAAGTACAAGGATCACACTGATAAACAAGGTTACTATTCTTTTCATTTTCTACCTCCTGAAAGGGTCTGTTAATTTTTTTTTGCTGTTCTATTATAAAGGAAGCTTTGCTTTTTTTCAATACCTATTTTACTCTAGTCACAAGATAAAGAGTTCCGCTATAAATACTGCCGCGCAGGCGGAGATCGCAACGGTGAAGAGATCTCCTCTTATCCATGCGACGATAACCGCTACCGCAAGCGCGATAATTCCCGAAACTATGCTTCCGGTGGCATATATTATTGCCGGAAACGTCATTACGGAAAGCGTCACATAAGGCACGTAGTACAGGAAGGATTTTATGAAACGGTTGTTTATGCTTCCGCGAAAAAGCATGAATGGGATCAGGCGGACCATGTAAACCGTTGCTATCATAATACAAAGCGATGCATATATGCTCATGACGCCGCCTCGCTTTCTTCATCCACAGGCCTGATAACCGCTGCCGCGGCCGAGATCACTACAGTCAGGATGATGACTCTGAAGCCCTCCGAAATATTTTTAACATAAGGAGTTACTGTCGTAAGCCACGAGGCAAGCATTGAGAGGATCACAATGCCGGCCATGAAAAGCTTTTTCTTTGCAGGAGGTATCACAATTGCAAGGAACATGCCGTATAGCGCCACATTCATTGCATTTGACGCTCTGTCGGGCAGGATGTTTCCGACCACGATGCCAAGTACGGTTCCGAGGCTCCAGCCGAAAATCGATACAATTCCGGCACACCAGGTATAAACAGGCTGCAGCCTGCCCAGTACCGCAGATGATATGCCGAAAAGCTCGTCGGTCACGCACTGCGCCAGCAAAAAGCGCTTCCAGAACGGCTCCTCAGGGTCAAGCTTCTGGGTCAAGGAGCAGCTCATCAGAAAATACCGAAGGTTAATTATAAGACTGGTGGTGATCATTTCGAGCACGCCCGCAGCCGAGCCTATCAGCATCACCGCAGCATACTCTCCTGCGGAAGCCACCATGCCCGCGGACATAAAAAGGCCCTGCACGGCATTTATGCTTACATTCTTCGCCGCAATGCCTATGGTAAAGCCGACGGCAAGATAGCCGAGAGCGATGGGTATTCCGTCGCGGAAGCCTCTCGCTGCCCAGGCCTTTTTGTTTTCATAGGAAGGATATATTATTCCTTCTTTTTCTGCCTTCATCATCATTCTTCGATATCCTCTTCCGGTGCGAGCATGGCAATACTGATCTGTACTTCCTTTCCGTTATAAGAACACGAATAGATATTGTTGACGGCAAGGTCCGGAGCCGCTTCAACAACTTTGAGTTCATGACGTCTCACGTAGTTTTTCAGTTTTTCAGGAGCCAGGAGCACAGGCTCGTGTTTTTTAACTGTTTTCCTGCAGGCAGCATTATAAAGATTGATGAATTTACCGAGTTCTACATTCAGGATCCGGCGGTTATCCTTTCTGTATGCGGGATTGTCGGAATTAAGGTCGGTTTCTTCCACTATGGCATGGTTGACCTGATTTCTTAAATTACCGATGCGGTAATATCCAAGAAGCAGTTCAAAGAGCAGATCATCATTTTCAAGTTCGGAATATGCCGGAAGGACTCCTTCCACTTCCTTATGGATCACCGTCACTCTGAGTTTGGCATAGTCTTTTGCTATCATATCGGGTTTCTGTCTGTAATCAACCGCTGTCCTTCCGTAGTTCTTAATAAAGAAATGCTCCACCTCATTAAATGCCCACCGGCATTTTAAGGAATCGTTCCAATATAAGATATTCCAGTCCTTCAGAATCTTTTTGATATCTTCTTCGTTTCTGGCATAATAATATATGCCTCTTTTTACCATGTCTTCGGGAATCTTGGATTCGATTATCGTCAGAGTCTGCTGATACAGGCCCTTTCTCAGGCTCCATTTAAGAAGCTCCGGTATGGAAAGTTCGTCTCCCTTAAGCAAAGGTCCGTAATCGGCAGTTATCGCACTGATAATGATTTCCAGATAAATATCCCTGCCGCTGCCTTCATTCTCATAATCGCGGATCACTTTTCTGATTATATTCATACCGCTTGCAATAAGGTCGACATTACAGAGCGTTATACCCTCGTCAATGCAGTCCATGCCGTAAAACAGCCTGTCGGCACCCGGATTTTTGCTCTCCAATGACAGCCAGTAGTTTCTCAGCATTTCGACTTTACCGTATTTGAGGAACAGTTCGGTACCGGAGATCAGATTCTGTATATCATAGCTTTTGATAACATTCGATACCTTGCCCGCAAATGTAGCCGAAGCCTTGAAAGAATGGATAAGTCCCTTCAGATTGCAGCTGTAGCCTCCGCACTTGTCCATCAGCATAAAAGTTGAAATAATGGTGTTGCCGTCAATTGCATCTATTCCCTGTATATCCATGAAAAGATTGATCTCGCCTCTGTCACCCTCAAGTATCTGACCGACTATGGTATTTATCGACTCTATGGTAATGGTTCCGTCGGTTTCGATCGGTACAAATCTTATATTGGTATTGCTGTTCTCGCTCAGCATGTGCATCTTGTAGAACGAATCAATACTGTTGTAGAGCATTTCACGAACCCATTTTCTTTCATCGGGATCGCAGTTTGACAGAATTTCCCTTCTGAATTGTAAGGCGAGCTTATCGTTGGAGCACAGTTTCACAAACAGTTTGTTGGAATCAATATTGCCGGCAAATCCGGTTCTGAACTCCGAAAGCATCTTTTTTATCTTGTTTTTTCTGTGTGCAGAGACTTTTTCACTTATGTCAAGTATTTCAAAATCTATCTGTTTTATGAATTCCGCAATACGGTAAGTGAGGAAATCAAATTCACTCATATCATCGAGTTCCATCGCCGTCGAGCTCTGGACCTCATCGATATTGGTTCTTTTGGTAATGCTTCTGTTACCGTCTTTTGCAGGTCCGATGACAATTATCTCATCAATCACCTGCCGCGAAAGAATATATTTGATTCCGGCTTCCGGCACGGAAATACCCGTTGTAAAAACCGGATTGCCATCAGCAGTTTCACACTCATAATATTTTAAATCCAGCCTCTTCTTTGTCTCACCGAGTGCCGTAAGAAAGATGTTCCTTGTCTTCTTCATTGATTTATACCTCCGCTTTTCTTACATAAATATAAAGTATGATCGCCTGTACCGACTGACTCAGGAGGGAGCTTATCCAGACTCCCCAGATTCCGCTGTGCAATACCAGTACAAAAACGGCAAGTGTTGTAAGATTTACTCCCGCGAATGAAGCTATACTTGCCACCATAACCTGTTTCATCGCTCCTATTCCCTGCAGATAACCGGAATAGACAAATTTCAGAGTCTGTGCAAGTGTAATTATCCCGATTATACAGCAGGATATCGTACCCATTTCGATGAATTTTTCGTCTTCCGAGAAGAAACCGAAGAACCACCTGCCTCCGGCAATGATTACCAGGGCAAGTGCCACGGCTGTAATGTTGCCGATTCTTACAAGACTGTTCTTATAGGTCTTCATCATTTTTTTATCCTCTGCGCCGTAACTCCTGCCGATAAGGGCAACGCCTGCTGTCTGCAGGCCGGTTCCAAGGGCAAAGTTAACATTGAGCAGGTGCATTCCTACCGAATAAACCGCCATCTGATACGAACCGATCCTGGCAACAATGCCTGATATGAACAAAAGCGAAAGCCGCATTGCAAGACTGTCGGTTACGCAGCTTTTTGCCAGCCGGGTTATTTCGGTAAGGCTTTCCTTTGTCATGCGGTACTTTTGTTTCAGACAGTAAGGGATATTTACGAACAGATCCTTCTTATTGGCAAATACCAGCGTCCGGATCATAGCGGCAAAATTGCCGGTAACGGTTGCTATGGCTGCGCCCGCGTACTCAAGTCTCGGAAAACCCAGGTGTCCTTCAATAAAAAGATAATTACATAAAATATTTACAAGACAGGAAACGACATTCGATACAAAAGTCAGTTTTGTCAGACCGCATCCGCGAAGCGCGGAATTGATCGTCATGAACACGAGATTGAAAATCATTCCTCCCATTACGATCCTGAAGTA
>ODAI012618547.1_pt1 | contig 16036 bp, 14 predicted proteins | sample 1539321 | NCBI WGS metagenome assembly ODAI01 (sample SAMN02144231, study PRJEB22623) | gut metagenome | biome: sheep rumen | host: Ovis aries | place: New Zealand
GTAATCATAGATATTGCCCTCACCGCCGGTAAAATAGCCGAACTGGATCCCGGGAGCGAATCCTACAGTACCTTCTATCAGAGGAATATCATAGGACAAGCCAAGGGTTCCGCCATAAAGGTCAGCGGAGACATGTCCAAGAGTGTAATCGAACCGGGTGTCGCTGAGTCCGAAACCGACTTCAGCCACAAGATTCTGGGCGAAAGCGTTTGTCCCGGTGAGCGCCAATGACGCCGCGAGGATGGTTGTGATGAACTTTCTCATATCATTCAAATTGATTTATAATAACATATATTCAAAAATAATGCTCATTTGTCATCCGTGGGCAACTTCACCTGGTCGCCCATCTCACGGAGAAACTCCCTGGAGAAATACTTCATGAACCCGCCAGCCGAAGTCAGAGTCAGTTCCCCGAAATAAACCTTTCCATCAACATCATAGAGGTCAACCCGCATCTGGGGAAAGCCTTTTGATAGTTCTGAAGCTATCTCCAGCATTCTCCTGAAACTTGCCGGCTTGGGAATAGCGCCTCCCCCGTCCTTGTAATGATCAGTTGCCACAAGCGCATCGGGACGAGGTTCCCAATTCAAGTCAAACACATTGAGATCCAACGAGTTCTCTGTCCTGTCACTGCAAGTCAGGATCGAATAAGGCTTGCCGTCGAAACACCAGAACTTATAGTCAACCATAGACCGTGAGCCTGCCGGCTGAGTCGACGAGTCCAACAGTTCCTCAGCAATGACAAGGGGTGTTATCTTTGTGTAATGCAGTTCCGAGGTCTCGAATCCGCATCTTACTTTCATCAACTTAGAGAAATGAGCTATCGTCGCGGGAATGTCCAGCTTACTCTTGTCAGAGCATATCACAGCATCCCCGCTGCCGTTATTCAACTTCAGCACAAAGGAATCCGGAAGGCTGTCCCAATCAATATCCTCCGCCTTCTCCCAGGTCCCGAGCGACTTGACAAGAGTGTCACCGAATCCTTTTTCCTCCACATATTTCCGGACCGCGAACTTGTCGGCAAGAATAGGCCACATCGAGGTGTCGCCGTTGAACTTGAGCCAATTGATCTTCTCATTCAGATCTTTAGGATGCTTGAGATCCGGCCAGCGGTGAAGCATCTGGTAATATTTCAGCCTCGCGACTACCTCCGGCCCCAGCAAATGAGTCTTCGCCAGGGTCCGCAGCACAAAGTTGAACAAATCGCTAAACCACTTTCTCATATTAAATGAAAGCTCCTTTTGACATAGACTTCTTTCGGTATTCTTTCGCCTTCCGGTACTCGCCGAAAGCCTCACACATGTACTTAAGAGGGAGGAAAGACTTGAATTTCAAACAACTGTACAGTGAGTAAAGGAAAATATACAACGCCTGACAGAAAGGCTTCCTTCCAGGATCGGAGAACCTGTGGAGGGCATATGCGAAGACACTGCGGTAGATATACCGCTCCTTCGGCTGCTTTCTATCGCCAATATCATGTACGACAAGCGCGTCCGGAACGACTCCGATGCCGTAACCATGGTAAAGGACACGGGAACAATAGTTGTCGTCCTCCCCATTAAAATGGAACAGCGGTGAGAAAAGCCCGACTTCCTCAAGCCCCTTCCTGGAAATGAACCAATGCGCGGCCATGACGAAAGGAACCGACCAAAGGCGATCATCAACAACTCTCCGGCTCGGAACAACCCTGAACTTGAAAAGGCGGTTCATTTCCTCAAGGCCATCATTCATCTGCATCGGGCTCAGAAGCACATATTCAGGATGGGACTCATTGACAGCCAACAACTTCCCTATTGTGTCCGGCATAATCCACGCATCCTGGTTCAACAAGTAGACATAGTCGTAACCATTCTCCAGAGCATAGCGCATTCCCATGTTATTGGCCGCTCCGAAACCGAGGTTATCAGTGTTTATGACCAGCCTCACCTCCGGGTAATGCTCTCTTATCCACTCAGTGGTGCCGTCAGTTGAACCGTTGTCGGCCACATAGACATCCACAGGCACCTCTGAAGCCTTAAGGCTGCCTTGGCACCTTTCCACCCACCTCATACCGTTGTAGGTCACTATTATGACTAATACTCTCATCGGTTACGCAGTTGGTTGTAATACTTGATGAATATCTCTTTCGGAGATTTCCTGGTGAATATGCTGTGGCGGACATTCCTGGCCGTCGCTGACATAATGCCATTATGACTGGAAGGGTCGCCGCAATCCTTGAACAAATACTTCAAACTCCGGGCCGTCTCAACGCACCAGCAATAAGCCCCTAAAAGCATATATGCCAACGCGTTACCTCGTGTGAAGAATATCAACGCTCCCCTGACCCGGGCAGGCTTGATGGCAGCCTCCATCATGGAAGCCGTGGAGTTGGCAATATGGTATAGGGTCAAATCCGCGTCGGTGTAAACTCCGTACCCGTTCTCGTTCATCTTGGTGCCGAGGGCCACATCCTCCGGAGTAAAGAAATATGTCTCATCAAACCACCCCATCCGCTTGAAAATATCCGTCCTGGCGAGGAAGGCGGCACCATTGAGATTATATGTCTTGAACAAGCCCTCCCGCATCGTCCATTTTGACGGTTTCGTCTCGTTGTTGAAGTGGAGATAACGAAGGATATATCCCCAGCCCGTGAACTTCCGCCGCCCGCAGGTCTGCACCCTCCCGTCGGGGAAGACAATCTTCGGAGACACTACCGCAGCATCGGATGGAAGTTTCTCAAAATCAGCGACAAGCCGGTCAACAACCGGAGAATCGATGTAGGTGTCATCATTGACTATAAACGTGTATTCACCAGAGACTTGACGCAGTGCTAAATTGTTATTCTCCGAAAAACCGCGAAGAGAATCGCTCCGGACGATGGTAACCCAAGGATATTCCTCTTTCAGCGACTGAAGATTACCATCCGAGAACATATAGGCCACCACGAAAGTCTCATAAGAGACACCCGTGTGTTCCCGTATGCTGTCCAGACACGGACGAAGCACATCCATCTTGTCCATGCAGACTATCACTATGCTGACCTTCGGTTCCATCCTAGTATCAAACCTTTTATTATCGCAACTGATTTACTCCACTTTTGCCGCTCGAACAAAAGGATCAATGGAATCCTTTTTAAGAGATAATGTCTGAGGATCACTCCCTTCTTCCTGTGGCGCGCGGGATACTTTTTCGCAAGGACGATCTCGCTGAAACAAATCTCCCTCAACCGGGATGGTGAATAATCATATACTTCGGGATGGAATCCCAGGAAACACACTTTTCTCTTTCTACCGAAACGCTGAATCAAAGCTGTTCCGCCGACAATCCATGAAGGGATACCCGCTTCCGCAGCCTTATAGCAAAAATCGAGATCTATACCGTCAACAAAGAACAATTCCTCATAACCACCGATCCTTTCGTATATTTCCCTACGGACAAGCATCCCCGATGTGATAAGGGTACCGGCTGGAGTGAAGTCCGGTTTCAAAGCCGGGGTGTAAACCGCCGGACCATATAGTCCGAAAGGAGCTTCCGATGCCGCGACCCTCTCCAAGAACAAGCCGAGATTATCCCATATCGAATCCTGATCCATTGTGAGAAGGGCGTCATACTCCTCTTTAAAAAAAATCTCCCTCGTCAAGTTGAGCGCCCTGGATATTCCCACATTCTCTCCAACACCATAATACGTCAGGTTATCCATGTCTGGAAGCCTGAAGCGAATGTTGTCAGGAGCTGGGGTATTCTCCCATATAAGGACATGGTCCACATGCCCTGCCAAGGCCTCGACATTCCTCTTAAGCAACTCGAGGTCAGGATAATAAGTCACTATGACCGCCAATACCTTCATCTTAGACCAGAAGCAGTTTTGTAAGCCAACGGACAAGGGTCCAATTAATTTTCAACAATAACCTACGGAGCCCTTTGATTTGGTTTTCCCCAGAGAGCGCGTCATGCTTACGGAAAGCCAGGAAAGGGACATTCCTCGCATTCAGGGACTCACCGAACAAAAGAGGGACCTTCATCCCACGTTTCCAATAAAGATACATCAAACTGAACTGGTCGCGGGGAGTGTACTCATTGTAAACCTTCCACCACTCTTCTGAGACACTGACTATTGAAGGATCGTTATGGACACGGAAGATAATGTTGTTCTCAAACATGCCAAAGTGCTCCGGGAAACCTTCTTTCCTCAAATACCTATACTGGCGGTAGACTTTGAAGAACGGAACTCTGGCCATGATTGAGATCGCTCTCATATCATCATAAACGCAATCAAAGAATGGATGAGGAACCTGGGATATCAAGTGCCCATCACTGATTGCTTTTTCAACCGCGGAATAGAACTCAGGCCCTGTTATCTGGACATTCGCATCCATCCAGATGCTGATCTCGTATTCCGGAAGAGCCTTATGCGGCATCAACTTGACAAATCTTGAAAGTCTTGTCTTGTCTTTACTTGAATATGGGATTGGACGAATCTCCCAGACTCCGACCTTTATCTGCTGATAATCATTCGAGAAACAGATATAGTCAAAATCGGGATCGACCGCCAATGGTTGGCGGAGCTCATCGTATCCATCTACAATACAAGTATATATAACCTTTCTATTCATCTCTTCTTATGAGGAAGGACACACTGGGCACCAAGTTCTTTCAGATATTCATCAGTATAAAAATCCATCTTACCGAAGAAACTGGCGAAGGTCAGCTCGCTAAAATAGAGTTTTCCGCCGGAAATATAAAAATCTGCCCTGACTTCCGGGAAACCTTCCGAAAGCCTATGGGCGGCATCCAGCATCTCATCAAGGCATTCCGGCTTGGGAACCTTGCCTTCACCATCCTTATAATGCCCGGTGAATACTGATGCTTCCGGATGAACATTCCAATCAAGATCATAAAGATTCACGTAAGTCTCCGACGAGGTTCTTCCATAACACGCCCAGATTGAATATGGCTTGCCATCAAAACACCAGATCTTGTAGTCAACAGGTAAAGACGTCAAGGAATTGTCATCCGGAGGGACAAAACTTTCGGCTATAACCAAAGGTTTGATGTCGTTGTAATATAGCTCACCGTTGTAATACCCGTATTTCCTCTTGAGACATTTCTTCAGATCCGCCCGTAAGGCAGCATCATTAAAACCTTTGGATTTGTCCACTATGTGTGTTGAACCGCTATCGTGATTGCATTTTATGACGAACTTATCTGGAAGTGACTCAAAATCAATATCTTCAACCCTTTCCCAAACACCCAGCAACGGAACAAGAATGTCACCGAGACCTTTGGATTTCACATAATCTCTGACCTTGTATTTGTCGGAACATAGTGTCCACATCGAAGTATCCGAGCAACACATAAGCCACTGGATCTTCTCATTGATATCCCGAGGATTATTCCAATCGACCTTGTAGCCCTTCCACTTCAACCATCCCCTATCCACGAAATACCTGGGGAAGTGGTCCTGTAGAAAATGCCTGACCGTCCAATATATTTTCCTGAGAAGAGCCATCATTAACCAAGCTATTTGTTCTTTTCCAAAAACCTCATTAAGCCGTCCCTATGAGCGTCACATCCCACATAATCAAGGAACAAGTCACCTTTCTTTTTTGACAAGAAAGGTTTGATGAGACCTATACGGGACAGCCTGCGAGCCAGCTTATCCGGAAGAGCAAAAGCGCCCCTATAGACGAAACCCTGCCTATCAAGGAAGGCATTATATTCATTCTCAAGAGCTTCCGTGTCAGCGATAACACTGTTAAGCTCGCTGATATGAGAGAGGAAAGCATTGGAGGATTCCTCATCCATAACACGAGGCCCAGGTTGCTCCAGGCATTGGGAGAAAGGTATCAATTTGAAGCCGACCTCAGTTTCTTCCGCAAGATCGAGTTCCACCATAACGCCCTTGTGCCATGAATCGCATTCAGGCTTAAAAGGCTCGAAACAGAAGTTTCCAATCCCATAGAAAACAGGCTTTCCTGAATATACCTCATATCCGGAGCAGCAGTGCTGATGATGATTGATGACCGCGTCAGCACCGACATCGACAAAGGTCCTATAAGTACGAACCATCCTGGGGGAAGGATATTCACAGCGCTCATATCCGCCATGAACGATAACCACCACATAGTCAGCTTGTTCCCGGGCCATACGAATCTGACTGACTTGCGTCATAGGGTCCAGTTCAGCCGCGCCTGGCGTATTCTTTCCAGCTATAGAGAATTCCCTCTCGCAGCAATTGATGATAGCCAGGGTCTTTCCACCGATGTCTTTGAAAAGAATCCTCGAAGCTTCCTGCCTGTCTTTCCCAACCCCCACGTGATCTATTGCCCGGGCATCAAGAAGAGACAAGGTTTCGAGAATTCCCTCCGGGCCAAAATCATTGATATGGTTATTGGCGAGGGTAACACAATCGAAACCGGCATATTTCAAAGCGTCAAGAGCCTTGACTTCACATTTCAAAGCTGGTCCGACTTTACTGATCGGTTCCAGCGCTCCAGTGACAGGACACTCAAGATTGACCACAGAATAATCAACCTTCCCAGTAATCTCCTTGATATCAGAGAAAACCGACTCAAAATCGCCTTTCCCTAAACTCTCTTTAACTTTACCTGACGGGTAGAAGTCCCCTGCTACTAATACTCTCATTTCCCTAAACTATTAAGAAAACCGAGGAGAGGATCTCCCCAAATGGAATAATCAAAACTGCCATGACATAGAGCCCTTGCCCCTTCGGAAACCTTTTTTCTCTCTTCCTGATTCATGAATACCCGGACAATCGCCCGGGCCAAGGCATCATTGTCCTCCAAGTCAATGATATATGCGGATTTGCCATCCTCAAGCCAATTCATAGCCTCACCAAACCGAGTGATAATCACAGGTTTCCCGGCAGCAAGATATTCCCCGAGTTTGGTCGAGAAACCGTAACGGTTCTGCAGAGTCGGATACTTGTTGATAATAGTAAGAGTGGCTCCAGACAGATATTCGCTCAACTTACAGTCATTAAGATAGCCTGTGAATATGACCTTACCGTCAAGGTCATATTGATTTATCAAACGGATAATCTCATCTTTGTGAGGAGATTCCTCAACAGAGCCTGATAATACAAACTTGACCGGGAATGGTATGTCTCTCCACGCCTTTCCAAAGGCCTCGATCATTCCAAGGATTCCGTCCTTTTGCTCGAAAAGGGTTCCTGAATGGAAAATGTACGGGACCTCTTGATCCATGCTCTTGTCAGGAAGATTAAACTCCTCATAATCGACCAAAATGGGGACCTTGATATGTTTACAATCCGGTCTTGTCCATTTTTTCGCGAGTTCCAGGAGCGGGTCGGAGATACTTATGACCCCGTCAAGAAGAGGAAACTGCTCATTAAGAACGCGTTTCCGCATGTGAGCCGTTTCTTCGGTCTCCACGGAAGTTCCATATGGTATCTCGCATAAATCCCTTACACAGAACGCCCCCACGCTTTTGGCCGCATTCATGAATCTCAACATCAGATCCAACTGCTGCCCCATGTACAGGAAGAGCACATCTCCCTTATGGAGATTCTTCCTCAAGTATCTTTCAGTCAACTTGGCATCAAGCCAATTAAAGAACTTACGGGTGACATAATGGTTCCCTTTATATGGCGATCCTCCGATATAGCGGTATGGAACACCATGGAAAACACCTTTGGAGGCAGTATTTCGCGCCTTGCCCCGCTTTTCCGTCCTCCTAAACAGAACCACCTCACAATCAATTCCTACGGATAACATTGCCCGAGCATAGCATGTCACCCTCTTTGTCCCGGCCATCCCATTAGGATAAGGCTCTGGCGCAACGATTATCAGTCTCATTTACCAGCCCTCCTAATGATTTTATAGAATATCTCCTCTATAAATGCGCGTTCACCTTTCGTAAGAGCATAAACGTATGATAACGAGCCTATTACCAAGGTCGTAGCAACTGTGACAGCGACAAGTCTGAGGAAACCTGACGGCATGATGGCACGGACTACGTAACCGGTGACAAAGGCGAATACCGCGACCAACGCCAACCTGAATAATACGGCTTTGCAGAAATCCCAGACCGGGAAACCCTCCTGCCGCTTGCAGATGAGAAGAGTAAAAACATCAACAAAGATCTGCATGACTAAAAAGGCGATATATGACGTCTCCGGAGAGCATCCGAACGCATAAGCGACCCAGACAGCAATGAAAGCGATAACATTCATCAGACCTGTCATGATGCAGAAATACTTGATCTTCCCGGAGGATATGATCAATTGCCTTGGCGTATTCATACCTATATCAACCAGGATACATATCAAGGAAATTCTCACGAACGTTGACGTGTATTCAGGGACATCTTTTAGCCAAAGTTCCAGAAGATAATCGCACTCGAGGATGATTGGTGTCACGATAAGCAGAAGAAGCAGAAAGGATATCTTGACGCCCTTATGGACAAGATCAAAAGCATATTTCCTGTCCCCTTCCGCATATGATTTCGTGAGACGCGGATTAAGGGCTTGCAAGAAGTTCACCGCAAAAGGACGTACAGTTCCTTCCACCTGTGTGGTCACTCCCCTGGCGGCGTTGACAAGGACACCGAAGTACTTGTTTACCAGTAGGTTGGTACCACTGCTAGCCATCACACCAAATCCAGAGCTGAAAAAGTTCCAGCCAACGAAACCTGACATCTCTTTAATGATGCCTTTGTCAATAACAATACGTCCCCTACTCTCGTCGAAGTGCCGTTTACAATAAACCCCGTAAGTAAGGCGCACAAGGATAGCGATGGCGAGCATCAGCACTGAATAGGTCTTGAGCTTGTCGAATGAAGAATACATCAACAAGATGGCCACGGAGAGTTTCAGGAGAGCCTCCAGAATGCTGATATAAGCGTATGCTGACATCTTCTCATGCGCCACTATCATGGAGTTATAAGGGACGCTGAGCAAAGTTACGCACAGGATACCGAAAGAGCAGTGTAGAACCCAATGGGCAGCCCCGAGCCGGTCCGGAGGAATACTCATGTGACTATTGAGCCACCAGAGACCAGCTGTCTCCACAATCAAGCCGACCACGACGCACATGAGCAACTGTATTATCACGCTAGCCGAAAAAACACGGTGAGTCTTATCCGGATCACCCTCTCCAAGAGAGTAGGTCAAGAACCGAGTGATAGCATTAGACACCGAGCCGGTCAAAACAGCACAAAAAGCGACTACACCACCTACCGCATTGAAAACTCCATAGTCGTGCTGTCCGAGTGCGGAAAGGATAATTCTTGATGTGAAAAGCCCGATGAACATCAACAAAAGCATACGAATGAAGAGGAAGACGGTATTACCCGCGATCCTTTTGTTCTTCTCGTAGTTTGATGATTCGTTCATGCTATTGGAAACTTCTGATTATCAACGCAAAGGGTTCTTCTCTGACTTGAACCACGCGATAAACTGTCCGATTCCCTCATGAAGGGTTGTGGAGGGATGATAACCTAAACGGGTCTCGAGTTTGGAACAATCGGCGTAGGTCTGGTAGACATCTCCAGCCTGCATCGGAAGGAATACCTTCTTCGCTTCTGTTCCCAACGCGGTCTCGATCTCCGAGATGAAATCCATAAGCTTAACAGGGTTTGAGCAACCGATATTGTAGACCTCAAACGGCACGGATCCCTCGCTTCGCATAGATCCTTCGCTTCGCTCAGGATGACAGGATGGGCAGGCCTCAGTATGACAGGAGGGAGGGTTGTCAATTACTCGGATGGTGCCTTCAACGATATCGTCGACATATGTGAAATCCCGGATCATGTCACCACCGTTGAACACCTTTATCGGCTCTCCGTTGGAGATGGCCGTGGCGAAGAGCATCGGAGACATGTCCGGACGTCCCCACGGGCCATAGACAGTGAAGAATCGAATACCTGTGGCCGGGATCCCGTAAAGCTTTGAATACGAGTGGGCCATAAGCTCATTTGACTTCTTGGTCGCGCCATACAGGCTAACCTGGGAATCAGCCTTGTCCTCCTCGTTGAAAGGCACCTTTGTGTTCAAGCCATATACCGAGCTTGAAGAAGCGAAAACCAGATGCTTGACAGGATGGTTCCGGCAAGCCTCAAGGATATTCAGGAAACCTTCCAGGTTGCTATGAAGATAAGCGTAAGGATTTGTGATAGAATACCTTACGCCAGCCTGTGCCGCAAGGTTCACCACCACATCGAATCCTTCTTCCGCAAATAGTTTGTCAAGAGCCGCCTTATCGCATAAGTCACCCTTGACGAAACGGACAGAAGGCCAATTCGCGCTGTATTTCACCTCGCCATCAGCGTAGGGTCCCTCAAAACCGTTCTCCTTAAGACGACCATATTTCAGCCGGACGTCATAATAATCATTGATATTATCGAATCCGACGACTTCGTCTCCCCTGCTGGCCAATCTCGCGAGAAGATTGGCGCCTATGAACCCGGCCGCGCCGGTCAAAAAAACTCTCATCCTTTGCTTATTTTACACTTTCAATCCAGGAGCGCACATTCGCCTCCATAGAGGTCCCTGAATATTCAACCTTCTCGAACTTCTCGCCCGTGATGTGCTCGTAAAGCTCAATATAACGGTCGGTGATACCAGCCACGACCTCGGGAGTCATCTCGGGAACCTTCTGGCCTTTCTGTCCCTGGAAGCCATTGGCCATCAGCCACTCACGCACGAACTCCTTGGAAAGTTGGCGCTGCCTCTCCCCTTTGGCGAGACGATCCTCATAACCCTCGGCATAGAAATACCTCGAAGAATCGGGGGTATGGACCTCATCCATCAGGTAAATCTCCCCGTTCCTCTTTCCGAACTCGTACTTGGTGTCCACAAGGATAAGACCCTGCTTCGCCGCTATCTCAGTACCCCTCTGGAATATCGCCCTGGTATACTCCTCCAGTTTCTCGTAATCTTCCTTTCCGACCAGGCCGGAGGCTATGATCTCCTCTTTTGAGATATCCTCGTCATGACCTTCCGCGGCTTTTGTCGTGGGTGTTATGATAGGCTCCGGAAACTTCTGGTTCTCAACCATTCCCTCAGGTAGAGGAACTCCGCAAAGAGTCCTCTTCCCGGCCTTGTACTCGCGCCACGCATGGCCGGCGAGGTAGCCCCTTATAACCATCTCAACCTTGAAAGGCTCGCATTTGTATCCAACGGTGACAGCCGGGTCAGGAACAGCGACCTTCCAATTAGGAAGGATATCCGAAGTGGCGTCCAGGAACTTGGCGGCGATCCGGTTCAGCACCTGTCCCTTGTAAGGGATGCCCTCAGGGAGGACAACATCAAAAGCCGAGATCCTGTCGGTGACCACCATGGCGAGATATTTACCGTCAATATCGTAAACATCACGAACCTTTCCTACATACTTGCCAACCTGTCCCGGGAGGTTGAAGCCCGTTTCCACAATAGCTTTCATTTATTCTTGATAATTAATCATTTCCATATCTTTTAGCAGCTCCGCGACAACGGGGGCGAGCTGGTCATATTCGTATCCTCTGGTCAAACCGAACTTAAGGAGTTTGAACTTTATCTGAGGATCTCCAATCAGGGTCCTGCACTTTGTCTCGAGTACAGAACGCATCCGGCGGTCAGCCTCCTCCTTGTCGATCTCTCCTAAAGCTCGCGCCACGACAGGCCTTGGTATACCTTTACCCACAAGAGTATATGAGATTTTCGCCGGTCCCCATCCAGTCAACCTGGACTTCTCCCTGGCGAAAGCGGAGGCGTAACGCAGGTCATCAACAAATCGGTCGGCAACTAGCGATTCAACAAGTTTCCCGGCCTGCTCCCGATCGCCTTCAAAAGCGGTCATGGCCTTCCTGAATACGTCCGAGGTGCAATACTCCCTCTTTGAGCATTGTGCCTGCAGGCGATCCAAGACTTTAGAATAATCCTCCATATCAGAAATCGAATCCGAGGCTGACGTAGACTCCAGCTTTATGTGAGTAATCTGACCAATGGACATTGAAACCCAAAGGGCCGATGATGCTGTTGTACGTGTACTGCAAGCCGAAGCCATGATAGTCTTGAATCTCTTCCGCCCAATTCATAAAACCGTCCCACTCATTGGAGGACAGGGCGTAATTATAAATCGCGGTGAGATAGTTGTTGCGGTAGAGCTTGAATCGGAAATCCGCTCTTGCGACACCTAATACTTTAGGCATCGAGGCGGCGGAAGTTATGCCGATAAAAGGCATCTGCTGCTCAAGGTAACGTCCTGGGAGGCTTCCACCCATAGTGTTCGCGAACGGGATGGGAATGTCATCTCCGAAAAGCGCCCTCATATTCAGCGACGGGATAAATGCGAAGGAATCCCCACCATACACTTTCAACGCGTCGAAATGAATCGCGTGGAAATTGTGCATCTTCTTAGGGAAAGATCCGAACATCCAGCTGTATGAGATCCCGACTGAATGCCCGCTGGAAGGCACATATCCATCATCCAATGAATCGTTCCTTCCATCAATGAAGAAAGACAAATGGCTGTTGCTCAACTGGTCCACATTATAATCCGAGAGATCCTTTTCAGAGAGGATGGAGCTGATGTTGAAATAGTCATTCCGGAATCCTTCCTTCAGGAAGAACTTGGACCATTTTATGTTGGAAAGGTAAACCTCTTGCCTGAGGTTAGTGGAGTTGATCCTGAAATTGTTGTCTCCAAGGCTGAAGGTATTCCTGTCCGTATAGCGGATGCTGGCAGCGGCATTCACAGTCATGCCTCTTTGAGCGACATAGGAATATACCACTCCAGCATACGGGTTCGACCCGATCTTACCGGTAAAATCCAAGGAAGCGCCGCGGAGCTTCTGTACTCCGACACCCAGATTGAACATGACGGCGACGACCTCCTCAGTATCGAACCTCGCCCCGAAACCGACTTTGTTGATAGGTCCCTTCTTACAATTGAATTTCAAGCGGTAAGGCTGGTTATCACCGAGAAGCTCATAATTGACATAATCGAAAGAATTCGTGGCATAGATGGTCGCCACAGCATTCTCTATCTCTTCACTGCCGACATAGGTACCGGCCTTCAAATTTATCTTGTTCTGAAGATAGGCGCTCTCCTTGTCACTAACCCCGACCACCTCGACTCCGGAGATCATGACCTTTCCGATACGGATGTCATCAGCGACCTGGTTATGGAGGGTCTTGACCCCTGGACCGACAATCCTCTTGATGGAATCCAAGGCCGCGGCCTGAGCCACCGCCGCTTCATAACCCCTGTTGATGATAACGTCGATACTCTTTGTGTCGAAACTCATCATGGAATATTCATGGAGATCAGGGAAGATCGTCACATCCGGGATGTTGATGTTATTCTCGTAAGAAGAACGGCCCATCATGTCAATTCCAGTGTCAAGGATGTCACCAAGATTGTTGATTTCCGAGTATGATTTGTAACCACTTGAGAGATTGACACCTATCACTATGTCGGCACCGCATTTCTTGGCCAGGTCAGTCGGGAAGTTATTACGCATACCTCCGTCCACCAACACCATTCCATCTGTCTTCACGGGAGTGAACAAGCCAGGGATAGACATGGTCGAGCGCAACGCGGTATTGAGCTTCCCTTGAGTCCATATCTTAGCGGTTCCCCTTACCAGATCGGTGGCGACGCACAAGAACGGGATAGGAAGCTCTGTATAAAAGTCTATATCATCCTGATAACCGACTGAAAGAGAGCTGAATAGGTTATTCACATTCTGCCCGTAGACCATTCCTGATGGAAGGCTGCCAAGCAGGTTGTCCCTGACGAGACCCGAAGCGTCGACATCGCCGTTAGCACCGAGACGGAGCTCATCCCCCTTATGGGGGTACTGGGTCTCATCTGATTTCTGTTTCAAGAATTCCTTCTTGTCGTAATAGAAAGGGAAAGAAAGGGCATATTTCTCTTTGTACTTAATCGTGGAATATGACAGGTATTTTCTCGGAACTTTATCAGAAAGAGCCATATCCCAATCTATGCTTCTGATCAGGGAATCGAGATGCGGCGCATCATAACCGAGCGCGTAAATGCCACCGACAAGGCCTCCCATACTGGTGCCCATCACAAGGTCCACGGGCATTCCGATCGACTCCAGATAATTAATGACACCCACATGCGCGGCACCTTTGGCACCACCTCCAGACAGGACCAGGGCGACTGTCGGGCGATGCTCGACAATCCTGATGGAATCCAGCCTGTGCCTGATGACCCTGACCCTCAAATCCCTGGCTTCCGAAGCGGCATCTATCACAGCGTGGCTCTGCTGCGCCATTACTTGGAAAGAAGTCAAAAGCAGAGCGATAGCTGAGGCATAAATGATTCTGGAAATATATCTCATCATCCTCAAAGGTTTCATGTGACTGACTTTTTTCTGTGTTCACCAGCGAGCATCCCACAAGCGGCCATAATGTCCTCACCCCTGGAAGCCCTTATGGTACAGGTGATTCCATGGTTTGAAAGACGGTCCCGGAAATTCTCCATCACAAGTTGGGAAGACGTCTCGAATGGGGCGTCAGGAATCTTGTGGAACCGGATAAGATTGACCCTGCACTCCAATCCCTTCAAAAGCCTGATCAGCGCGTCAGCGTGGCGTTTAGTGTCATTCAGCCCAGCGAACATGGTGTATTCAAAACTGACCCGGCGCTGACCTGTGAAATCATATTCATGAAGCAAATCGATCACGGCTTCTTCCGGCCAGGCTTTCTGTACCGGCATCAAAGCTGCCCTTTCTTCCGGGAAAGGATTGTGAAGACTGACCGCAAGGTGGCAACGGGTCTCATCCAGGAAGCGCCTCAGATTTGGCAAAACACCTATCGTTGAGAGAGTTATACGCTTCGGACTCCAGCCGAAACCCCATTCCGAAGTCAGCACCTCGATCACCCTGATCACATTATCGTAATTATCCAAAGGCTCGCCCATACCCATGAACACGGCATTGGTCAACCCCTGGGACTCATCAATGGCTATGAATTGTGAGAGAATCCCGGCGGCAGTGAGATCTCCGTGGAATCCCTGGCGGCCTGTCATGCAGAACTTGCATCCCATCCGGCATCCGGCCTGGCTGGACACGCACAAAGTCTTGCGTTCCTCGTCAGGAATCATCACCGCCTCGACCGCATCTCCCCCACCGAGTGGGAAAAGATATTTCTTGGTCCCATCCTTGGAAATCTGGCATGAGGAATAGTTAACCAACCCGAGATCAAACTCCTCAGCAAGCCTTTCCCTGCCCACTTTGGAGATGTTGGTCATCTCTTCAAATGAGCGGACCCGGTGTCCGTAGAGCCAGCTCGCCAACTGCTTCCCGGCGAAGGCGGGAAGCCCGACTTTGAGGGCGGCTTCCTTAAGTTCCGAGGGTGTTTTTCCTAATATAGACTCTCTCATTTGAGCGAATAATATTCACGAGTACAAATTTAATGAAAAATAATGTCAGATTTGAGGTTTATTTAATATCTTTGTTAAACATACTTTTAACTTTAATTTCATTATGGCAAAAGAGGTAGAAGCAAAGGCCGCAGACATTAACGCCGCGAAACTCAAGGCGTTGCAGGCCACGATCGACAAGATTGAGAAAGATTATGGGAAGGGGACGATCATGAAGTTGGGAGAGCAGCCACAATGGGATGTGCAAGTCATTCCGAGCGGTTCCGTAGCGCTTGACCACGCTCTCGGGATCGGAGGTTACCCTAGAGGCAGGATCGTCGAGATCTATGGCCCAGAGTCCAGCGGAAAGACAACGTTGGCCATCCATGCGATAGCCCAGGCTCAGAAGGCCGGGGGCATCGCCGCGATGATCGACGCCGAGCACGCGTTTGACAGGACTTATGCCAAGGCCCTGGGAGTTAATCTGGAGACTCTCCTGATTTCCCAGCCAGACAACGGCGAGCAGGCACTTGAGATCGCCGACAACCTGATCCGCTCCGGAGCGATCGACATTGTCGTCATCGACTCCGTTGCCGCGCTTACTCCCAAAGCCGAGATCGAGGGCGAGATGGGAGACAACAAGGTCGGCCTCCAGGCCAGGCTGATGAGCCAGGCCCTCAGGAAACTCACGGCCAACATCGCCA
>ODAI013389022.1_pt1 | contig 16034 bp, 8 predicted proteins | sample 1539321 | NCBI WGS metagenome assembly ODAI01 (sample SAMN02144231, study PRJEB22623) | gut metagenome | biome: sheep rumen | host: Ovis aries | place: New Zealand
CGGGCAGCGTGCGTGTGTGCTACGACCGTGGCACTAACGCACCGCGAGGCAGCGTGCCGCAACCGCCTCACACTTACCAAGTTGTAGGCTACATCAACGAACACCAAGTGGCTCTCGGTGAGACCACCTTCGGCGGGCGCGAGGAACTCATCGACCCGACAGGTATCGTCGACTACGGCAGCCTGATGTTCATCGCTTTGGAGCGCAGCAAAACAGCCCGCGAAGCCATCAAGGTGATGGCCGACTTGGTGGAAGAATACGGCTACGGTAGCGACGGCGAGTCGTTCTCCATCAGCGATGCCAACGAGGTGTGGTACATGGAAATCATGCCGAAGGGCTACACGCCGAAGGTGACCAAGGCCGGCGACACCATCAATGCCGACCGTGGCGCAGTGTGGGTGGCCATCCGCATCCCCGAAGGCTACGTGAGCGGTCACGCCAACGCAGCCCGCATCACCACCTTCCCCTTGCGCGACGGCAAGAAATCCATCACCGACAAGGACTGGAAAAAGCTTTACAACGAGCAAGTTGAAGTGATTTACAAGCACGATGTCATCGACTTTGCCCGCCGCAAGGGCTACTTCAGCGGCAAGGACAAAGACTTTGATTTCTCGGCAGCCTACGCCCCCGTCGACTTCAGTGCGGCCCGCGTGTGCGACCTGCGCGTTTGGACGATGTTCAACAAGGTTTGCGACGGCATGGACGAGTATTGGGACTACGTCACCGGCAAGGATTTGACCCACCGTATGCCGCTGTATGTCAAGCCCAACCGCAAAGTCACCTTGAGCGACATGATGGCCTTCCAGCGCGACCATTTCCAAGGCACCGAGTTGGACAAGACCCAAGACGTGGGCGGCGGTCCCTTCGGCTCACCCTTACGATTCAACACGCTGTATTGGAAGTATGATGGCAAAAAAGACCTCAACGAGCGCAGCATCGAAGTCGTTCAAACAGGTTTCTCCTTCATCGCACAGTGCCGCAATTGGCTGCCCAACCCCATTGGAGGCATCATTTGGTTTGGCGTAGACGACACCAATTCAACCGTTTACACGCCTTTCTACTGCTCTATCACCGAGGTTCCGATAGAATACCGATCGGGCAACGGCGACATGCTCACCTACAGCGACAACGCCGCCTTTTGGACCTTCAACCGCGTGGCGCATTTCAAATACCTATTCTATAATAGGGTCATCGGCGACATCCAAAAGGTGCAAAACGAACTGGAAAACGGCTATCAAGAGCAAGTGAAAGCCAACGACAAGTTAGCCTTGGACCTTTACGGCCAAGACCCACAACAGGCCATCAACCTCCTCACCTACTTCTCCAACCAAGCCGGACACAACACCGTCAGACGCTGGAAGGAACTGGACAACTACCTGTTGGTGAAATACTTGGACAGCAACGTCAAGCAAGAGGAAAACGGCGAGTTCAAGCGCAACGGTTTTGGTTATCCTGCCAAACCCCAACAGCCCGGTTATCCCGATTCATGGAAAAAGGCTGTGATTGAGCAGACGGGCGACAGGTTCAGGAGGCCGGAATAAAGGAAACAAATCTTACACAAATCAATCGTAAATAGAAGGTTCAGCCCGACAAAGCGAGCTGAACCTTCTTTTCATACATCTCAACGAAAAATGCGCCTTATTTGTCGATGACAATCTTTTGCGTCTTCACATCATCGCCATTGATCAGGCGCAGGACATACACGCCTGCCTGCATCCCGTTGGTTGAGACGTTGCGCACAGCATCAGTATTAACAATGGCGCGTCCCATCATATCAATCACCTGCAAGGTCGCACCAGTGACGTCACCGGTAACAATGATGTTCCCATTACTGATAAATGCAAAGGTCTCATTGTCGCCATTTGCGTCCTCGCAAATGGCAGAAAACACTAAGCGGAACCTCGATTCATAATCCGTCGTCTTGGCATCGAAGGTGTAGCCCGGCTCTGTCAGCAAGTCCACATCCGCACCCGTGAGGTTGTCGATAAGATGGAGATAGCTCATCTCAACGTTTTCGGGATTCACAGCAAGGGTATAGCTGCCATTTTTAGCGGCCTTGAAGTTGACGGGCACCTCGCCATGCTTGTCGGCATGAACCACTGCATAGTCATGTCGGTCTCGGGTGATAAACATCTTCGTTCCATCGGACTGCAAGCTGAACTTACTCAAGTTAGGACCATCGCCGAAGCGCACTTTAGCACGGTCAATGGCAGGCTGAGAACCCTTAGCCTGTCGAAGGACAGAACCCTCATACACATTCAAGTTGAGTGCACCTCCCTTGCCTTGGGTTTCAGGTTGCGTACTGGTGAAGGTCACAGCATCGTCACTGGCATTGGCAGCCTGCACGAAGATACCTTGAAGCGGGGCGATGACTCCGTTTTCGGACTCATTGACTACCAGCTCATCCCTATCAGCATTCATCACATAGAAGTCGCGTGGCTCAGCAAGGTAGGCGTCGCAGGCGAAGGGATTGCCCACAAGGTTCCATCCAGAGAAACTTGCATTGGGATCATAAACAAGAGGCACTGATACATCCTCACCAACAGGTCTCAATTGGCCTTCCATATCGATCATCACAGAGGGATTGCTGCCATCACCGCTGTTGGCGTAGAGGTATCCTTGGCCATTGTGCAGCTTGAAGTAAGGGCTGAGGTAGAAATATTGGTTGTAGTTCTCCCATTCCAACACTGCGCTTTGGTTGAAGCGATAGAGATCGATGGAATTTGCGAGCATGCTTCCCGTAGGCTCAATGGCTTCTTCCATAGGCGAGGCGATGAGGTACCAGCCGTTAGCCTTATCCTCTCCATTGCTTCCCGCGATGGTGTAAGGCATGATACTTTTCTGTGTCGTGGCTTTCACCCCCGCATTGTTGTGTTTCAGCTGTCCGCCATCGGCAAGGGTGAGGCTGCCATTGGAGGTCAAGAAAATCTCATCGGCTTGCGCAACACATCCATTGGGAATGACCGCTGCGCCATCGACAATGGCCATCTCGTCAGCCTCAGGCAACACGCCTTTCGACCAGTTGGCCGTCTCAGTCCAATAGCCGTTTTCTGTATGCTTGGTGAAGGTGTTATGGTTGGCAAGGGTCACGTCGTAAAGGTAGAAGTAGGTTGATGTGGTAGCATAGAAATTGAAAAAGATTTGAATCGTCTGGCCGACATAATCATTCAACGAAATCGTGGTGACACCAGCAGACAAACCATCCGTCTCGGAACTCCAAAGAACCACACGCTCCAAACTTGGAAGGTCGAAGAACACTGTTATGTCGGCGGATGTGCTGGTGCTATGATGGAAAGTGAGCGTCAATCCAGGGGTAACCACGACCTCAGGCATAATCAAATTAGCTATTGTAGTGCCACTGCTATTGCGAGCATACGCACAATAGATGAGGTTGCCCTGTTCATCATAATCATAAGTAGCATAATTGAAATACCATCCATTGCCAATAGATGTTCCACTGCTCCAGCAAGCAGGTACTGTCCGCCCCTCAAAGCGCTGCTCGTAGGTTTCGTTGGGTCCGAGGTTGATGGAGGCACAATCGGTGGCGAAGATAGCGATATTGCTCCACTCGCTGTTGCCAGCGGCGCTGTGGGCTTTCACCCGTACCTGATAGCTATTGGGGTCCACCAACCCTTCAAGAGTATAAGGATGCGCCGTAATGCCGCTCACCGTAGTCCACTCACCAAGGCCGTCGATACGGTATTGCAGCGTCCAGGAGGTCTCGCCATGGGTTGTCCAGTCAAGTACGGCGCTGTTGGTCGTGATGTCGGAAGCCACAATCATTTCAGGCCTGATACATTTTGTGACGTTGATATTGTCGATCATCAGTCGGTTTGTTCCACTATTCCAGACAGTCGACTCCGCATAGAAAGCGAAACGGACAATCTTGTTGTCATAGGCCGAGAGGTCGAGGTTGACCTCGGAGAGGATGGCTGGGATGTCGTAATAGGCACGACCTTGGGTGGCATCGTTGTCCCACAAAGCCAAAAGGCTCCAAGAGTCACCGCCATCTTCTGAGATTACTACAGCAAAGCGGTTGTCGTCCAGGCCCGAAGTGGCAGAATGGTTGTAATCCAAGGCCAAGTCAAAGCTGAGTTGGTAGCCCTCACCCAATTCAATGTTAGGCGACAAGAACCAATAATAACAATCCGACATATTGATATAGGTATCAGCAAAAACTTCAGTGGAATAAGACATGCCATTCTCCGGGTTAGTGACAGATTGCAACGAACTCGTTTGCCAACCACCACCATTGCCCGCCTCCAAATGTGTGCCACCCAGTATTTGTTCCAATGTGGATCTTAATGCCCATTGCCAGCCTATCAGCGGAGGATAATCAAAACTGGAGCCAAAGTCTTCATAATAAGGTACGGCATAAGCGGTGATAAAACCGGCATAATCTGTCCAGTCGCTGGTTTCGGTGGAGGAGCAAACGGCCCTTACCCTGGCTTGGTATTTCATACCAGGGGTAAGGCCTTCCAAGGTGCATGGATTTTGGTTGACCGTCTGATAGGTTTCAGGCCATGCTTCTTCATCATAGAGTTTATACTGCACCTGCCATTGGGTTTCGTCGTTGTTGGCCGTCCATTGCAAAGTGACGGTGGAAGAAGTGGTGGCTGTCACGGTGAGTCCGGTAGGTTCGGAGCAATTGTAGATGGGGCGGACCTCGATATCATCAACATAAAGCTCAGTATCCTCACCATCCACCTTCACTTTACGAATCGCAATGTAAGTGCCATTGCCTGAATAGCCGTCGAAACTTACCCTGTATCTCAGGAAACCCACACCCGAATACCATGCATTGGGAATCTCCACGGTTTCTACCAATTCGAATGTTTCGGGGTCAGTCGGGTCGGTCATGATGCCCACTTGGCAAGACGTGGGATCATAGTAGCCTGCCGCATAAAACACCATTTCGTTTCCGCTCATTGGATGTTGCGCATCGATGGGAATCTGGGGCAGCACGGCCATTACGGTGTATTCATCTCCATAGCCGTAGAAATAGAGCGAATGAGTGCCAGAATGTGCTTCGGCACCGTATGTTTCCAAAAACACAAAAGGATACCCTTCGATGGTGGAATAGCTCGACCAACAGGGAGGAAAGCCTTCATCGGCCACATCCTCGAAGCCGTAGGAGTACGGCAAAGTGATGGAAGTGCAACCGGTGTAGAATTGTGTTTCCACCCAATCGCTGTAGGAATCGTTGCCGCAAACAGCCCTCAAGCGGGCCACATAGCCATGCGAGGGTTCCAATCCTTGTAGTGTGTAAGGATTGGTCACCGTACCTTCAACGGCAACGTAGTCAGCTTCGTCGGCCTTCCGGTATTGGAGTTCCCAGCCTGTTTGTTCGCTTCCCAACGCAGTCCAGCTCAAGGTGGCACCGTTGGTGGTGATGTCGCTCGCCTGCAAGTCGGTTGGTTTCATACAGTCGGGGAAGACATATTGGATGGTGGTCTTAGGCAGAAAATGCGAGATGCCGCTGTAATTATTCGAACTGGTGCGGAAATTGTAGTACGATGATCCGTAACCCGTTGTGTTTTCGACATTTGTACCAATCCAGTTTGTTGGGGCTGTGGTGGCACTGCTATTGCCATACGACTGGAAATACACCAACAGGTTGCCACCCTCGTAGAGGTATGGCTCGGACAATGTAACGACCATTTTATTGTTCACTACACTCAGATAACCGGAGAAATAGACCGTTTCGCTGGTGGTGAATGAATAACTAGTATTCATTTCAGTCGCGTCGACTTCTTTCATTCGGACATAGGTGACGACGTTTCCCCAGTTGATGTTGGCAGGCGAGCTTGTATAGAACGTCAGCTGCCTGATTTCAGCGTTGACCATTCCTTGCAAATCCGAAGCTGGAAGAATGAACTGGGAGCTAAAGCTTCTGTTGACATAATTGCCCGGCACGGGGGTAAGCGGGCCGTTGTCAAGGCCGTCGTTCAAGGTTATGCTTTCGACCATCAGAAATACACAGGAGCTGCTCCAGTCGCCCACCTCGTCGCCGCAGTTGGCGCGGACGTAAACATAATAGGTGCGCCTCGTAGGCAGTCCGCTCAATGTGAGTGGGTTGGTGCTGATGTTGGCAAATTGTGGATGCGTGTTGGCAGTAGGCTCATAGTTGGGGTTGTCGGTGTAAAACACGTCCCAATGGTCCACATCGCCAGATTGCGTCCACGATAATGTGGCTGAGCCATCGCTGACGTTCGAAACCGCGAGGTTCTTGGGCCTGGGGCAAGTGTTCTGTGCGGAAACGGCCAATGGTGCGGTCAGCAGCATCAGCAGAAAAATGTGGAGCGCCTTGCTCCAACTCTTGAAAAAATGTAAAGTTTTCATATTTGATGGTATTATTTAGATTAATTGCATTATAAAGCCGCAAAATTATATAAAATCATTACGGTTTAAAATAAAACTGGGGATTAATCATCAATAAGGCTAAAAAAATCTTTTATTTCCACCTCAATCATATTCCGGAAACCATATTCATGAACCACTTCCCCATTCTCCAAAAAAACGATGACGGGGAAGTTACCATTGGTGATTTTCAGCAAGTTAGGGACATCCACAAACAGCACGTCACGGTAACGCGCCGACTCCGACATTTCGTAGAATTTCTCCTTGCCTTCTTCGCTTCCCATAAACACGTTGGTTATGTTTTCGGGCGGAAAACCATAGAACTGCTGCATCAGCGAGAGCTTGTGCGCAGCCAGTTGGCACATTTCGCAACCCGTTGAGTAGAAGCAGATTACCTGTTTTCCTTGCCGAAGGTTCAAGCTGTCCAACGGAGGCTGGTCGAGGGCTGCGTCAAGATACTCAACTTGAAGGTTGTGTCCGGCGGAATAGTTGGGCGTGAAATTGTCGGGCGGCGAAGCCACGAAAACACCGATGCTTGAGGCCATGACGGCCACGCAAAGTATCAGCCATCGGAACGGCGTTTTCCATTCTTGGATCCTGAAAACCAACAGGAAAAGCAGCAGCAGAACGCCGTTTTTCAAGAGGCTTTGCACAGGGTCGAGCTGGAGATAGTCGCCGAAGCAATGGCAGCTGTCGGTGCGCCCGATGGCGTGTGCATATATTAATAATAAGGTGTAGCCTGCCAGCATGACAACGCTGCCCCACCAATAGAGTTTATGCAAAGTATTGGAAACCAAACCAATGCCAAGCACCAGTTCAAGAACGATGGCAGCCCGAGCCACCAAAAACGAGAAATTGAGGCTGAAGAAATGGTAGCTGTAGACATAGATTTCGAAACGGTCTATGCCGACGACTTTCAGCACGGCGGAGATGATGAAAACGATGCCGAGCAGCATTTTCAGCGCTATGGGCAGTATGGTTTTGGCTTGTTTCATGGGGCAAAATTACGAAAAAAAACGCACATCTTGTGACGTGCGTTCTACGTTTGATGGTTGTGAAATTATTTCACTCTCTCGCAACGGACTGTCCCTGTGCCCAAGTCGCCCAAATTGATGTTCCATCCATTGTTTTGTTCCTGGAAATCTTTGCAGCTTCCTTCGTTGATGTGATACACACCAAGATCTTGGGTTGCACTGTTTCCAATAATCGGGACGGTGTAGTCATAGTAGCAATGACAATCCTTTTCCTTTGAGCATGAGGCAAATCCAATCATGGCGACAACGGCCAAAGCCAAAAATACTTTTTTCATTTCTTTTAGTTTAAAATGTTAGTTATAAATCTATTAAATCACGGTTTATTGATATTAAAAAAGTTTTCCCACCATTTATTTTCCTCGCCGGTGGCTTCGTATTTTGAGATTTCGGTGCAAATCACCTGACCCCAGCCCTCGATTTCACGAGCGCGGTCGGAACAAGACGAACCATCCTCAATGTAGTAATAGTCTTCACCAAGCTCTACTACTTCCTCATTCTGAACAGTCGTGCATTTGCAATAACGCGTCTTCTTGCACGATGTTGCCGCCAAGACTAGCAGCGCAAAGGCAGCAATCAACATTTTTGTTTTCATGTTTTCTCCTATTTCGTTGCAAAAATAACGCTTTTTGTGGAAAAATCGTATCATGGCGAAAACTTTTTATTCAATCATGCGAGTCCATCAAAACCTCGGCCTTTTCTCTTTGTGCCACAAACCACACCAAGTCAGAGGGTTGGAAGGTGATGCGTGCCGATGGGTTGAGGATGAAATGCCCGTCGCGCTCGATGGCAATGACCATGGCATCGTATTTGTCGGCCAGACCTGAATCCATCAGAGCCACATCAACGAAGGGGCTTTCGGGCTGCACTTTCACCTTATACATCTCCACCTCACTTTCATCACGCTCTGGAATCAGTTGTTCATCAAACACCTCGATTCTCGGCAAGAGCAGACGCAAGTGGTCCTCATGGCCGACGAATGTGATTATATCGTACGGAAACAGCTGAAAATCAGACTTTGGCAACTCAAAATGCTGTTTTCCGCGCTCCACACTAACCACGCTCACGTTGTAGTTGTCGCGAAAGTCGGTGTCTTTGATGAGTTTTCCGGAATACATACTGTCGGGACTGAGCGTCATCTTCTGCAAATGGCAGTTCTCTTGAAGGATTTCGGGGATGGTGAAAATTTGCATCGACTGGCGTTTGTTCAAGTTGTCCATGAATCGCTCCTCTATGCGCTTGTAAAACCTCATCGCCGGACTCAAAATGCGCAGCAACAATGTATAAACCAAAGCGAAACCGATATTAATCAAATGAAACCAAGGCGAAGTCACACCTAAACGCGACCAAAATGTGGTGTTCAGAAAATGCTGAATGACTGAATAAGCCACCACAGCCACCACGATACAACGCAACGCGAAAACAATTCGTATGATGGTTTTATTGAACTTGTTGATTTCCATTAACTTATTCGTTATTTTCAACAAGGTATGCTTGAAACCCATCGCCCAAAGGAACGGTGCGACCAAAACTAACGAAACAGCGGCTGAAATGGCTGCACCCCAAGGCTTCGGGACATATTTAAGGATGAAAGAACCTGCGAAAAAAGCAATGAAAACCACAGCGATAATGATGGCCAAATAAATGACCATGTTCTTGAACTGTCGGGCCATGAAACTGCCCATATTGACCGTTTTCCCACTCTTCACCTTGATTCCTGAGTCGTTGTTTTCCAAGCGTTTAAGCCATCTTTCAGGGAAATGATTTGTCACCCAACGGTAACTTGGCACGGCCGATTTGATGGCATAGGGTGTGATGAATGTGGTGATGATGGACACCGAAACGATGATGGGATAAAGAAACTCGTCGATGACCCCGTAGCTGAGGCCCAAAGTGGCGATAATGAACGAAAACTCGCCGATTTGGCTGAAACAGAAACCGCCTTGCATGGCCTGTTTCAAACCCAAGCCGGCAATCAAGCGGCCTGCGACATTGCTCAAAGGCTTGAATATCAACAAGATTATGGTCACAACAAGAATCTGCCACCAATAGTCGACCAAGATTTGCGGATCGACCATCATTCCGACGGATACGAAAAACACGGCGCCGAAGAGGTTCTTGATGGGTGTTGTCACTTTGTGAATTGCCTCTGCCTCAAGCGTTTCGGCCAAGATGCTTCCCATGATGAACGCCCCCAAGGCCGAAGAGAAACCAGCCAAATTGGCCAGCACGACCATCATAAAGCACAACCCGACTGCAAACACCGTCAGCGTTTCCTCGCTCATGAACTTGCGCGACCAACGCAAGATGGTAGGCACCAAGAAAATGCCGCCCAAAAACCAAACCAACAGGAAGAATCCGAGCTTCAACATACTGGTAACCAACTGTATGCCATCGAATGACTTGCTCACTGCCAATGTCGAGAGGATGACCATCAACAAGACGGCCTCAAGGTCCTCGACCACCAGTTCGCCAATGACGTTGCCACTGAATTTCTCACGGTGCAACTTCATGTCGTCAAAGGCTTTAGCGATAATCGTCGTCGACGATATGGAGAGCATGGCGCCGAGGAAGATGCTGTCCATCTGGCTCCATCCCAAGGCCTTGCCGAGCAAGAAACCGACCACGCACATCGTCACCAATTCGGTCAGGGCTGTGATGCCCACCGTGCCGCCCACTTTCTTCAACTTCTTGAAACTGAACTCCAAGCCGATGCCGAACAGCATGAACACCATGCCGATTTCGCTCCAAGTCTCCACGCTTGTATGGTCCTGAACCACCGGAAACCACTCGAAATTGGGCCCGATGATGAAGCCCGCGATGATGTAGCCCAACACGACGGGTTGTTTCAACCATTTGAAAATCACGGTTGTAATGCCTGCTGTAACCAGAATGAGGGCAAGGTCGGAGAATAGTGCGGGAAGCGATTCCATTCAGTTGTCAGTTTTGCAGTTGCCAGTTATTGGGTGATCACCGTTTCTGGGGTGGATGTTCCGCCTTTCTTGTTGCTCTCGAAAAGTTCTTTGGCATGGCTTTCGGAGGCCACGAACCACACCTTGTCGCCTTCCTCGAAAACGATGGAAGACTTGGGGTTGAGGACAAACTCGTCGTTACGCTCTATGGCTATCACCAAGGCGTTGAACCTGTTTCGGATGTCGGAGTCGTGGAGCGTTACGCCCAAGTAGGCGCTGGTCGGCTTCACCTCCGAATAATAGATGTCGACGTCGCTTTGGGGGCGTTCCTTGACGAGCACGTCCTCCTCTATTTCTATGTGTGGCCTCAGCTTGGCCAACTGTTCCTCGGTGCCCAAGAAGGTGATTTCGTCCATCGGATAGAGCACGAAATCGCGACGGGGCAGGTCGAGCACCTCGTCAGCCCTGTCAATGCCCACCACACTGGCGCCGAAAGTCTCGTAGAAGTCGCAGTCGCGGATTCTCTTCCCGACGTAGCTGCTCTTTGCGCTCAGGGTGATTTTCTCCAAGGCGAAATTCTCCTGCAAAATCTCCGGAAGCACAAACGACTGCAAAGTCTCGCGGTTGTTCATGTTGTCCGTGAACCGCTTCTCGATGCGCTCATACCAACGCATGGCCGGGCTGAGGGTGCGCAGCAAGAGCAGGAAAACCAAGGAGGCCACGATGGCCATCACCATCACGTCCATCTGTATGTTGAGCGACCGCCAAAACTCAGCGTTCAGGCCATGCCTGAGGATGCGCGACGCGAAGAACCACGCGATGAGGAAGCGCAAGGCATCCATGATCCACACCATCGTGCGGCTGGCCTTGTTCGCCTTAACCAACTTCTCCGTCTCCTTGTCAAGGTCGTGCTTGAAGCCGATGGCCCAAATGAACGGCGAGGCTATCACCAACGAGACGCCCGCTACGATGATGCCGGAATAGGGCTGCGGCAAGCTGTTGAGCACCGGCTCGAGCAGCGAGAAACAGAGCAGCGTGATGGCAAGCAAGATGGCGGCATACAGCACCGTCGATTTCAAGCGGTCCACCACAAAGGTTTTCATCGTGATCAGGTTGCCGTTTTTCGCTTTCACGCTCCGCTCCTTGTTGCCGAAAAACTTGGTCCAGCTTTCGGGCACCTTCTTGTCGATCCATTGGTACAAAGGCTCACCGCCCTTAATTAAATAAGGTGTAAGGAAGGTGGTGATGATCGACACCGAGACGATGATGGGATAAAGGAAGTCGTCGATGACGCCAAAGCTCATGCCCACAGTGGCGATGATGAACGAGAACTCGCCGATTTGCCCGAAGCACATCCCGGCACGGACGGCGTTGTGGAGATTGTCGCCCGAAAGCAACATACCCACGCCCGAACTCAGCGACTTGAGCGTCACCACGACCACCGTGATGACCAAAATCTGCCACCAATACTGCAACAGGATGGCCGGATTGACCATCATTCCGACCGAAACGAAGAACACCGCACCAAAGAGGTTCTTGATGGGCGTGGTGAGTTTATGAATCATCTCAGCCTCAAGCGTTTCGGCCAAGATGCTACCCATGATGAAGGCACCCAAGGCCGAAGAGAAACCCGCTTTGTTGGCCAACCAAACCATGAAGAAACATAGGCCCACGGCAAACACCGTCAGCGTTTCCTCTGTCATGAACTTGCGTGCCCACTTGAGGATGGTCGGGATGAGAAACACGCCGCCGACATACCACACCAAAAGGAAGAAAACGAGCTTCAATACACTGAACATCAGTTCTCTGCCATCGAGAGCCGTGCTCACGGCCAAAGTGGAAAGGATGACCATCATCAGGATGGCGGCCAAGTCCTCGACCACCAAAACGCCGATGACGCTGCTCGTGAACTTCTCCCCTTTCAGCTTCAGGTCTTCGAAAGCCTTCGCGATGATTGTTGTCGACGACATCGAGAGCATGGCGCCGAGGAAGATGCTGTCCATCTGCTTCCAGCCCATCAGCTTGCCAAGCAGGAAGCCTATGATGCACATGGACACCAATTCGGTTAAAGCAGTAATGCCCACGGTTCCAGCTTGTTTCTTCAGCTTCTTGAAGCTGAACTCCAAGCCGATGGCAAACAAGAGGAAAACCATGCCGATTTCGCTCCACGTTTCCACGCTGTGGTGGTCGTTGATGACCGGAAACCACGGGAAATAAGGCCCGATGAGCAGGCCAGCAATGATATAGCCCAGCACAAGGGGCTGTTTCAACCATTTGAAAATCACTGTTGTAACCCCTGCCGTAACGAGGATTAAGGCGAGGTCGGAGAATAATGCAGGTAATTCAGACATGTTTTGTGGATTTTGCGTGCAAATATACTGAAAAACAGGTTCTATTTGCGTCAATACCGAATAATTTCAAACAAAACACCCACCATAATAACGAATCAACCCTATGGAGGGCGATTGCAACACATCACCCATCGAGAGGCCTTGGTCGGCAAGTGTTTCGCGAAGTAAACCCTGAAAGTGATAGGCAACAGAGCCAACAAAACTGACTTTCAACGATTTGCAACAATTAAAACGAACAACAAAAGCCTCAATGAAAGCCTTGAAACAATGCTTCACCATGGCCTGAATATAGGGATGCGCTTGATTTTCGCCCGCAAACCTGGCAAACGAAGCCAAATACTTGGAAGGCTGTTTGTCATGGTAAAGCGTTTGTACGAATTCGGGCAATCCCAAACGATAGGATTCGGCAAACTTTTCGCGCAAGTCCTCGGGCATAAAGCCGTAAAAATAACGCCTCGCCACTTCCCTGCCAATGTGCATCCCGCTACCCTCGTCGCCAACGAGATAACCCAAGGAAACGGCCTTTTCTTCAATGTTCTCGCCGTCGTAAACGCATGAGTTTGAACCCGTTCCAAGGATACAAGCAATGCCTTTTTCATGTCCTAAAACGGCATGGCAGGCCGCCATCAGGTCGTGGGTGACATGGATTTCGGCTTCGGGGAAACGTTGTAGGAACACCTTTTTTATTAAAAGGCAATTCTTTTCCGAACCGCAGCCCGTGCCGTAATAATGGATGGATTGGATTTCGTCAGGCAATGATACGTCCTTGCACGTTTTAGCAAGAATCTGAATATCAGCATAATTCGGGTTAAATCCTTCAGTTTGGAAACGGTTTGTCACCGCATTTCCGTCCAACAGAATCCATTCAGTTTTCGTGGATCCGGCATCGAGGATTAGTTTCATGCCTCTAATAGTTCGGTGGGGTTACGCTTGATGAGAAGCGGATAGCGTTCTGGATGACGAAGGCTGTCAAGTTCCAAATCGATGTCCAAGGCTGGCCACTCAACAGCTTCATTGCCACACATTTGCACATTTAGTACATCATTGATGGATGCTTCGCGCATCCACGGAATACGGTTATATGATAAGAAATAATCCTGACCGCCAACGCTAATCATAATGCCTTGACCATTAATCATCAATACGCTTACCGATGTGTTGTTTGAATTGTTCCTTGAATCGTTCTGCATGTTTCTCTACGATTTTTTGTATATAGTTCAGTTCGTGCTTGGGAAAGCCGCTGTTTTTGGCCAACTCAATTCTAGGTTCCAACCAAAACTTGGCCTCATGACCATCTCCTAACACATGGATATGCATACGTTCTTCTTCGTTGGAGAAAATCTTGAATACATAACTGCTTTCCCTACCAAAAACTGGACTCATTATTATTGGTTTTTGAGTGCAAATTTACACTTTTTTCCAAAAACAACACAAAAACTTCAGTAAACAAACACTTTTTTTATAGTTTTGCAGCCCAAATAAAAACCGATAGACATGAGAAAATGGCGCATTGAAGATTCCGAAGACCTTTACAACGTGAAAGGCTGGGGCGGCAATTACTTTTCCATCAACGAGAAAGGCCACATGGTGGTGACACCCAAGGAAGGCTGTGCCTCTGTGGACCTTCCGGAACTGGTTGATGAACTGTCACTTAGGGATGTTTCAGCCCCCATGCTGCTACGTTTCCCCGACATTCTTGACGACCGCATCAACAAGATTGACTCTTGCTTCAAGGAGGCGGCCAAGGAATACGAGTTCCACGGGCAGAATTTTGTGGTGATGCCCATCAAGGTGAACCAAATGCGCCCTGTGGTCGAGGAAATCGTCAGCCACGGCAAGAAATGCAACATCGGCCTTGAGGCTGGCTCCAAGCCCGAACTCCACGCCATTCTCGCACTCGGCACGGATTCTGACTCGCTCATCGTGTGCAACGGCTACAAGGATGAGGAGTTCATCGAATTGGCCTTGCTCGCCCAAAAGATGGGACGGAAGATCATCATCGTCATCGAGAAACTGAACGAGTTGAAAACCACCTCCAAGATAGCGAAACGCTTGAAAGTCACGCCGAATCTGGGTGTGCGCATCAAGTTGGCCAGTTCCGGATCGGGCAAGTGGGAAGAATCGGGCGGCGACGGCAGCAAGTTCGGCCTCACCTCGTCGGAACTCCTTGAAGCCCTCGACTTCCTCGCCGAACACGACATGAAGGACTGTCTGAAACTTGTCCATTACCACATCGGCAGCCAAGTCAGCAAGATCAAGAAAATCAACGTGGCCCTGCGCGAGGCTGCACAGTTTTATGTGCAACTCTACAAGATGGGCTATCATATCGAATATGTGGACATGGGCGGCGGCCTCGGCGTGGACTACGACGGCACACGCTCAAGTAGCGCAAGCTCTGTGAATTACAGCATCCAGGAATACGCCAACAATGCCATATATACCATCGTGGATGCCTGCGACAAGAACGAACTGCCCCACCCCAACGTCATCTGCGAGTCGGGGCGCGCACTGACGGCCCACCATTCCGTGCTGATTTTCGAGGTGCTGGAAAAGACCTCACTTCCCGAATGGGACGACAACGAAGAACCCGAGGAAGACGACCACGAACTCATCAAGGAGCTTTACGATTCGTGGGACGAACTCACCAAAAACTCGTCGCTTGAGATCTGGCACGACGCGCAGGAAATCCGCGAAGAAGCTCTCAACCTGTTCAGCCTCGGCTTGTTAGACCTCAAGTCGCGCGCCAAGGTGGAAAGACTGTTCTGGAGCATCGCCCGCGAGGTGAACCACATCGCCAACAGCCTGAAACGTGTGCCCGAAGACTTTACGTCGCTTCCTAAACTGTTGGCCGACAAATACTTCTGCAATTTCTCATTGTTCCAATCACTGCCCGACCTTTGGGCCATCGACCAGCTCTTCCCCATCATCCCAATCCAAAGGCTTGACGAAAACCCAACCCACCTTGCCACCTTGCAAGACATCACCTGCGACAGCGATGGCAAAATCACGAGCTTTGTAGGCAAAGCCACGCCGCACACCATTCCGTTGCACAACTTCACCGACAAGGAGCATTATTATATAGGTGTGTTCCTCGTGGGTGCCTATCAAGAGATTCTCGGCGACTTGCACAACCTGTTTGGCGACACCAACGCTGTGCATGTTTCCGTTGACGAAAAAGGCTATTACATCGACCAAGTCATTGACGGAGAGACCGTTGCCGATGTGCTCGAATACGTTCAATACAGCCCGAAAAAACTCGTCCGCACGGTGGAGACTTGGGTCACCAAGTGCGTGAAGGAAGGCAAAATCACCGTCGAGGAAGGCAAGGAGTTCCTGTCCAACTATCGGTCGGGACTTTATGGATATACCTATTTGGAGTA
>ODAI014154607.1_pt1 | contig 16029 bp, 10 predicted proteins | sample 1539321 | NCBI WGS metagenome assembly ODAI01 (sample SAMN02144231, study PRJEB22623) | gut metagenome | biome: sheep rumen | host: Ovis aries | place: New Zealand
AATTTGACATCCCTGGTTTTTGGCGATAGATTGCCGGGTTGGGTACAGATGCCCTTTTCAGAAAACTTGACATCCCTGATTTTGGGCGATAGATTGCCGGTTTAGGCACAGATGGCAGGCTTTCAGAAAATGACATCCCAGGCTCTACGTCAGTCATGGACGTCAATTTTTAGAAAACCCTTGTCTGTACCTAAAGTTGCTGAAAGCCAAGGAAATCCATGGATGTCAAATCATAGAAAAACCTCTCCTGTGCCCAACGAGGCAGAAAGCCGAGAAAATCCATGGATGTCAAATTTCAGATAATCCCTCGCTGTACCCAAAGACGATAAATTAAACGAAAACCCAATAACAAATCATCTTATGGCGACATTATGTTGTATACTTAAATATTATGATGCTTGTTAATAATGAACCGGCAGGTGCCAACAACCGAGCCGATGGACACCGGCAGCCATAAAAAAACGAATACATACAGTAATCGGAGAAACGAATTGAAAGAACACGATAAATCACAAGACAAGATCTTCATAGAGGAGCAAGCCCACCTGACGCTGCAGCAAAAAGAGCAGATGCGGCTGGAGCAAGCCCACCTCACACAGACGCACAGGAAACTGAGTGCGATGCGCGACGCTCTTGAAGAGAAAGTCGAGGCGATCTCGGAGAAGGCCGCCAAGGAAAAAGAAGACATCAGAAGCAACCTGTCGCTGAACTTTGACAGCGATACGGATTCGATGGAGACATATATTGAGTTTGAGGCGATGAGCCACTCGATCGACCAGTACAATATTGAACAGAATGCCGCGATGGAGAAGCTTGGGCGGGTCAAGAGGCTGCTCAAGGCGCCGTATTTTGCCAGGGTGAAGCTGCAGTTTGACCCGGAGGAGGAGCCGGAGGACTACTACATCGGAAGCGTCGGAGTTTCCGAGAACGCGTGGGAGCAGCTTGTGGTCGACTGGAGATCGCCGATCGCGGAGACTTATTACAACCAGGAGAACGGAAGGACGTTCTACATGGTGGACGGAAACCGCGTCGACGTGGACCTGCAGCTGCGAAGGCAGTTCAATTTGGAGGAGGATCGGCTGTATTCGTATTTTGACACGCAGGTGGCGATCGAGGATCCGATGCTGCTTGAGTCGCTGGCGAGCCGCCGCACGGACAAAATGAAGGCGATCACCGCGACGATCCAGAAGGAACAGAACGCCGTGATCCGCTGCGAGGATGTGCCGGTGCTCGTTGTCAACGGCATCGCGGGAAGCGGCAAGACCTCCGTGCTGCTGCAGAGAATCGCGTACCTCTTCTATAAGAAGCGCGAGGATCTGAGGCCCGAGCAGGTCTACCTGCTGACGATCAACCCCGTGTTCCGTCAGTACATCGATCAGGTGCTGCCGGACCTCGGCGAGGAGAATCCCAGGACGATCACGTGGAGGGATTTTATCCGCATCGCGAATGCCCCCGACAAGGGGCCCCATGAGCCCGCCAGGGAATCCGATCTGCGCAAAATAGAGTCCGCCCTGGCCACCTTCCACCTGACCGAGGAGGACTTCCGGCCCGTTCTGCAGAGGGGAAGAGTTGTTCTGAGCAGCAAAGAGATCATGAGAGCCGCGGACGAGCTCGCGCACATTGAGGCCGGGCCGAGGCTTCTGAGCATTCTGGCGGACCGCCTGTCGGAGCTTGCAAGGATCAAGATCCGCAGGATGGAGCGGGACGAGCGGCGCGACGAGACAGAGCGAAGCGACATCGGTGCGGAAGAAACTGCTGAGTTTAACAGCATGGATCCGTATTCAGAGGAGAGCGGCGCGGGGCGCAGGCAGGACAACCGCATGCGCAACGATTACGGCGGCGCGTTCAGCGCGATCGAGAATTATGGTTTTGTCGACATTGAGCGCATCGGATGCCGCATTCTCGGGAAGAAGAAACTCTCTTCCGCAGAATGGCTCTGGGTCAAAATACTGCTCACCGGCACATGCGACAGAAATGTCCGCTATGTGATGATCGACGAGGTGCAGGACTATACAGCGGCGCAGCTGATGGTTCTGAGAAGATATTTTGCAAGTGCGAAGTTTATGATGCTGGGAGACGAGTTCCAGGCGATCCGGCCCGGAACGGTGACCTTCCATAAGATCCGTGAACTGTTTAGCGGCGGAAGCCGACAGGCGGCTAAAGCGCAAGCCGGAGAGAGCCGGCAGGCGGCCAAAGCACAAGCCAGCGGAAGCCGGCAGACAGCTGAAGATGACCGCCAGTTCCGCGAGCTCTCGCTCTTAACGAGTTACCGCTCGTCACCGGAGATCACGGAGATCTTCACGGGACTTCTGCCGCGGGAGAAGAGGATCTTCACGGCTTCTGTCCAGAGGCCGGGCACAGCGCCTGTCAGGATGGCCTGCGCGTCCAGTGAAGAATACAGCCGCAGGCTCAAAATGATGGTGCGCGCGGCGCAGGCGGAAGAGGGGCTGACCGCAGTGATCTGCGGGACGCGGGCGAGCCTTGAGAAGGTCAGGGAGCTTCTTGGCAGCGAGGCACCGCCGGTCATCCGCAGAAATCAGGCGCTTCCGAAGAAAGGGGCGTTCCTTATCACGCTGGACCTCGTCAAGGGACTGGAATTTGACGGCGTGATCGTGCCGGACGCGGACCCTGTGATGTATCCGGACGAGATCCTCTCAAGGCATCGCCTGTACACGGCGGTGTCAAGGGCGACGAGGAGGCTCAGTATTTTGGCAGACGGGGAGCTGACAGGGCTTCTTAACAGGAAGAATTAAAGGAGGACAACATGGTTTCCATCGATAAGATCACACAGAAGACACACAATAAGTTTGTCAATCTCTACGATCTGGACGTCACACATAAGAATGGGGTCGCGTCGCACTATTACGTCGCCTCCAGGGCCAAAACAGAGGAAGAACTCAAGCTCGTCACACGCGAGAACCATCCGGACGGCGTGATCATGTTCGGCATCCACGGACCCAAGCGCGACAAGGTCGTGCTGATCCGCCAGTACCGCTATACGATCGGCGACTTCGTCTATGAGTTCCCCGCAGGCCTGGTCGAGAGAGGCGAGGACTACCGCGAGGCGGCAGTGCGCGAGATGCACGAGGAGACCGGACTTAAATTCGAACCGCTCGATGTCGATCCGATGTTCGAGGAGGCGCGCTTTACGACAGTCGGCCTTACAGACGAGTCCTGCGCGACCGTTTACGGTTACACCGAGGGAGAGATCACCGACAAGTACCTCGAGGAGAGCGAAGTGCTGGAGATCGTTCTCGCGGACCGCGACGAAGTCAGAAGGATCCTGAGGGAGGAGAAGGTGGCGATCATGTGCGCTTACCAGCTTATGCATTTTCTGGTGAACGAGGAGCCGTTCGCATTCCTTGGAAAGTAAGTACCCGCGAGGGCTGTCCTTATTAGGAGGCAGTTATGGCACAGAAAAAATGGTCACAGCTCGATAACGCAGCCAAAATAGTGCCCTCCACCACGAGCGGATCCGACACGCGCGTGTTTCGGATCACCTGCGAACTCAGGGAGGACGTGGATCCCGATGTCCTGCAGAGCGCAGTGACAGCGGCGGCAGAAGATTTTCCCCACTTCAGCAGTGTCCTGAAGAACGGGCTGTTCTGGTATTATCTGGACGAGAGCGAGCTGGAAGCGGAAGTGACGGAGGATAATCAGCCTGCACTTTCCGCGATCTATCGCGAAGGCCGCAGAAACCTGCTCTACCGGGTGACTTATTACAGGCGGAGGATCAACCTGGAGATGTTCCATGTTTTGACAGATGGGACAGGGGCGTTTGAGTTCCTCAAAGCGATATTGTCGGAGTATCTTCAGCTCAAATACGGCCTGGACGAGCTCATTACAGAGGGAAGCCGGGCAGCCAAGGCGGACCGGCGGGACGACGCTTTCGGCAAGTATTACCACAAAGCCGGAGAAAAGCCGGAAGAGCAGAAAACCGCGCCTAAGAAGGCTTACCACCTGCGCGGGGAGAAAGATGAGAATCTGCAGAGCCATCTTCTGGAGGGCACGGTTTCGGTCCGCAAATTCCTCGCCGCAGCGCGTGAGCGCAATTCGACGGTTGCCGAGCTGAGTACGGCGATGTTCATCCGCGCGATCATCGAGCAGATGTCGGTACGCGACAAGCGTCTGCCGATCGTACTGAGTATTCCTGTCAATCTGCGCAATTATTTTCCCTCAGAGACGGCGCGCAATTTCTTCGGGGTCATCAATATCTCCTTCGACCCCGCGCTGTACGACGGGACAGTGGAGAGCATCATTCCGGTCGTCAAGGCATCCTTTGAGCGGCAGCTGCGGCAGGATCAGGTGGAGCTCACAATGAACTCCTACGGCGCACTGGAGCACAATATAGCGATCAAGGTGGTCCCTCTGGTGATCAAAAACCTGGTGATCTCCGCGATCAACGCCAAAGTACAGAAGGGAATAACCGGCACGATCTCAAATGTCGGTAAGATCACTGTTCCGGAGGACATGGAGCCTTACATCAATAAGTTCAGCTGCTTCATGGCGGCGCCTGAAGTGCAGGTCTGCATCTGTTCCTACAAGGACCTGCTTGTATTCGGGGTGGCCTCGGCTTTCATCGAGCACCCGGTCCTTCGCAATTTCTTCCGCGATATGGTCGAAATGGGGATCGATGTGGAGCTGGAGAGCAATGATTTTGACAGAGTCCCCGACGGAAAGGAGGCGTGATGCAGTATTGTCCCAAATGCAGGATCATGATCAGGGGCGACAAAACAGGCTGTCCCCTCTGCGGAGGGCGGCTCGCGGGAGAACCTGAGCCGGGCGGATTCCCTGTCACTCAGAAGAGAAGGTTTTCCCATATGGACGTGGTCAAAATCGCGACTTTCTGCTGCCTGACTGCATTCATCGTCCTCACAGCGCTCGAGATCCTGTACAACTTTACGCTTACATGGGTTCCTTTTGTAGTCATGATCATCCTGATCGCCTGGGGAGACCTGATGGTAGGGGTCTATTATCGTAACAATATCATCAAGACAATTGCGATTGAAACCTATCTGATCATGGCGGCGTGCTTTCTCATTGACCTTGTGACCGGCTGGCGGGGCTGGTCGATCGCATATGTATTCCCGTGTGGATTTGTCCTGCTGGTATTTATGACGATTGTAGTCGGACAAGCCGCGAACCTTAGGCTCGAGGAATACATCATCTATCTGGCAGTGGCGATGCTCCTGTCGATGCTGCAGATCATTCCGGTGCTCTCGCACGCCAACCCTGTGATCCTACCGGCGGTCATAAGTATGGCTTTGCTGCTGATCCTGGGCTGCGCAGCGGTGATCTTCAGATTCCGCGACCTGATCAGTGCGGCGGAGAAACTGTTTAATCTGTAATTTATGAGAGGTGGGCACCCTTGGCATTTGAAATAGAAAGCAAAAACTGGATGGTCCGCATCGGCAATCTGGTAGAAGAGTCCATCTCAAAAGGGATCTACGAACTGGGGCAGGAGGCACCGGTCCTCGCTTTCGGGACGCATTACGCGCAGCCCGAGGAGAAAGTCTGGTACCAGGTGCCGGTCCGGGAAGGCAAATGCGGCGACGGGTCTGAATATCACATTTATATTCGCAAAGGCAGCAGCGACAAACTATGCGTTTTCTTCTCGGGCGGCGGCATCGCGATCAACGAGTACATGGCTGCCCGGCCGGTCAACGGAGGCAGTGTGGCGGCATGGCTCCCCAACTATTACTGGAACAATCTGCGCCTTTTCACGCAGGTCATGAACATCGGTGTCGGCATTACCAGAAATGGCAGCGACAATCCCTTCGACGACTGGAATTTTATTGTGATCACCTACGCCACAGGCGATATGCATGTCGGTGACAGCACATTTACTTATCACACAGCTAAGGAGAATCTCCCCGAAGGCTGTGAGGAGGGCAGGGAAGAGGTTCTGTATTTTCACGGATATCAGAATTTTCTTGCCGCAATGCGCGTCGGCAAAACACTGTTCCCGGACGCTCAGAAGCTCCTGATCGCAGGTGAGAGCGCCGGTGCCTTTGCAGTTCCTGCGCTGGCGGAACAGGTCGTCGGCGAATTCTATCCTGCGTGCAGTGATGTGACGCTGTTTTCGGACAGCGCGCAGCTCCTCTACGGAGGCTGGAAGCGCACCTTGCGCGATGTCTGGCACGCCAGAAGAGAACTGTGGATGGGCGTTAACGGCAAAAACCTGACTTACGAGTGGTATCGCGGAGTCAGCACGAGGCAGGGAAACCGCTTTAAGTATCTGTACGCAGGCTCAGTCAGGGACTACCTGCTCAGCGCCTTTTACAACGATGTCACGAATAAGGTCTACGGGACGGATTCCCAAATGCAGGAGAAGTATTACCGGCAGATGAAGCGAATGATCGCGGACCTGCGCAAACTCAACCCTGAATTTGCGTTCTTCATTTACGACTGGCACAGGCCGCTTTCTATGTACAAGGGCGGCACGATCCACACGGCAGTGCGGCAGCCGGAGTTTACACTCCGCACCCAGGACGACGTGACGATGGCGTATTGGCTGCACGAGTGTGTAGAAGGAAGAAAATTTGATGTTGGAATGCAGCTGCTGACTTGAGGCGGCTGCATTTTTCTTGAGTGATTGAATATTTTGGTGCGCCTCCGGTACTTTGACGCGCCTTTGAGGCGTGCCATCGCATAGCGTTCGGTGGTATTACCACCTTGACTTTCGCCTGAGCACAGCTTCATAATAATCACATCCTGTCGGCACAGTTTCTGAGTGCCGGCATCTGAAATGTCACGATCATTTCATTCGCGATGCAGCGCGCAGTATGGCTGCGCGATCTGCTCAAACCGCAATTCGCGGATCATTCAGGGAGTGAGATCAATTGAATACGATCGAAAAGGGGAGGACCGGCATACAGCTGCCGATCGGCCAGTTTGAGATCCTCCGCGAGCTCGGGCGCGGAGGAAACAGTGTCGTTTATCTGGTTAAGTCATATAAAAGCGGCTCGAGATTTGCGCTTAAAGCATTGAAGCCCGAGGCCGGTGCGATCACGGAGCAGCTGCTTCATGCGGAGGCGCAGGTTCTGGAAGAACTGGGCGGCGGTTCATGTGGAATCCCGGCCTATTACGGCGAAGTTTATGAGGGAGACAGATTCTGCGGCTTTTTGATGGAATATATTGAGGGCGAGACGCTTCAGAAGATACTTGATTCGGGCCGCGTGTTTACCGCAAGTGAGGCGGCGGAGGCCGGCGTGCAGCTGTGCGGTATTTTGGCCCGGATGCATGGGATGAGTCCGCCGAGGATCTACCGGGATCTCAAGCCGGGCAATATTCTGGTCAGGGAAGATGGCCGGTATGTGCTCGTGGATTACGGTGCTGTGCGCGCCTATCGGGAAGGAGCGGGCTGCGACACGCATCCGCTCGGCACGGAGGGGTATGCGGCGCCTGAGCAGTATGGCGGCTGGGAACAGTCGGATGAGAGGACCGACGTCTATGGCGTGGGCGCGGTTCTTCATCACATGGTGACGGGGAAACCGCCTTTGGAGACCGGCCTGCGGCCTTTGGCAGAGGTCATGGAAACGCCCGATGAGGCGCCTCACAGGCGCAGCGCTGAGGCTTCCCGCCAATACGCTGAACTTGCCAAAACACTGACCCGCTGCTGCAGTGTCGCTCCCGCAATGCGCTTCAAATCCTGCAGGGAGCTCGAAAAGGCGCTGAACAGGCTGCGCACAAGTGACCCGGCAGAGCGGGCGTGGAAAAAGTTTGCGGCACTGGTCGGTCTGTCCGCTTCAATGCTGGTCAGCGCAGGCCTTTTCGGGGCAACGGCTGAGGGTGCGGAGAGGGGCCGCTACCTCGATCTGATCACTGAAGCGGAAGAAACACAGGATTTGGACGAGAAGATTTCCGTGTTTCGACAGGCAGCCGGGGTCAGGCCTCAGGATCCGGAAGCTTACCTCGCCTTGTTCAAGGAACAGACTTCGGACGGCGTGATCACGCAGGATGAGAAGGATACGCTGGAAGCACTCCTCTATGAAAACGGATCTCCGGAGAAGTTGAGAAGACGAAAACCGGCAGCTTATGTCCGTCTGGAGATGGAGATCGGAAAAGGGCTTTTGGAATTCTATGAAGGAGGGAATGAGGCGGCGAAGCGGTGTTTTGCCAATGCGGCGGCAGCGGCGGGGATCGGAAGCACTCAGAGGAAGATCTCGGAATCGATGTGTGAAGTGCTCGGCGATGAGTGGAGTCCCGGCAGGATCGAAGCGTGGGGATATCTGGGGCACAAGTCTGTGGGCGAAGCGATGGAAAGCGGGGACGGGTCGTTCGCGGCGGCGGTCTGCAGCCGCGCGGCAGGCGAAATTTCGCTCTTTTCAGAGAGATATGAGGCTGTCGGAGTCGAACGGTCCGGGATGCAGGAAGTGGTGAAGGAGGTGGAGGAATATGCGCGGGCCTTGTCCGGCGGGTGGCCGTCAGTACCGGAAAAGCTTGCCGGAGAGCTCATTACCGCGGCGGAGGCGGCAGCGCGGGTAGTGAAATGACACTCTGTAAACGCAAATCGGAGAGGCGGAGTAGGAGTATGCATGATGTGGGAAGATTTATTGAGGGCCATGGCAACGCTGTGCCTTACTGCGGCCCTGGCGGCAGCAGCTGCCGCTGCGATTTTGCTGGTGAAGGAGGATCTGTCGGATCGATTGGGCAATGAATTCAGACCCGGATCCGGCCGCAAGACCGGTTTGCTCACCCTCCTCGCGGTGGGCGTGTGGATCATGGTGATCGGACAGAATGTGACGGCGGCGGAAGCGGGCAGTGGCTCTGCGAGCGAGATCGCAGCGGTGGCAGGCAGGGGTTCTACGAGTGAGATCGCAGCGGAAACTGAGCCGGGATCAGCTGCAGGTGCGACGGAAGCGGCGTCTACGGGTGCGACAGAAACGGCGCCAGCAGCCACGACAGAAGCAGCGCCCGCAGGAGCGACAGAGGTACCGCCCTCGGGTGCGACGGAAGCAGCACCCGCAGCTACGACGGGAGCGACAGTCGCAGGGACCAATGAGCAGGCGGAGCCTGTGGAGCCTGAGCCGGTCGATCACATGGCGCCGGCAGTGGATATTCAGCTGACGGAAGAAGCGTTCACGGACGAGAAGGGAAATGTGTACTGCAGAGCTGACAATGCGGGGCTGCAAATCACGTTCGAGGAAAGCGGAGAGGAGGATTCGGGACTCTCAGAGTGCCGGATCACTGTGACAGACTCTAAGAGAAACGAGCTGCGCAGGGAAGTGCCGGTTGACGGTCAGCCCCGCAGAATAACGGAAGAAATCGGCACTGAAGAGGTCGCTGCGCTGGCGGACGGCCTGATCACTGTGCGCGCGGAAGCGGTGGATGAAGCCGGGAATCGGGAAGAAAAGGAGTTCTGCTATATTTTGGACACTACGGCGCCTGTCGGAGAGATCCTCTATACAAGCGCCGCTGCAGGGTATGTGTACGAGGGGGAGGTCTTCTGGAAAGACGACGTGGAAGTGGCGCTTCGCATAGAGGACAGCTGCGCTGATTTCGAAATGCCGGCAGATGCGGATACATTCGGATTTTTAATGTGGAAAGACAGCGATCCGGATGGAGTCTGCACGAATCTGCCATTGAAGACAATGCAGGACGACTCAGGGAATCCGGCATACATGACCGGCACTTTCCGGCTCACAAGTGATGGCGGCGTGCGCTTTGGCGCCTACGGGAAGGATCTCGCAGGTAATCCGCTGACGGTAAAAGAGGTGTTCGGGAGCGCTGTTTATGTCAGGGAAGGGACACCGGCGGGCGAATGGACGAAGAAGAATGCGCCGTTTCAGGCGGACACTGAGTCGTCCGGACAGAGCACGCGCGAAGAATGCCTGCCGCACACCAGGGCCGTTCGCGACACGGTCCACCCTACGCTCACTGCGAAGATCAGCCGGCCCAGCGGCAATCCGGGCGCAGTCGATGAGAGCACCGGAGTTGTTTATTATGGAAAGAACAAAGAGCATTACGGCGGAGGGAAACCTCAGATCACAGTTTCTTATACCGTCACAGACCAAAATATCGACCACCACAGGATCCTTCCGCTCACATCATACACTTCTGTGCAGGAAGGAGAAAAAGGAGAGGTGATCGTTCCCGAACAATCTATTACTGTCGATCCGCCCGGGGACGACGGCATGTTAGTCATTCAAAGAACCAGAAATCCGGGGGAAGAGAGTACGCCGGACGGCGTATACCGCTTTGGTATTGAAGGGACGGATAAAGCCGGGAATCCAATCGTTCTGAAGAGCGGAGAAGAGGAAGACGAGCTTTACGGGGTAATCTGCGAGGACAAGGCGCGCGGCGCTTTTTATACCGGAAAGAAAATCGTAGATACAGTGGCGCCGGAAGGTGAGCTGCAGATTCAGAACCCATCCGGAGACGTGTACTGCCGAATGGAACAGCACGGAAGTGCCTGGAGCACGGACAGGGAAGATTTCATGCCGTATAGGCGGGAGAAGGACGCGGTGGTCAGTCTCAGTTCGTCAGATGTCTCACCGGTCAGTGTTTCCTGCAGGATTCTATCGACGGCCGGCAGATACGGAAGACAGGCAGATGTGCGCGGCGGCCGGCAGACAGACAATTCCAACGACCCTGCGCCGGACGGAAGCAAGTATATAAGTCCCTGTAAGCTGAGACTCAGTATTCGAGGCGCGCAGGTATTCCGCATTGAAAACCTCGTCTTCCGGGACCGCGCAGGAAATGAGTCCGCCCCTCTTGCAAGAACGGTCAACCTATATCTGGATACGAATCTCCCCAGGGCGGATATCAATGCGCCCTCTGTTTTCGTGCGAACTTTGTCCGCATTCTCATCCACAAAAGCGGATGGCCGGCCGCTGTACGCGGATCAAGTCACTTTGGAGGTCACTGCAGAAGATCCGGATCGAACCCTGGGGGATTCGGGCCTGAGTGAAGTGCGCTGTGAAGTGGAAATAGGTTCCCAGGTAGTGCGTTCCGAGATCCTGTTTGAGGCCGGCAGTCAGGCTCCGAATCCGGACGCGGAAGAACCGCCGGTCAACAAATATAAGGGACGTGTGACGATTCCGTCCGGCGGTCAGTGGGAGAGCAACGACATAGAAGTCCGGGTCATAGCTGTCGATAACGCGGGAAACCGGTCTGATCCGCAAAGCGGCGGCATTTTCCGGTTTGGGATCGATACCACGAGACCCGAAGTGACTGTGCGGTATGACAACAATGAAGTCCGGAACGGAATGTATCTGAACGGAAAGAGGACTGCACTGATCACTGTGCGGGAGCAGAATTTTGACACGAATGCACTCCGCATCGATGCGCCCGGAGCGCAGATCGGGGAGTGGATCCTTCGGCGCGGAAGCACGGATGAGTGGACTTCAGAAGTCAGATTTGATGCGGATGGAATTTATTCCCTGGACATCAGCGGTACGGACGCGGCAGGCAATTCCGCTTCGGTGGACTATGAGGGGGTGGCCGTGAAGCTTTTTGTGATCGACAGGACACCGCCGCGCATTGAGGTCTTCTGGGACAACACGGACGCGCGAAACGGCAGGTATTACAACCGGCCCCGGCGTGCGACTGTCCGCATCACAGACGTCTCCTTTGATGAGTCCCGCGTCAAAATACTGCCCTTCTCAAAAGGATTTCATAAAGCCGGTGTAAACAGCACTCCTCTTGTCGAAGCGGCCGGCGTGCTGCCCTCAGGAGATGGCAGCATTTCCACCTCAGAAACGGTCTACGAGATGGACCTTCCTTTTACGGAGGAAGGTGAGTGGATGCTGAGCTGTGCCTGCACGGATCTCGCCGGGAACACAGCAGTTCCGGTATCGGAGCCGGCGTTCGTGCTGGACTGGACAGGGCCGAGGCTGTATTTTGACGGGGAAACGGTACAGGAAAACGGCGCTTACGCGGACACGCTTTCACCTGAGCTTAAGTGGGAGGAGGAGAATCCCTCTCCCGGCGCTTGCTGCGCAATGTGGAGCAATGTATCTGCCGGCGGACAGACAATGGAGTGCCGGAGCAGTGACTCGGGGGCAATTGTGCTGCCGGACCTGCCGCGGGAGAAACCGGCGGACGGAATCTGTGTGCTTTCCGGGACGGCGTGCGACCTGGCCGGAAACCGCACTTTTATAAGAAGAAACGTCAGTGTGAACCGGTTTGGTTCGCTCTACGATCTCTCGGAGGACGAGGGAACGCTGGAGATGATCGGAAACTCCTATACAAGTGCGGGACGTCCTTTTGTCGCCGCGGAGTACAACGTCTCGGCGCTGGTCACAAGGCAGGTCACGCTGTATCGAAACGGAGCCGGGCGGGTTCTCAAAGAGAACAGTGAGTACACCGTTACCGGGTCTTCGAGCCGGAGCGGGTGGAAGTATATTTACCGGATCGATCCCTCCGCATTCAGCGAAGAGGGGAGATACAGCCTGCTTTTTGAGTCGGACGACGCGGCGGGCAGGCATAACAGCAGTCCGGGAAGATTCAGGGAAGAGGAGATCGTTTCTCCGGAATGGGTCGTCGACAGGACGCCTCCTACTGTGCGGCTTCCGGATATCGATACGGATAAGAAACGATTTACGACGGACGCTGTGGTGATCTCCCTGATCCCCGAAGACAACATGGAACTGACCAGACTGACGATTCGGATCACAGATGATCACGGGAACCTCATCGAGGAGAGTATCTACGACAGGGAGACACTGACGGCACTTCTTGACAAGAGCCGGGGTGAAGTCCCGGTCGAGATCAGAGCGTCCGGCAAGTGGCAGACAGTCAGCGCAGTGGCTGAGGACGGCGCAGGCAATCAGAGCCGGGGACTGCAGTGCTCAAATAATGGTTCGGAAATTACGGGATATCGTTTGCTGGTAAATTCCAATATTCTGGTCCATCTCTACAGAAGCGGAATCCTCCCCGCAGCGGCGCTGCTGGCACTTGCAGCCGCGTTATGGGTCAAATCGAAATGGAATCAGATGTTTACAAAAATACTTTAGCATGATAATATACTACAGTATGTAGCGCTTTAACTCACTGTCTTGCTAAACGAGTCAAGTGAGGGCGCCATGAAAAAGAAAATCAAGTGATTCGGGAGGAAGATCAAAATGATGAAGAAGTTTGCGGCCCTGTTACTTACAGGTGTGATGGCAGTTTCTCTTGCAGCATGCGGCGGCTCCACCGGTGCATCCAGCAGCGCGCCGGCTGAAGAAGCGGTAGAAGAGGCTGCAGAGGAGACAGCTGACGACGCAGCGGCAGCGGAAGCAGATGCAGCAGCGGAAGCAGACGCAGCAGCAGAGGCAAACGCAGCGGCAGAGGCAGATGCAGCTAATGACGAGACCACTTTTGTTGTCGGATTTGATGCCGAGTATCCGCCTTACGGCTATCTCGATATGGAGACCAACGATTACACAGGTTTTGACCTTGAGCTGGCGCAGGAACTTTGCAATCGCCGCGGCTGGACACTGGTCAAGAAGCCCATCAACTGGGACAACAAGGACGCTGAGATCGACTCCGGTTCCATCGACTGCATCTGGAACGGCATGACTTATACAGGGCGCGAGGCGCTGTACACATGGAGCGATCCTTATGTAAATAACTCTATCGTTATGTGTGTCCTGGCGGATTCCGATATCCAGACACTTGCGGATCTCGCCGGCAAGGTCGTGATCACACAGACCGAGTCCTCTGCGCAGACCGCGCTTGAGGGCGAAGAGCTCGCTGAGCTCCGCGCAAGTTTCGCAGACCTTCAACTGAATCCCAGCTACAACACCTGCTTCCAGGATATGCAGACAGGCGCTGTGGACGCGATCGCCGTTGATATCGGCGTTGCTCAGTACCAGATGAAGAACAACCCCGATAAGTTCCGCATCCTTGAGGAGGAAGTCTCCAAGGAGCAGTACGCGATCGCATTCAAGCTCGGCAACGAGGCTCTCAGAGACCAGGTCCAGGAGACCTATGACGAGATGCTGGCAGACGGCACTGTCATGGAGATCGCGCAGCACTATGCAGAAGACAATCTGCCCGATATGCTCATTACCGAGAAATAATCAGCTTCAGATCGCCCTTATGTCAGGACCTGAAACCTGACAGTTATGATCAGAATGATCGCCTGCGCCCCGGGAAGGGGCACAGGCGTTCTTTCATATCGATGCGGCGTTTTCGCCTTGTAAACTTTCAAACCCTCCAGTCACATAAGGAGTGAATATCTTATGGATCTATTGAATGTCATGCGCCAGATCGGGGCCGGTTTTGGATCGACCCTCATCATCTTCTTTTTCACGCTTCTGTTCTCTATGCCGCTGGGCATCCTGGTTGCCCTCGGAAGAATGAGCAAGTTTAAGCCCCTCTCGCTGGTGATCCAGGGGATCATATCGATCCTCAGAGGAACACCGCTGATGCTGCAGCTGATCGTCGTGTTCTACGGTCCCTACTATGTGTTCGGGATCAAGCTCTCGACGAGCTGGAGACTCTATGCGACGCTGATCGGATTCTCGATCAACTACGCAGCCTATTTTGCGGAGATCTTCCGCGCGGGTATCCAGAGCATCCCCGTTGGCCAGACCGAAGCGGCGACAGTCCTTGGATATACCAAAGTACAGACCTTCCTCAAGATCATCTTCCCTCAGATGATCAAGCGGACGATCCCTCCTGTGACGAACGAGGTCATCACACTGGTCAAGGATACCTCGCTCGCGTTCGTGCTCGCTTATCAGGAGATGTTCACATACGCCAAGCAGGTTTCCGCTGCGATGTCCAGCCTGATGCCGCTGTTTGTGGCGGGTGTGTTCTACTACATCTTTAACCTTGTGGTGACAATCGTTATGGACCGCATCGAGAAGGCGCTGAGCTATTACAACTGACGGAGGCAGTGAAGATGAGTTTATTTGAGATCAAGAATGTAAGTAAATCCTTCGGCGATCTGAAGGTCCTCAATGATATCACAGTCTCTGTCAAGAAGGGGGAGGTCGTGGCGATCATCGGCCCTTCCGGCAGCGGCAAATCGACACTCCTTCGCTGTGCGACTATGCTCGAGACAATGGACAGCGGCGAGCTGACTTATCTCGGTGAGGTAGCAGCGCGCAATGACGATACCGGTCACAGCGTATATGCTTCTCCGGCGGAGCTGAGGAAGATCAAGAGCTATTTTGGCCTTGTGTTCCAGCAGTTCAACCTGTTCCCTCACTACAGCGTGCTCAAGAATCTGTGCGACGCTCCGATCCATGTGCAGAAGCGCAGCAGAGCGGAAGTTGAGAAGGAGGCCCTTGCGCTCATCGCCAAGATGGGCCTTGAAGGCAAGGAAAAGTATTATCCCCAGCAGCTCTCCGGCGGCCAGCAGCAGCGTGTCGCGATCGCAAGGGCGCTGTGCATGAATCCGGACATTCTGTTTTTTGACGAGCCGACGTCGGCGCTGGATCCGGAACTGACCGGCGAGATCCTCAAGGTCATCCGCCAGCTGGCGCAGGAGCACATGACGATGGTCATCGTCACCCATGAGATGGCGTTCGCAAGAGACGTAGCGGACCGCGTGATCTTCATGGACGGCGGCTACATCGTGGAAGAAGGACGTCCTGAAGACGTCATCACGAATCCGAAGGAGGAGCGCACAAAGCGGTTCCTCGCGAGATTCGCGGAAAACGGATGAGAACAACGACTAAGGAGAGACATCGATGAAGTTTACAGTAGTAATGGCAGATCCGGCAGGCAACCGGACGGCGATCGTGCGAAGCGGAGTCCCGAAGGCGGACCGGGCCAAAGTGGCTGAGGCCATAATGGCGGATCAGTCCCTGGGGGCTGAGCAAGTGGGCTTCGAGACACGGCCTCTGTACGGAGGAAGCGCGGGAAGGCTCGAGATGGCGGGCGGAGAGTTCTGCGGAAATGCAGCGCGCTCTTTCGGGTATCTTCTCTGCAAAGAGCGGGAGACAGACCATTGCAAAATAGAGATCTCCGGCACGCGGGAAAAGCTCGAAGTGATCTGTGATCTCGAGCGGGAGACCGCGGCGGCTCAGATGCCGATGCCGGATATGCTGGAAATGGTTGGGGATGAAGCGGACCAGCTGTATCCCATTG
>ODAI012467488.1_pt1 | contig 16028 bp, 16 predicted proteins | sample 1539321 | NCBI WGS metagenome assembly ODAI01 (sample SAMN02144231, study PRJEB22623) | gut metagenome | biome: sheep rumen | host: Ovis aries | place: New Zealand
CATCTCCTGCGTCATTTGCTGCGCAAATAACTTGTAGCTGGCGGGCCCCTCCCCCTGCCCGTGTCCGGGGGTGGACACGCCTCCGGGATGGTGTCCCCGGACTCCCGATAATCAACTGTGTATTATAACAAGTATTATTTTATCAACATAGATTTCTGATATGTCTTCTGACTGACATTCCAAGGCTGTCGAAGGAACTATTCGTGCAGGTACCGAAGGACCATCAGGCGGATACAGTCGGCGACGCGCTTTTCCGAATCGGTCGCTTTCTCGAAGAGTTCCGCCAGGTTCTTGTACTTGGTCATCTCGCGGAAATCCTCCTCCTCGGAGAAGATGAAGCCGATGTACTCCTCGTACGCGTCATCTGCGGCATGCTCCAACTCGGTGACCCGGTCGCACTGGAGGGAGATGGCGGCCGCCTTGTGGCGGATGCTCCATAACATCGGCAGGAGTTCACGGAGAACCAGCGCCTCGCTGTGGATGAGCTGCGCGAGGTCGCGGAGTTGCGGATCTATTTTCCGGGGATTATAGATGAGGACTGCATTCGACGCATCCTTGATCACATCCAGGCAGTCATCCATCGACATCGCGACGGTGGAGAGGTCAGTCCTTTCCAGGGAACCCAGAAGACGCTCGGAAAGCTGCTCCCGGAATTCGGTCAGAAGGGCATCGCCCTGCACCTCGCAGGTTTTGATTTCCCGATGGATACGCTTCCATTCCGCCGGATTCTCCGTATCCAGCATCTTCGCAAGCGACTCGGAAGACTGGCAGAGAAAGGCAGCCTGCTGCATGAAAATGGGTGTCAGGTCCCTCTTGGGATGGAACAGGTGACGAAAAGTCCGCAAAAAATGCATAACAAACAAAATTATGGTTAACCGATTCTTATCCCCAAAGGAAAAGAAAGCGTCAAAATGCCTCAAAAACGTAAAAAAAGATACTTACGTACCCTGTTTCCGGAACCGGTTTCCCATCCTCTTGCGTAGCTTTGCATCAACCAAAAACAAAGAAGAAATGCCTGGAAACGACAAAGGCCGGACCCCAATACATACACTATCGTCATTCTTCTCCCGCATCGGGCGCCGCCTCTCTGCGGCTCATCGGGGTGCTTTCTGGCACCTGCCGGCCTTTTTAATCGCCTGTTCACCGCTGCCGGAGAGCAGCCCGAATCCCACCCCCGGGATGCGGAAAGTGCAAATATATGTACTTCCAAGCGGAAAAACAACCCCTGAAACGCTGGATATGTTCTTTTTCCAGGCCGACTCCCTGGAACGGCTGGATGCCTACCAGCATTTTGATGCCGTCCCGGGCAACCGGATCGCCGGCGTTTCCTCCACGGCAGCGCAAAAACTCGCCGTCTTCGGAAACTGCCCCGGCGACATCTACCAATGGAGCCACATCCGGACGTTTGACAGTCTGCGGGAACTCGCCTTCAGCCTGGAAGACGAGGATCCCTCGTCACCCGTGCTGACGGGTTTCACTGAAATACCGGAAGGCAGGCTGAAGAGTTGCCCGGTGACCATGAGACCGATGCTGAGCAGGATCACCCTGCAGTCGATCGCCTGCGATTTCAGCGGCCATCCTTACGCCAGGGAGCGTTTGAAGGATGTCCGCGCCTACCTGACATACGCCCGGGGAGCGTATCATCCCCTGGAGCCGGAAAGGGCTCCCGCCGTCTGGATCAATGCCGGCCGCCTGGACGAGACGGAAACCGCCTCGCTCGCCCACCCCGAAATGCTGCTGGCCGACATCAGCCCATCCCTCGGGAGCAGGATCCGTCCTGGAAAGGAATTCTACTGTTACCCAAATCCCTCCGACGGGCCCTCGTTCGGCCAGCCGGTCACCCGGCTGGTCATCGAAGGCAGGCTGGAGGGAGTCACCTACTATTACCCCATCGACCTGCCCGGCCTGGAACCGGACGTCCGGTATACGCTGGATGTGACCTTGATGCGGGCCGGGACCACCGACCCCGACCTGCCTGCCGTACCAGGTTCCGTCCGCCTGGAAACCCGGGTCCTGGACTGGGACGGGCGGGAATGGGAAGACATCCATTTCCAATGATTGATGGAGGAGACAAGCGATGAGAAGGATGGTTGGAGCCCTGCTCGTTTCGGTTTTGTTGATGATAGGATGCCAAAGCGGGGATCCCCGGGACGTACGTTCCGGCGCCGAACTCGTCCTGGAACTGGAAACAGAAGGGGGAACCCGCTCCATCCTGCCGGACGAGTGGCTTGTCTCCGACATCAATCTGCTGATTTTCAACGGAGCCGGCCTCCTGGAAGAGCAACGGTTCCTGAGCGGACGGGGGCTGACGGTCTCTGACGGCGAGATCCGGTTGAAGACGACCCTGCTCACCGGAGTGCCCTACGATATCTTCGTCTGCGCCAATACCGGCTTCGCCCTTCCCGCCCTCAGCCGGGAAGAAGTGGAATCCTACCGGTATCACCTGGCCTATCCCGACGAATATACCCGCGGCATCCCGATGAGCGGACGCCTGGACGGATTCATCCTCGAAGAGGACGGAGCCGCAGCACAGATTCCCCTGATCCGGACGATGGCACGGATCGACCTGCAGATCAATCGGAAAGGACTGGACAGCGATGTCACGTTCCTGGTCGCGTCGGTGACTGTCCGGAACGGGCCGTCCTCGGTTTGCCTGTTCAGCGACAGCCGGGCCGAATCGGCCGCCCAGGTCTTTCCAAGCGGTTTCGTGCTGGACGGAAAGCAGGTACAGCCCCTGAACATCGACGAATCCCTGGGGGTCAGCGGCACGGTAAGCCTGTATCTGCCGGAGAACCTGCAGGGAGACCTGCTGGAAACCGGAGACGAACGCGAGAAATCCTTCACGGAAGGCCGTTATGCGGAAGTTTGCTCCTACCTGGAAATCAGGGGCAGCTATCACTCTTCCAAACAGCACACGCAGGCCGGAGAATACCTGACCTACCGGTTCTACCTGGGAGACGGACCGGGAAACTTCGATGTCGAACGCAATACCGCCTGCCGAGTGATCGTCTGCCTGCAGGGAGACGGCCTGTCCGAAGACAGCTGGCGGGTGGAAAAGGACCACCTGGTCGCCCAGACCCGATTCGACCTGCATCCGGCAGCCTACAACGAATGCCGGTCGGGCGACGACTTCCACCTCTGGTGCGACGTTTATCCGGAAGATACCCCGTTTGAAATCGAGCCGGTTGCCTGGGACGACGACGAACGGGTGAACGACCTGTACACGTTCGACATCGACCCGGACGGCCACGGCCTCACCGTCCATACCTGGAAAGGAGGATCGGTCCTGGTCCATTTCAAGGCAGGGCCGCCCGTGAACCGGGATACGCTCGCCCTCGTGGTCATCGACCCGTAGTACGGGCGGGAGTCCGTCAGGAATGCAAGTTGAATTTGAGCCCCAGGATGGTCAGGACCTTCCGCCGGGGTATCCCTTCCCAGTCCATGTTGAACAGAAAAGTCAAGACGGGCTTGCATAATCTCCACAGGCGAACGCTCCGCATGCAGGCGGCATCCGAAGCACTGCTGCAGGTAACCACCCTGTATCCCTGTGAAGGAGCAAGCAGCGACAGCACCCGCTCATAAACATGTGCAAGCGTGCCCCCGGAACCGCTTTCGCTATGGGAAGGAAACTGTTCGGGACGGAAATCCCGTTTCCCGAGCAGGGACAGAAGGCAGGGACGGACAGCAAACATGTTACCGATGCAAAAACGCCTTTCCTCCGTCTGCATTCCCAGGGCAGCAAGCTCGTCCGTAAGCATCTGCCCGTCTTCCGGGAACCCCATGGAGGCGTACAGGAGGGAGGAACAGACCATCCCGGCATCCGGCTGCTCCCGAAAAACGGAGACCACCCTGTCAACCTGGGCCGGACTGTCCAGAAGGGCATCCACCAGAATGTCCCGCCAGGCCGATTTCCGCAAGTGCAGCCCGTTCAGATGGACGGTCGTCCGGGAAGTGATATTCTTCGTGTGCAGCTTGAAAAGGATGTCGTAGGGGGCCAGATCCACCAGCGACAGCATTTTCAGGAAGGGCCAGACATCATAACCGACATTCTCCACCGGCAGGAAACGGGCATCCGGCTTCAGGGCTTTGACGGCTTTTTCCATGGCAGCGTCCGCTTCGCAGAAAGTGACGATCAGGTCCCAGTCATATCCATCCAGGGAACGAAGCCGCTCCAGGAACCAGGGAACCTGGTCGTGATAGAAGACGTGCAGATGGACGAGAAGTTTCATAGGCTGCAAAGATAGCGGTTTTTTTGCGTATATTTGCAGACATGAAAATCTTCTATCTCGCAAATACCATCTACAATTCCGCGGGATTGGAACGGGTGCTCATCCTCAAAGCCAACTTGCTGGCCACCCGATACGGTTATGACGTAGTGATCGTCACCAACCGGCAGAAAGGCCGGCCTACCTTCTTTCCGCTGGACCCGCACGTCAGGCATATCGACCTGGATGTCAATACGCACCTGCCCTGGAACATGCCTCGCTACCTGCGGCGCATGAAGGATCTCATCCGTGCCGAGAAACCCGATATCATCGACGCCCTGTTCCTCAAGGAACTGGCTTACCTTCACCACTTAAAAGGCCACTGCAGGACCGTCATGGCTGAATTCCATTTCTCCCACGACGGCTACTACATCAAAGGCCGGCCCAGGGAACTCCGCGCCCTCGAAAAGGCCGCCGGGGAACTGGACTGCTTCGTGGTGCTTACCCGCGAGGACCGGGAAGCCTGGGCTCCATTCTGCAACCACCTGGAACAGATCTACAATCCCACGGAATATTCACCCGGCGGGCTGGCGCCCCTGGAGGCGAAGCGGTGCATCAGCGGCGGACGGTTTGAAAAGCAGAAGAACTACGACGACATGGTCCGCGTCTGGAAGATCGTCCACCAGGCACACCCGGACTGGACCCTGGACCTTTTCGGAAACGGGAAGAAGAAGGCACGGACCGAGGCACTGATCCGCCGGGAAGGCCTGGAGGGGACCATTGTCCTGCACCCTGCGACTTCCCGGATCAAGGAGGCGATGATGGGCAGTTCCATCTACCTGATGACTTCCCTGTACGAGGGGTTCCCCATGGTGCTGGTGGAGACGGCCGCCATCGGCCTCCCCTGCGTATGCATGCGCTGTCCCTGCGGCCCCGGCGAGTTCATCGAAGACGGCGTGAGCGGCATGCTGGCCGATCCGGGGGACATCGAAACCATGGCCCGGAAGGTCTGTACCCTTATCGAAAACCCGGAACTGCGCCGGCGCATGGGAAGGGAAATCAACAAAAAAGCCGGGGATTTCACCCCGGAACGGATCCTCCCGCAGTGGGACAGCCTCTTCAGACGCCTGACAGCCTCAGAATGAGCGGAGCCTCCCTGCGCAGGAAAGGATAAGCATCGAACAGGGACCGGTCGTAGCGGAACGCATTCCAGGATGCTTTCCGGATGATCTCCTTCCGGACGACCGCCACTTCCGGGCCGCCGTTCACGTACAGGTCCAGGATGTTCCGCGCCGACTGGATCCTCCTCGTGGCCTTGTCCACCCGGGTGGCCGATGCCGCATTGGTGCGGCGGTAATGGACAAGAGGGACACTGAGCCGGACAATCCGGGAGGCCCGCCAGATAAGCTGCGTCGAGAAGACGATATCCTCGTGCATGTTGTACCGGGGAACGAAGATATCCTTGTACAGCGCCCTCCTGGCGAATTTGCACCAGACATACCCATAGGCCCTGTCGTTGTACAGACGCTTCATCCAGCGTTCCTTGTCCTGTTCGGAATAAGCCCGTTCGCGGTCCAGCTTGTGCCGCGATCCATACTCTTTCCAGAAATCGAAATAGACCAGGTCGGCATCGGTGCGAAGCGCTTCCCGCACCAGCCTTTCGACCGCATCCGGCTCCACCCAGTCATCGGCGTCCAGATGGAAGATATAATCCCCCGTCGCCGCATCCAATCCGGTCTTGCGGGCCTGCGGGAGTCCAGCATTGGCCTTGGAAATAATCCGTACCCGTGCCTGCAGCTCCGGAGCCTGCCGTTCCAGGATGCCGCGCAGGATCTCCACCGTCCGGTCCTTGCCGCCATCATCCACGAACAGGAACTCGATGGCGGGATAGGACTGCGCAAAAAGGCTTTCCACGCAACAGGCGATGTAGTCCTCGACCCCGTACATCGGGACGATGACGGAGACCAGCGGGGGCGTATTCCGGGTTTCACTCATAATCCCAGACTGGCAAAGCGGTCCGGAATCCGGACGATGAGCACCAGTTCCATCATTCCCGGTTTGTTCCAGGCATAGGGCGGGCGGCAGATGGTCTGGGCGACGCGGGCGAACCGCGTCCAACGGTCGAAATCGCGCGCCTTCCGCTCCGTCACGAGCCGGATGGTCCTGGCACGCTTGAGTACATGCTTTCCCCAGCCCTGCGCCGCACGGTCCTGGTCCTGCACGCGGTCCTGGATGCGCTTCATGTCGAAATAGCCGAAATGGAACAGGTACAAGTCCTTGGCGATATGGAAGTTGTGCCCTTTTATCCGATGGAAACCACTGCCCCACACAACGGGAGCCGCCACCACGGACGGCTTGGTGTACCGCGTACCCAGCCGCGCATAATGCCGCTGCTGCAGGAAGGGACGGTCCTCCGTGATGTCCCCCTCCTCTCCCAGTTTCTGTCCGAAATCGACGCCGAGGGCCGAAACGGAGTACTTGATATCCAGTGAACTGAGATATGCGGCAAGGCCCATTCCGCATTTCGGGTCGACGACGACGTATTCGTCCGCATCGACGCCGATCACCAGGTCGTAACCGCCGGACAGCAGGTCGGCCGCTTTGTCCGAGAGGAACTTGAGCCGCCCTTTCTCCGCCGCCACAAGCTGCGTACCGATCTTTTCCACCGCCATGGCATGGGTCCCTTCACAGAAATCCCCGACGACCTGGTCCAGGCCGTCCAGATAGATGTACAGGTTTTCCTTTCCGAGCTGCCCGCCATAGTACTCCACCCACTTCCGCAGGTAGAAGTCGTCGTTACGGGCCATCGTGACTGCTGCAATGCGCTTCATGAAAGACAAAGATACGTTTTTTTTTGCTACTTTTGCATCCGTATGCAATCTGAACGGAAACCCTTCTTCGACACGGTCGGCTGGACCCGCTTCCTGCTGCTCCTCCATGGGCATCTCCTGAACCCCATCTGGAAAAGCACGGACAAACGCCGCGCCCACCGCTACGACGCTTTCGGGCGGATCCTCACCCGCTACTTCCGCCGGAACTGGCTTTCGGCCGCCGCGGCTGTCAAACCTTCCCCGGCTCCGTCCCGGGACGGGGAAGAGAAGATATTCGCCATCTGGTTCCAGGGGGAGGACCAGGCGCCGGACATTGTCAAATCCTGTTTCCGCAGCATCCGGGAGCATTGCCCGCAGGAGCTGGTCGTCCTGGACGGAAAGACCCTGTTCGACTATATCGACCTGCCGGAGGCCATTGTAGAGAAATACCGTTCCGGGAAGATCAAGGCGGCTCATTTCGCAGATATCTGCCGCGTGGAACTCCTGTACCGGCATGGGGGATACTGGCTGGATGCCACCTGCTTTGTCAGCGCTCCCATCCCCTCCTTCATCACGGAGCAGGATTTCTTTGTATTCATGGCCGGCGACCGGGTCAAATGCGACTACAGCTTCATCCAGAACTGTTTCATCCGGGCCCGGAAGGGGGCGTACCTGCTGGAGGCCTGGCGGGCGATGATCCTGGATTACTGGATGCATGAAGACATCCGGGTGGAGTATTTCATGCACCAGGTGATGTTCCGGACCCTGGTCACGGAGAATCCCGTGGCCCGGGAATACTTTGCCCGGATGCCGAAGATGGACCAGTATCCCACCCATCTGTACATCTACGAGTACAAGGACCTTCCCTACGATCCCGCCATCTTCCGCAAGGCGGCGGAAGAAGGATTCTTCTATCAGAAAACGAGTTACAGGGAACTGGAGAACATCGTGCCCGGCTCCTTCGCCGACCGGCTGGTCCGGTACTGGAAAGAGGGTTAACCCCTGAGATACTTCGCCGTGAAGGTGTCGGCCCGGACGGCCAGGTCCTCCGGCGTTCCCGCAAAGACCACTTCCCCGCCCCGTTCACCCGCATCCGGACCCAGGTCGATGACCCAGTCGGCGCTCCGGATGACGTCCAGGTTATGCTCCACCACGATGACGGAATGGCCGCGGGAAAGCAGGGCGTCGAACGCCTTCAGGAGTTTTTCCACATCGTAGAAATGCAGGCCGGTCGTGGGCTCGTCGAACATGAACAGGATCCTGTCCTTCCGCGGACGGTCGTCCCCCCGGCTCAGGCTCAGGAAATAGGCCAGCTTGATCCGCTGGCTCTCACCGCCGGAAAGGGTGCTGGAAGGCTGTCCCAGCTTGATGTATCCCAAGCCCACATCCACCAGCGGCCGCAGCTGTTCCGCAATGGATTTCGCCAGGTCCTCCGGCTGTGCGCCGAAGAAGGCGATCGCCTCCTCGACGCTCATGTTCAGGATGTCGTCGTTGTTCCGGTCCCGGTAACGGACCTCCAGGATCTCGGGCTTGAAGCGCTTGCCGCCGCAGGACTCGCACACCATCGTCACATCGGCCATGAACTGCATCCCGATCTTCACGAAACCGTCGCCCTGGCATTCCGGGCAGCGGCCGCCTTCCTGGTTGAAGGAGAAGTAAGACGGGGTGAATCCGTTGATTTTCGCGAACTGCTGGTCGCTCAGAAGCTTCCGGATATCGTCATAGACCTTCAGATACGTAACGGCATTGGAGCGGGAGCTCTTGCCGATGGGGTTCTGGTCCACATATTCCACGCGGGTGACACGGTCCAGGTTGCCGGACAAGCCCTTGAAAGTGCCCGGCAGGTCGCCGGTCTCGTTGATGCGCCGGTGCAAGGCCGGGAACAGGATATCCCCCACAAGGGAGGACTTGCCGCTGCCGGAAACGCCCGTGACGACCGTGAGGACGCCCAACGGGAACTGTACGTCTATGTCCTTGAGGTTGTTCTGCATCGCCCCGTTCACGGTGATGGAATACTGCCAGGGACGCTTTGCGCGGACATACTGCTTCCTTTCACCGTTGAGGTACTGGAGCGTCAGCGACCGTTTCAGCTCCTCGGGCGTAAATTGCCCGGCTACTCCCTGGAACACCACTTCCCCGCCATGAATGCCGGCTTTCGGGCCCATGTCGATGAGAAGGTCCGCCGCCCGGATGATCTCCGGGTCGTGCTCCACGACGACAACCGTATTTCCGATGTCCCGGAGCCGCTTGAGCACCGCGATGAGACGGTCGGTATCCCGCGGGTGCAGGCCGATGGAAGGCTCGTCCAGGATGTACATGGAGCCCACCAGGGAACTGCCTAGGGCCGTCACCAGGTTCACCCGCTGGCTCTCGCCGCCCGACAGGGTGTTCATCGTCCGGCTGAGGGTCAGGTACCCCAGTCCGACGTCCTGGATGCAGCGCAGGCGGTAGACGATCTCCTCGATGGCCTTTCCCGCGACATTCCGTTCATACTCCGTGAGTTCAACCGATGCGAAATAGCCCAGCAGCTCATCGATGGTCATCGACAGGAGTTCATGGATGTTCTTCCCGCCCACGCGGACATACAGGGCCTCCTTCCGGAGCCGGCTGCCGCCGCAGGCATGGCAGGTCGTCCGGCCGGAATACCGGCTGAGCATGTACTTGTACTGGATCTTATAGCGGTTCTGGTTCACCCATTCGAAGAATTCGTCGATGCCGACCATGGCGGATTCGTCCATCACACCGCCGCTGCGGGCGGTCCAAAGGGTATTTTTCTGTTTCTCCGTGAGCTTGCAATAAGGGACGAACACGGGGATGCCGTACTTCTCCGCATTCTTCACCACAAGGTCCTTGAACCAGCTCATCTTGTCGCCCCGCCAGCAGGCGACGGCGCCGTCATAGATGGACCGGGTCTTGTCTGGAACCACCAGGTCCTCGCTGATGCCGATGATCTTTCCCAAGCCGCCGCACTCGGGGCAGGCGCCCAGCGGACTGTTGAAGCTGAACAGATACTCGTCCGGCACCCGGAAGGTCATCCCGTCGCGCTCGAAGCGGGAGCAGAAGGATTTGACCTCTCCGTCCAGGACAATGGACATATCCCCTTCCCCCTTGTCAAAGGCGGTCTGGACGGAGGACTGGAGACGGGTCATGAGGTCCTCGTCCACCTCGGCCCGGGTCTTGGCGCGGTCCACCAGCAGGTGCAGGCTCTCCGGATAATGTCCGTCCATCTGCATGACGTCCTCGATGCGGAGGGCTTCCTGCCGGTCCAGGTCATAGAAGCGGCCGAAGCCTTCCTCCTTGAGGGCGAGCATCAGCTCCACCTTGTCCTTCCTGGCTTTCCAGCGGATGTCGGACAGGATATAGACCGTGTGGGCCTCTCCGTCAAAAATGCCGTCCAGGACATCCTGGACCGTATGGGCCTTGACTTCCTCCCCGCTCACCGGGGAATAGGTCCTGCCGATCCGGGCGAACAGCAGACGCAGGTAATCATAGATTTCCGTCGTCGTCGCCACGGTCGAGCGCGGATTCCGGACATTCACCTTCTGCTCGATGGCGATGGCCGGCGGAATGCCCTCGATCATCTCCACGTCGGGCTTGGACATCCGGCCCAGGAACTGGCGGGCATAGGATGAAAGGCTCTCGGCGAAACGGCGCTGGCCCTCGGCGAACAGGGTATCGAACGCCAGGGACGACTTTCCGCTCCCGGAAATGCCCGTGACGACCACGAGCCGGTTCCGCGGAATCTCCACTGTTATGTCTTTGAGGTTATTGACCTTCGCCCTGCGTATGATGATGTTCCCTTCGGTAGGCATATCCAATAAGATGAGCCTTCAAAGTTACGAAAAAAACCTGGCTTCGCCCAACTATTTCAACGATTGGGGTCAGCGGACTTCCTTTCCGAAAGGGAAAATGGAATTCAAGGCCATCTTGAAATGCTGGATGCCCCAGGGTATGCCCACGATCGTGAGACAGAAGACCAGGCCGAAAACCAGATGGACAAGGGCGATTTCCCACCACCCGAGCAGGATCCAGAGCAGGTTCATCACAATGGACAGGCAGCCCGGCTCTCCCGGCCGGTCCACCAGTTCGTGTCCGAAGGGCCAGAGGGCATATCCCCCCAGTTTGAAAAGCTGGGTGCCGAAGGGAATGCCGATGATGGTGATGCACATCAGCAGACCGACCGCGAAATAGAAGAAAGCGACCAGGATTCCACCCAGGACCAGCCAGAGAATGTTACCGAGAAAGTTCATGTTACCAGCACTTAAGGATACGAAGATACGAATAAAATGCTAAATTTGTCCCATCCAAAAATGAAGGATTTCGCCGCCATAGACTTTGAAACCGCCAACGAGCAGCCGTCCAGCGTCTGCAGCGTGGGCATCGTCATCGTCCGGGACGGAGAGACGGCCGACCGTTTCTACAGCCTGATCCATCCGGAACCGGAATACTACCAGTGGTTCTGCCGCAAGGTGCACGGCCTGGGGCCGGAGGATACGGAGGACGCGCCGGTGTTCCCGTCCGTCTGGGAGAAAGTCGAGCCGCTGATCGAAGGACTGCCCCTGGTCGCCCACAATGCGCGGTTTGACGAAGGCTGCCTCAAGGCTGTTTTCCGGGTGTACCAGATGGACTATCCGGACTATCGGTTCTTCGATACGCTGGCGGCTTCCCGCCGCCATTTCGGATGCAGCCTGCCCAACCATCAGCTCCCTACCGTCGCCGCCGCCTGCGGTTACGACCTCACCCTGCATCATCATGCGCTGGCCGACGCCGAAGCCTGCGCCCGAATCGCCCTCAGATTGCTTTGATATGATCCAAGACCTGTATTTCGCCGCCGGATGTTTCTGGGGCGCCCAAAAGTTCTTTTCCCTCGTGAAAGGCGTGACCTTCACCGAGGTCGGATTTGCCAACGGATTCACGGAGAATCCTACTTACAAAGAGGTGTATACCGATCAGACCGGTTATGCAGAAACGGTTCACCTGCAATATGATACAACGGTAATTACGGAAGAACGGCTGACAGAACTGTTCCTGAAGGCCATCGACCCGCTGAGCCTCAACAAACAGGGTGAGGATGAAGGGACTCGTTATCGTACGGGAGTCTATTTCATCTCGGAGGACCAGGTGCCCGGCATCCGCAAGGCCCTGGACCGGACGGCCGAGGCGCTGGGACAAACCCTCGCCGTGGAACTCCTTCCCCTGCAGAATTTCTACCGGGCCGAAGAATACCACCAGGATTACCTGGAAAAGAACCCGACCGGCTATTGCCACCTTTCCCCGGCCATTTTCCGGCTGGCAGAGGAAGCCTAGGCGGTCTGAAGGTCCGCCAGCAGCGGAATCATCTCCGCAAAATCGTCAATGATATAGTCCGCTTCCGACAAGGCCTCGCGGGAAGCGTTTCCGTAGGTGACAGCGCAGGTTTTCGCCCCGGCGGATTTTCCCATCCGGATATCCACCGGCATATCCCCCACGACCAGGGCTTCCTCAGCGGGAATGCCCAGTTCAGAGAGCGTCTTCAGGACAGGCTCCGGATGCGGCTTGGCCTGGGTGACATTGTCGGCCCCCAGGACATAGGAAAGATAGGGAGCGATTCCCATATCGGACAGGAACTCCTTCAGCGACTTTGACCTCCGCGACGAAGCGACGGTCAGCACATACCCGGCCTCCTTCAGGGCGGACAGGGTATCCTTCACGTGCGGAAACACTTCCGGGACCAGGATCTTGCGGCACAGCTCGAACTGCTCCCGATACGTCCGGGCGCACAGGAGCGCCTCTTCGGAAGAAAGGCCGGGAAGAAGCTGCGCAAACCCTTCCTCCAGCGGAACACCGATCGTCGCAGCGATGGCTTCCTCACTGGCAGCGGGGTACCCGAGAAAGCGCAGCGTCCGGGTCATCGTCAGTACGATATTGGCTCTCGTGTCTCCGAGAGTTCCGTCAAAGTCCAGGATAATCAGCCTTACCGGGGTCTTTTTCATCAGATTAGTCCGCAATTGTTCCCGCCAATTTACAAAATAATGCATATATTTGCAACTTATAAAACCGATAGACCATGTCTCCTGAAACCGCTGCCGCCATCGACCAAATCCAGGTTACCCTGAATGCCGGCGGCATGAATACGATCAACATCGTCCTCGCGTTCGTCATGTACGGCGTGGCGCTGGGCATCAAGCCGGGCACCTTCGTCCAGGTGTTCAGCAAACCCAAATCCGTCATCCTGGGTCTCGTCTGCCAACTGGTCCTGCTGCCCGCCTTCACCTGCCTGCTGGCCATCTTCATGAGCTGGTGGATTTCTCCGATGATGGGGCTCGGCATGGTCCTCGTGGCCTCCTGTCCGGGCGGGAACATCTCCAACTTCATGTCCTCCCTGGCCAAGGCCAACGTGGAACTGTCCGTGAGTCTCACGGCCGTGACAACCGCCCTCGCCGTCCTGATGACCCCGTTCAACTTCTGGCTCTGGGGCAACGCCTACCTGCATTTCGCGGCGGTCCATGCCGACATCCCCACCCTGGTGATTCCCCTGATGGACGTGTTCAAGACCATCTTCATTCTGCTGGGCATTCCGCTGGCCGCCGGCATCCTGACATCCCGGTTCCTGCCCAAGGTAGCGGCCTTCCTCAAGAAGCCGCTCCAGTGGATTTCCATCCTCTTCTTCATTGCGATGGTCATCCTGTCCTTCGCCGGCAACATGGACGCCTTCCTCCGCTGCATCAAGTACATCTTCCTGGTGGTCTTCATCCATAATCTCATGGCCCTGATGATCGGGCACGGGGTCGGCACCGCCTTCCGGGTTCCCGAGGAGGACCGCCGTACCCTCACCATCGAGACCGGCATCCAGAACTCCGGCCTGGGACTGGTCCTCCTGCTGGGGACACCCCTTTTCGCAAACTTCCCGCCTCACGGCGGCATGCTCGTGATCACCGCCTGGTGGGGTATCTGGCACATCGTATCCGGCCTGGCCACCGCTTTCTATTTCAATCGTAAATCATGGCGAAACTCTGGGAAAAAGACCTCCGCTACAGCATCCTGAGGCTGTGGTGCGACTGTAACACAAGGCGCAGCTACTGCAGGACGACCGTCCAGGGGAAACTTCCCCGGAACGGTGCCGTCATCATCGCCCCGAACCATACGAACACCCTGATGGACGCCCTGGTGGTCCTGCGTACCCGCAAGGGACCGACCGCTTTCGGCGCCAGGGCAGACGTTTTCAAGAAACCCGCCATCGCCCGGTTCCTCCGGCTCATCCGGATCGTCCCGATGGCCCGCAGCCGGGACGGCGGACGTGCCGTCCTCCAGAACTGGGAGACCTTCCACGAAGTGGACGAAGTGTTGGAGCACGGCGTTCCCTTCTGCCTTTTCAGCGAAGGCAGGCACCGTCCCAAGCATTCCCTCCTGCCCATCCAGAAAGGTATCGCCCGCATCGCCTTTGCCAGTGCGGAAAAACGCCAGACCTACGTGGTCCCTACCGGCATCGAATACGGAGATTATTTCCATTACAGGACAACCTGCGACATCCGGTTCGGGGAACCCATCGATGTCAACGCTTTCCTGCACGAACACGAAAGCAGCACCGAAGCCGAGACCTATCAGGCTTTCCGGGACCTGGTCCATGACCGGATCGCTGCGGAAATCCTCTTTATCCCGGACGACGAGAATTACAAGGCCCGGCTCGCGGAGGTCAAGCCCCCGCATAAGACAAACATCCCCCTTGCGGTCCTCCTGTCGCCCCTTTTCCTGGTGAGCGCCATCCTGAGCCTGCCCCTGTGGGCCGGTGCGGAATTCGTCTGCCACAAAAAGCTGAAGGATCCTGCCTGGCGGAATACGGTACGCGCCATGTTCCGCCTGTTCGGCATGCCGCTGATGGTCCTGCTGTGGGTGATCGTGCTGCCGGGCTGGTGGAAACTCCTCGGAGCGGTCCTTACGATCTTCTCGTACGGCTTTTTCTACGACTGGCTCAATCTGTTACCTTGGCAAGAAACTGAGGTGGAATGAAGGACGTCGCCACGGCGATGAATCCTTCGATCGCAACCAGCAGCCGGCGGTCCTTCCGGATCCGCTTGATATAGCCCTCGGCCCCTTTGAGCGGACCTTCCATCACCCGTACCCGGTCCCCACTCTTGTAGCGGGTCATGTCATCGTCGGCGAAGAAATCCAGTCCGTCGGCTCCGGAAGAGCAAACCAGCCGGAACATCGCCATCTGCTTGTCGGGAATGACCGCGCAGTCCTTGCGGTCGGCGGTCTTGTAGACGAATCCCTTTTCCTTGACGCACGATTCGACCTTCGGGAGCATGTCCCTGGAAGTACGGACGAACAATAATGAAGAGACGACTGGAACCCGCTTGTAAATGACCGGACCGGCCTGGATGAACTGGTTGTCGCGACGGCGGTCATCCGGCGTGGCCAGCCGACGGGCGATACGCATGTGCTCCTCCCCCTTCAACTGAACCCTTCGGACAGGGATGTACGTCTCCAAGCCCATGTCATCCAGCAAGGCCTCGATTTCGAAGACCTTGTTGAAAAACACCTTCAGGGCGTACCAAACGAGCTTGTTTTCTTCCATGGATTTGCAAAGATACGGAATTTGCACGGAATAGGCAATTTCCTGCCAATTTGACATAACTAATTGACAATTAGTCAGTTATGTCTGACATTTTGTCCACTTTCCGGACATTGGTCCCGAGTTTGCCTATTCTCCAGTCGAACGCGGCCCGGCAACGGGACGGTTCAGAAGCAAGATTGTCAAACTTAAATTATAGGAGACTGAAACCATGTTACCTGCAAGACACAACAACTGGATGCCCGACATTTTCAACGATTTCTTCGACACGGCTTGGATGGACCGTCCGAAAGCGACCGCACCGGCCATCAACGTCATCGAGACTCCGGATGCTTACGAGTTGGAACTCGCCGCCCCGGGCATGACCAAGGAAGACTTCAATGTCCATCTGGACGAGGAAGGCGACCTGGTGATCAACATGGAAAAGAAGGTCGAGAACAAGGAGAAGGAGCACAAAGGCCA
>ODAI013126728.1_pt1 | contig 16028 bp, 16 predicted proteins | sample 1539321 | NCBI WGS metagenome assembly ODAI01 (sample SAMN02144231, study PRJEB22623) | gut metagenome | biome: sheep rumen | host: Ovis aries | place: New Zealand
AAACTATCTGGATTCTCCGAATTCACTTTTAAATCTTTATATTCTTTCCACTCTTCAATATCATTTGTTCCATAAAGATCATCAGTAAGTTTTGCATCTTCATACGGGTAATCAGGATTATCGAAATTCCATTGCTCTTCTTCAGATAATTCCTCATAAGGGCGGGTATCTATCTCATCGTCTGCATCTTCGAAAAAATCATCATCCCAATAATTACAGGCATCATGAGGATTAAATGAATTATTTTTCCTTGGTTCAGTAAAATCTATCGGATTACGCAAATCAAGCTTTTCAGCTTTAGTATCCGGAGAAAAATGTTCCATATTCTCAAGAGTTTTTCCAACTTCCATTAGTGATTCTCCTTTCTTTTTAGGTCACTGAGCCTCTCTGGATTTCCCAAGACATTGTAAGCATAATCGCTCAAAAAACATTGCAACAGATTTTGTCTTAAGGTCTCATCCTTGACCAGCTCACAAATCAGAACATGAAGATTATGTCGTACATCTTCAAGAGTTCGATTTTCAAAAGGATTCTCCAAAATTGATTTTTTCAAATCCGGTAATAGTTCTGAAACTATTGGGCCAAGTTTGACGAAATCCGGCTTTTTTGGCTTGCTATCAATATAGCGTTTAATACTCACATATAGACTTGAACGGAAGCTTAAATGGTCTAAATATAAGTTAATCCTTTCGGCTTCCTTTTCATCCCGAAGAGACAAGAGCAACCTTGCAATCTGCAAGGAAACATTATTTCTTGCATTATTATTTTGTTTTGTATTTTCATTTTTATCTTCAAAGTTAAACTTTCCGCAATCCTCAAATTTCTTAACTTTGCACAATACAGGCTCAACCCACTCGTTCTGATACACGGCAGCAACACCGCACGGGAGTTTCGCAAGTTCTGTAATCTGATCGTCATTGAGATTTGCAGACTTCCCGACAAGTTCCCGGTCACTTTGTTCTGGAAGACGAAGAATTATTTTTGTGTTCGTATTTCGAATCACAGCCATATCAAGCAGGCCTGGAGCTTGGTCTGCAATAATAAATCCTTCGCCAAAACTTCGCATTTCGGCAATAGAATTCGTGAGCATTTCGACAGACTTTCCAATAAGGTTTGCACTCTCAGAAGATTGCTCTGTAGAAGTTCGTTTCAAAAGATTGTGAGCCTCTTCCAAAACGGTTACATGCTTTAATTTCGAGCTTCCCTGATTCATACGATATTCCTGCAATTTAAGTACAAGAAGTCCCATAATCAAGGATTTTGTCTCGCTTGAACCAACGCGACTTAAATCGACGATTACATTTCTGTCAAACAATTCTTCGTTAGAAAGTTCGTCAGCTGTAAAAATTTGGCCATTGATTCCATTTGTTAGCGATCTTAAGCGTGTCTCAAGCGAACCTTTGTATGCTCCTTTGTTATCCTTATCATAATCAGAAGAATCAATGACATTGCGGATATTTCGCATAACATCCGCAAAAGTCGGGTACAAATTATTTCCGTATTTGTTCGTAGAGTCGGTAAGATTCCAGCCGCAGTCTTCATAAGATTTTTCTACAGCTTCTTTCAAAACAGCTGGCATTGCCGCATACATTGGCCAACAGACATTAAAAATTTCAATAAGGCGGTCAAGATGCTCAAGAATATGCGTGTCTCCGTAAAAGCTGAACGGATTTATTCTAAGTAAAGCTGTTACTTTTGGATTATTCCCATAAACAGCGTCCGCGTGTTTGCCAAATTCGTTCTTGTACTCACCTTTCGCAGGCTCAATTACAAGGAATTTTATTTCTTTTTCCTTCAATTCAGAAAGCATTTTGTAAACGGTGTATGATTTACCACTTCCTGTTGAGCCTGTAATGAATGTATGGGAAGCAAGATTTTTCAGAGACAAAGAAACATCTTTTTTGGTCTCAGCTTGTCGCATGTGATAAATACAGCCAAGAGAAATTTTTTCCTTATCATCGCTATTTTCATTGAATTTATGCACCTCTCTTCCAAAAGGAGCGCATTCCAACACTGGCAATCCACTTACTGATTTTCTTGGAACATTCAGAGAATACGCTAACTCTTTTCCTGAAACAAGAGCTGTAGCATCTATAAGAGGTGGATAAAGTAACCACGATTCATCATTTTTTACTAACTCAGAGTCTAATCCAAACAACGGGTGCTGTAATCTTAAGAGTGATTCGGTAATAATTTTACATTCTTCTTTATGTATCTTGTTTTCCCATATATTTATTGCTGAACTTGCCATATAAGATTTTTCGCCTTGTGTAAGGGCAAGATACATGTGAGCAACATTATTTGTAACTCTTGAATCCTTTGAAACCACATAGCCGGCAAATTCCCACATTCCGAGCGCAGAACACTGGTCTAACCGCTTCATCTGTTCTTCTAGTAATTCTAAAGTATGTTTTACTCCAAAATTTGTAAATGTCTGTGTAAGTCCTTCTGTTTTACCAACAGAGACATTCACACTTGATGAACGAGAAAAGTTAACACCAAAATTCATTCCCGTTGTAGAAGAATGTGATGCACTTACTCCTGCACTGGGTCCGACTCCTCCGGGAGCAGCACTTACCCCTGCATTTGCACCAACAGTATTTGTTGAAGATTTAAAAACTCCAAGATTTACCCCTGCATTTACACTTGAAGAATTCCCCTCATTTTCCGTGTAAGTGTAATTTGCTTGCCATGCAGAATATGGAGCTAAATCAGAACTCAATTCATAAAGACGAGTTTTCTTTTTAAGAATGTCTTTAGAAGGAGTTGCGAGCAAAATCAAAGTATATTCTTCAGAATGGTCTTGCGGAACAATTCCATCAAGCAATTTTTCCATGCTCTGGCTAATAAATTTTTCGGATTTTTCTGTCGCTAAATTCGAAATTGTCGCAATAGAAAAATCATTTTGATTGTACTTCAAATACTCTGGAATTCCGTGATGAGATTTCTCCGATTCAATATTCGTTTCAATTCCTGGGAAATTGCCTCGCAAGGCATTTTCTAATCTCTCTGCATAAGACATGCTTCTTGCAGCATCATCTTCTTCCGTATTATTGACGACAGCAAAAGATACTTTACATCCTGTCTGCTTTCGATTATAGATTAAGGCGATATTACAATTTTCTTCGCTTAAAACATGATAAACATTTACTAGCTTATCAATATAATTCTCTTCCTTATCAAACACCCATTTCGTTATATCAAAATAGGCGATTCTATTTTCTGCGTTGAATTTCTCAAAAGACTTTTCAACAGGAGAATAAACCTGTTTTATTTGAGGGAGATATGCTTGATAAGCCTCAATTCCGATTGTTCCTAAAAGTTTTTCTATAAACTCCGTAGGATTTGCATCTGGTTTAGCAGAAAGATATTTTTCACGACTTTCTTCTATTGCTTTTAACTGAGCAGGACTTAGTTTAGAAGCCTTCGCAATTCCATCTGCTGTCTTCAATGCTACAGTTTTCGCTACATTCGCAGCACCTTCTACCATTTGGCCTATTTTAGCCTTTGCATCAGCAATGATTCCCATATAACAAATTCTCCCTTAAAAAATTTTACAAAATGAAATGAACAATAGAACTATAGCGGCAAGAACTCCTCCCGCAATTAAGAAGAAAAGTTTCCTCTTCCGCAGTCGCTCATTAACTTCAGCCAGGTGAATAATGAATTCTTTTGAATAAGCTCCTGCCATAATTTTCATTTTTAATTCTTCCAAATATTTAGAACTCCAAGGCTCTTCTTGTTTGACAAATGAATACGGAACAAAAACATCTTTCCCATATTCTTGCTCGATTCTTGATAACTCAATAACCGTCTTTTTCTTATCAAATTTGTTATTAAGTATATTCTCAATAACCTTTGATATTGTCTTTGTTCCTTCATCAACCATTCTCACTCTCCTTATCTATAACCATTTCAAGCAATCGTTTTGATTCATTCAAATGATTTTCGATGAAGTTCCGGTTGCTTTCCAAATCATTTATTTCCTCTGTCCATTTTCGTAGCTGCTCATTAAATTCATCCATTTTTTTATCTAATTCACTTTCAAGTCGCACCGTCCATTCATTAAATTCTTCAGAATGAAGTTTTTGAATACCAGTATTTTGTTCGCCACACTTTGTTGTGAGAAAAGTATCAATTTTAGAAAATAGTTCTTTATTTAGCCTTTTTATGAACCCAAAAAGTTTTTTAACTACTTTAAAATCACTTTCAAAAGTAAAAGGCTTGTCTGTAAACTCTGGCGAATTAGCACTAAATACTATTTCGCTCAGAGATTTTTTTTGTTCGTCAGTTATTTCGCTACCTGTAATAACTTTTACACATTCTTTTTTATAATCTTCTGTTTTATTAATCCAAAAGTCTCTAGAAAATGTCACAATTTCTTCATGCCATTTTTTTAAGAAAGCATCAACAATATCGTTTTTAATGTATTCTGTAATGAGTTTCTCATAATTATTATCTTTCTTACAATTGTCCCATTCTTTTAAAATCTTTAAATCATTATCCTTTTTGTTATAAAATTTATTCAAATGCTTATCATTCTCTTCAACTGATTCCGTTGAATAAGCATTCTTCAATTCCTCATATTTTTTGCCCAACTCTTTTAGAAGTTCAGTTCGAACCTCTTTTTTGTCAGCACTTAATTTGCCTGAAAGCTCGTTAATTTTTTTTGTAACGAAATTCGAAGCCTTTTCGAAAAATTCAATTGAATTTCTACATTTATTGTAGCTTGCATACTTTTCTGCATATTCAGAAATAGCCTTCTCAACGCAATGTATGCCACTGTTATAATGGAGAATTTCTCGAATATCACTTGAATCAATTTTTTCAGCTTCTTCACAATAAGCTTTCTGTTCTGATTCAATCATAAAATTATATTTATACAAACTTTTTGCAAATTTTCCTTCTGTCGTTGAAAAATCATCGTAGTTTTTTCTATACTCGCCAAAGTATGAAGCATTAATCCACTCAGAGTCATTATTCTTATCAAAATTGTCTTTTTTCGCCCCAATTCCTATTATCGATGAAACAAAAAAGACACCCCCTGATTTTTCTCTCGTGATTTCAAGCTGACCTTTGTTTTCTTTTTTGTTCTTTAACTCATCGTTTCCAGTACCATCAGCCTGGTTAACCACAATCAAAATATTTTGCATATCAAGTTTCAGGTTACCAAACATATTTCTAATCTCTCCCAAAGATTTCTTATCCATGCCTTTTGGTTCCGTAATAAAAACTGGGAGTCCGTTAGTCTGCTTTTCCAGGCAATTTTTCAATACCTGCAGATGATCTGCATTTGATTTTGAATCCGGTCCTGGAGTATCATAAATAACAAAATCATAACCTTTTGATAGTATTGAGCGAACAAAAGGAACATCTACTTCTATCAAATCACCAACTTGTTCATCGGAATTTATTTCTTTCAGAAAATCATGTATTTTCGCTTCGTCGCCATTCTTGAATTGTTCTGATTTTTTTTCACTACCAATCGTATATCTTATTTCACACTTTTCTCTGTTAGAAATTTTATAGACCTTTGCAGTTGTAGGATCTGTTGCACTTGGAAGAACTTCTCTTCCAATAATTGCATTTATAAATGCAGATTTACCAACACTGTATAACCCCATAGCACAAATAGGTATTGTTGGGTTAAATGCATCCAGACAGTTTTCAATTTCTTTTTTAGTTTCGCCTGTTCTATATTTTTCCAAACGATTTTTCACTTCCAAGAAACTTCGTTCCAACAGTGGCAAAACATCGCTTGCATTTCTATAATAATTCTTTGCTTTTTCATATTCTATTGATTTCGCATTATTCTCATTAAAATAATTAATGTACTCTCCGAATTCCTCAAAATCAGAATCTGTACCCTCAAAAGTAATTTTAAGACCATTACCACCATATACTTTATCTATAACTTTTATTGAGTCCTCAATATGGCTTTTAAGAGTTCCGTTTGTATGCATTGTTTGTGCCAAAGGTGAGTCTGATACGGGTGTTAACCATCTTTCTTTTTCTTTAGAATAAATTTCATATTCTGTTTTCTGCTCATAAGGATTATATCTAAGTTTTAATTCGGTCATACAATTTTTCTCCAAAAAAGACTTTTTCGTATTATACCACACTATTTTCATATTTTTACAAAATATTTATGAAAATATCTTTTGTCTATTTTCGTATTATTTTTGAAAATAGTATTATGGCACAGACGATGTTGGAAATCCTTGCGGAAAATGTCAAATACTACCGTTCAAAAACAGGGTTAAGTCAGTTCAAATTCGCTATTCAGCTCGAAATATCTCCTTCTTATCTCAACGACATCGAATCAGGCAGACAGTATGCTTCGCTCAAAATGCTCGAACGGCTCGCCAAAGAATTCAACATCGCACCATATCAGCTCCTTTTGCCAAAAGATATTCCAGTTCAGACCGCAGTTCTTACAGAATATGAAAACAAAATCCGTACCTTAAAAGAACAGGTCGCAGAACTTTTTGACAAAAGTCTGGAACCGTAAACCTCCTTTTGTTTGATTCAATTATACACGCCTCTTATGTCAACGAATGTCACAACAGGCCTTTTTTTCATCAAACACATCTATTAATTCTGCGGTGGTGCTGTATATCTGGGCTATTTTAATTTTCTCGTTCACCTCTGCTCCATTTAAACAATCCAACATGTCATATTCTATCAATTTATCACTGTCAGATATAAACTCTTCTATTAAAAACATCTTCAGCTCTGGCTCAAAGTCCTCATAAAGCTTTAAAAGATTTGTCTCTTCATATTGACGGTTATCAAATTTCTTTACCTTTGATTCTACAAAGTCAGAAATCTGTTTCATTTTATCTGCCCAGTTTTGGTTCTCATCATCATAGTATTCTATATCAGTCAATCGTTTTGAATCATTGCAAAGCTGAATAAGTGTTCTTCTTATTCTCAATTCTTCTTCTGTAAGAATCTGTAAACCTAAGCGTTTAGCTTCTTCGCATTCGCGTTTTGCACCTGGACTGTTTTTCCAGTCCCGCATAAGAAATATGGCATCACAACGAGAAAGAATAAGAAGGTCGAAGTCCATATAATCTTCATAATCAAATCCATCTGGCAATACAGCTGGATTAAAAACAACATATCCGTAAGAAAGAAGTTCTTCTGCCATTGCGTTAAACTTCTGTCTGTAATTTGAATCCCCTGTAATCATTCCACTAAGATATACTTTCATAACATCTCCAATAATAAAAAAAGAAAAAACACTGTGACAGGGGCAAAAATGCCCCCCATCACAGCATAATCACCATCTGTCGCTTACATCTTTTCGTTCCCAATTTTTAACTTTCATACACTGCTTTATTGCATCAGAAAGCACCGAACCTTTATCTGTGAGCCTGCATTCTGTTTCCCTAAATGAAAGTTTTTCAGGTGAACTGACATTGAACTCAATTAATGGTTCATTTTGAGCTGCTAAGGAAATTAGAATTGAGTATGCGACTTCCGGACTTATACCCCAGTCCCTAATAATGTATCCAATAATATTCGAGGCTGATCTAAAAGTTTTATCCATAGCAATCAAAGCAGATCTTTCATATGAAATCAGACCATCGATTTGGCTTTTATATGAACTGACTAATAGATAGTTATTAAAATTCAATTCTCGAAATACTATATTTTCTCTACGAAGTTGATTCCAATTACTTGCAATGCTTTGTATTTTTCCTTTTTCAAGAATTTTTTTAACTCCGATATATTTACTCACGACCTTAGAGGGGAGTGCCGCCCAAGAAGGCCAGACAGACTCATAATCAGCCACATTTAAGCCATATACAGTTTCACTATATTTGTCTAAAAGGGAACAAGTATAATAAAATCCAGAGTAGTCAGAGACTTTTGTTGTTGAATACCAAATCCGGAAACTATCCTTAGTATTGATTGCCTCTTCAAATCTAGCCCTACTTGACTTGTGTACATCATCGAGCCAATGCGTATCAAGATCTTCGTCTTTGGCGATTCGTCCATAATACATATCATTTGGGAAAATAAGGATTTCATTTTTTGATATACCAGAATTTTCCAAACTCCATGCGGTAGATTCTTCAAATACAATTTCCTTCATAAGTCCTCCATATATTTTTGTTAATTACCCACGAAACACCCTACGGATTTTATTCTTCATACAGCTGAGTGTTTCCCGACAAGTATTTTCTTCTACCACGGTAAGCGATTCACTTCCGCAATAAATACATCCCCTTTGACAAGGAAAAAGCGTTATACAATCGCTCATCGTTCTTTTAAAATAACTCTTACAGTCATTGCAAAAGTAATGCTTTGTAATAGGAACACAATTATTCATCACTTAAGCACCTCCTGTCTTGTGATTTAATTATACTCTCGTGCTATGTCAACGAGTGTCACAACACGATTTTTTTTTATTCATGTAACGGTTCTTTCTTTTCTGCAGAGAAGCTCGCATCAGCTTTACATTCAATCTCGCCGTCTTCGGACTGACTGAAATGCATATCAATGCTGAGCTTTTTCCCGTCAAGATAACAACCGAGACAAAACTTCAGAAGATTGTCCTTCCAGGATTTTTTCTTTTCCATTGTCTTAAACTCCATTTATTCATAAAAAATCAGCCGTCCAAAAAGGACGACTGAATCCAACTATTTGTCTGAAATAAGTTTTGATACTACAGAACAGATTATCGAAATAACTGTGAAGATTATCATGCCACTTCCTCCATTTCAAATTGACTGCAAGGTAAATCCCCGCTATCATCACACAAACATTCCCCGTCTTTGTAATGATAATGCTCCCAGAATCCCATACCTTCCTCTTTTGAGTGAATCTCAACTTCCAAAGAAAGTTCTTCAGTTGCCTCTCGAAGACAGGTAAGGTTTGAGTCCGCATCTTTGTTTTCTGTGAAGTATGCGTACTTTCCCTCGCACATGCAGGAATAGACGCTCCAGGCACAGTCCCCGAAAATCTTCATCGTCTTGATTCCCTCATCGTTTACGGATTCGCTGTCTATTTCCGCAGAAAAGATTCTCGCGAAATTCTTCGGTGAGTTCTCATCGTCCGATAGATAGCGGTAGAAAGTGTCTACGCTTTCGCTCTTCCCTCGAACCACCATCTCGAAATCACAGTAATTTGCCATAATGTTCTCCTTAAACAAAAAGACCGCCCTGTTTCCAAGGCGGTCCGATTGTTTTTGTTGTCCTTCACCTCATTCAAGCCGCTGGCGGAAAGTTTTCCGGCAATGCCTTGGCGACCTGCTGAAACGGATTTTCTTCAATTTTTACACGGCTGAAAGGTTTCCCATCACCCTTGACTGATGTAAAAAGTCCGGTCTTCGCATCACGCTTCACCCATTTTCCGATTCTCGGATTATAGATCTGCGTTCTGTCCTTGAAATCCTCCGTTTTGAACGGAAGCACATTAGCTTGCTTTGCGACCATCTTTGTTGTTCTTCTCATTTTCTTTTCCTCCTTATGAGAATTGTCCTTTATGTTTTCTATGAACTGATAGACTTTCTCTACCCAGTTCACAGCCTCGATTACCTTCCAGGCAACATGACCTTTCCCGGCCCATCCCTGGATATATGCCTTGGTGTTCTGCAAGTCGATCTCAACTCCGTAGAGAGAACCAAGGAATGCAGATGATAATTCCGCACAGATTTCCTCAAAGCCGTATTCGAGCGTCATGCTTTCCTTTCTCTTGATTTCGGAAATAACCGAATGGCTGAGTTCGTGCAGAAATACTTGCTTGTCCGTACAGTTCATTCGGATAATACGCTCATAAGGTGAGAAACTTCCTTCTGCTGAACCAAGCAAAGCAGCCTTTACTTTGATTCCAAGTTTCTCCGCAACATCAACCAGCGGAAGCTCCTCAACCTTAAGCTGTCTCATCCGAGCCTGATAAGGAAGCTCCTTTCCATCTGTGTCTTCAACCCGGAACTCGTTTATAAGGCGGAACCCTGAAAGCACCTGCTTCTCAACATTCGTAGCCTCATCCTTTTCTGTCTTGAAAAGCGGGGCCACAATCTGAAAGGCATGGCTTCCCCTTTTAGGATAACGCCCTACTTCCTGCCATGAATTGAAAGTCCTTGCATCGCTCGTGTTATGAAAGAATGCAATCATCTGGTTGCAAAGGCTCCAGCTTCTGAGAGGGATTTTTTCATCCCCGTCAAAACGCTGAACCTTGTCCCTAACATACGCCACGGCACCGCCGGAAACAATTTCCCTGACAAGCTCATCAAGGATTCCTTTCACGGCTATCGTTCTTGAAAATCCATTCTGCATGATGTCTCTCCTTATGCGCTTACCGGAACAAACACCGCATACTGGTTCTGCTCATCAGAGGTGTTCTGCAGCATTACGAGTTTGTTACGGCCCGCCTTTGTGAAAATCTTCCAACTTGCGCTTGGAAGATCCTTTATGTACCTGACATTCACATTGCACCCGGTGTCGAAAAGGAATGAGCTGTAAATGTCCGTGAATTTCTCATCACGCTCGGTCTTACTCCCAATCCCTAATCCGCCAAGCTCAAGGATTCCCTTGTAAACCGCATCTCCAGGAACCACATTCCGCCAGTTCGGAAAGATTATCAGAGCAGACTTCCCGAATGTCACGGAATAGTCCTTGACGACAGGCTGATAGTTCCCTGCCGGAATACGGATTGAAAGATTCGAGACATGGAGCCTTTTTCCGTCAGTTGCAATCAAACGACTTCCGTTTCTTGCATTCTCTACATGCAGGTAATGCGTAAATAAAGGATCAGAATCCTTTCCCACAGCTTTGAGACAGAAAATGATGCGCTCATAATCCTTGTAGTTTTCCTGTCGTGTGATTGTATAATTGCTCTCATACATGGCATTCCTCCTCAATATGCTGCCAGTCCAAAATTTTTGAGTATGAAATTGCTTCCAGAATATCCCGCTTTGAAACAACTTCCCGACCATCAATATTTGCAATCGTAAGGGCGACCTTAAGGATATTGCTTCCCCTTCTCTCCCCCACATCATGCTCCGTAAGCCATTTGTCCAGGATATCCAGCGCATCCTTATCCAGCTTTGTCCGCTCGCTCAGCTCATAAGGGGTGAGACTGCTGTTATATGCGCCTTTTTTTCTCTGGATTTCAAAGGCTGTCCTAATGTGCTCTTTCAGCTCCGCAAGGTTCACGGTTTCCGTCTCCTCATCATCCTGGATATGCACCATAATCTGGATCCTATCCAGCAACGGCCCTGAAAACTTGTTCCAATACTGCTGAACTGATTTTGCGCTGCACAGGCAAATCTTTTCCTTTGCTCCGTAGTTCCCGCACGGACAAGGATTTGTTGCCATAATCAGCTGGAAATTCGCAGGATAACAGGTTGACCGCCCTGCCCTGCAAAGGGTTATCATGTGGCTCTCCATCGGAACCCTTAGCATCTGAAGGACAGAGCTTCTGAACTCCGCAGCTTCATCAAGGAACAGGATTCCGTTATGAGCCAAAGAGATTTCCCCCGGCCTGCAATTCGGTCCGCCCCCGCAGATTCCCTCGATGCTTGCTGTCTGATGAGGCATTCTGAAAGGCGTGTCCCTTATAAACCCGTCATCAGGACTCATAAGACCTGCGAGGCTCCAGATCCTTGTGACTGACTGGGATTCCTCAGAAGTAAGCTTTGGTGTAAGGCTTGGGACAAGCTTTTGAATGGCAAGAGTCTTTCCGGAACCAGGACAGCCGCAGACAAGAAGGCTGTGTTTTCCCGCAACCGCAACCTCAATGGCACGGACAAGATTCTTTGGAAGCTCAATCTCTTCCTCTTCATTACCCAAAGGCTTGGGAAACTCAACGCCTTTCATTATTACATCCGAGTTTTCTTCTATATAATAAGAAAGATCTCTCAAAGCCGACTCAGCCTCACAAAGATTCTTCACGCAGGCAACCCTGATTCCTTCGCATGCCTCCGCTTCCTTCCTGTTGGCCTCCGGGACAATCGCATATCTGATTCCGGATGTCACGGCGGTAGTTATTGCCGCATGAACTCCTTTTACTGGTCTTACAGCTCCTGAAAGCTCCAGCTCACCAATTACAAGAACCTTTTCCTTAATGCAGGATGCCTCGTCTTTGGCATTCAGGATTCCAAGTGCAACGGGCAAATCAAATCCGGCTCCTTCCTTTTTCAAGTCCGCAGGAGAAATACTTATCAAGACTCTTTCCTTTGGAAACTCAAAGCCGCTGTTTCTGATTGCCGAGATAACCCTCTCACGGCTTTCCTTTATTGCTCCGTCCGAAAGACCCACAATATCCACTGCCGGGATGCCTCTTCTAAGATCAACCTCTACGCTGACAAGGCTTCCCTCATAACCGAATGGTGAAAATGCAAATACTTCTGCCATTTCTTATTCTCCTTTAAAATTAAAAGACCCCGGCATTTCTGCCGGAGCCTCAAAGATAATTCTGCCTTCTCAGGCAGCCTGTTGTTTTGAGAGCCTGGTATCAAGCTCTGTTCTGACGACCTTTTCAAGATCCTCCAGTTCTTTCACGCCGTTTTCCGTAAGCTGGGTGCCGGCAACAAGCCTCCTTACCTGGTCGATTTCTGCCTCAGTAAAGACTGGGTTCCCGTTCTCCTCATGTTTCATAACATCGCCAATTCTGGAAATAACGGCGTTTCCCTTGTCCTTGATGCTTTCCCCAGCTTTCTCAGCTCCCTTTCCTTTCTTTGCTTTAGAAGGAGTATTTGTCTCAGGAGCTTTGTCAGCTTTCTGAAACGCCTCTTTCTCTTCTTCCGGCAAAGCCCATGCGGGAAGTTCCGGCGGATTCCATCTGAACTGTTTTTCTGTCTTTGTCTTTCCGAAATACCTTCCGTTCTCGCAGACAGTCACCCAGCCTTCCTCAAGGTCGTAAAGATAACGGCCAATTCCGAACTGAACCGCAGCACGCTTGATGGCACCTGAGATTCCGCCTTTCACGGATTCGATGTCCGTGGCATCCGCTCCGTCAGTTCTCGAAATCCATTCGACAGAACTGTCTTCGTGCTTTACTCGGATAGAAAGTGTACAAAGGTAGGCATTCCCATCTTTCCTTATCTCGCTTCTCCAGCCATCCGTTCCGCATACTTCATCAAGCCGTTCCTGAACAGCCCTCGAAGTGATGTATGCGAGGCATTTTCCCCAGATGCTTCCGTCCTTTTTCTCACCGCATTGCTGGAGCCTCCACTCAATGTCCTTGGATGGAAACGGCTTCTTCAAATCATTCAACTTGCTTAATTCCAATTTTGTCCTCCTTGATTAAGCTGCTTTTGCCACATCATCAGCATCCTCATTGCTGACGAGATTCTGCTGGCAGAAATTACAAAAACCTCTGCAAAGACAGTAGTTCTTGCATTTCATGCTCTCCCCTTTCCTGACTTCCAGATAATGACCTTTACCAAGTTCTGAGATTTTGGCCTCGGCCTCTTCCTGAGTGTCAAAAAGCTTTACGGCTGTCTTGCGGCCTTCCTTCTTCACGGCATAGACATCCTTCTTCTGCCACCTTTCCTCCGCCGTGCATTCAGGAATCATGTCATCCTCTGTCGCCGAGAAAAGCTCGTACTGGAAGACCTTTTTTCTGATAAAGTTCTCGATTTCCTCAAGGTCTTCCTTAGATACATTGAACTCGTAGACATAGACAGGTGACTGAGGATAAGAACGATCTCGCTCTGCCTCAGTCTTGGAATGATCCTTAAGGAGTGCGATGAAACGGCACTTCGTAGCCGGAAGTCCGTTCTTCTGCAGAAGCCAGGCATAAATCAATCCCTGCATACGCCATTCAGGAAAACCATGCTCAACGCCTTTTGAATCCTTCTGAAATCCGGCCTTTACCTTATAGACAGAAGTGTTTTTGTAGTCACAGATTGTTCCTGTTGCCATATTGTAGTTATCAATGCGCCCGGTAACGATTATGTTGGAGACTTTCTGCTTCAGCTCAATCTCGCAGAAATCATTCTCCCCCTCAATCTCCAGGAGAGCATGAACGGCAGTCCCGAACACCGCCCAAATCCGCTCGGAGACATCATCTTCAAGTCTTTCCCAGTAACGCTGGGTCAGAATCACCTGTTTCGTTCCCTGAATAAGCGTCGTCGCAGAAATCTCACCTGGTTTGTTGTGAGGGTCTGGCGACACGGCCTTAACAAGCCCATAAGGGAGATTAAGTTTGTTTGTTATTTTCAATTTCTTCCTCTTTGAAAACTTTTAAAATAGAAAAGGCAGGAAGATTTCTCTCCCTGCCCTACCCCATGAATCAGAAAATATCAAAGCCGTTCGCAGCCGCAGGCATTTCTTCCTCGCTGTAAGATTTCTGATTACCGAAGACATTTGCCCTGTCGAATTTGCCCGGTGCGTTTTCGGAACTCTGCATAAAATCAATATGCTCCGCAACGATACTGACCTTACTGCAAGCCCTGCCCTCACCATCTTTCCAGCGGCTCTGTTTAAGGCGACCTACGACACGGCAACCGCAGCCTTTTTTCCCATTCTTCTCAACCACATCTACGAAGTTTCCCCAAGCCTCGACATCAAAGTAAGAGACTTCCTGCTCAAAGCTGCCGTCCGCCTTTCTGTAATAACGGTTTACGGCCATACTGAAAGTAGCAACTTTGGACTTGTTCACGGTGTCCTTTATCACTGGCTCACGGACAAGGTTACCCTCAATGATTAAAGAATTAATTTGATTCATTTCCGATTCCCCCTTAAAAGAAAGTTCTTATAAACCAGAGCCAGGCCTTATGAATACAAGCGAAGCCTTGTTTTATAAAGTTTTTCAAAATTTTTGCCGTTCCGATTCCGGCATCATAATAATTATGTTGCATACAAACCTCCTTTTAATTTTGTAAGCAAGTAACAGTTACATATCCGCTTTAATGGCGGATAAGCCATTGAAGCCATTAGTGATAAAAATCCTGCGATCTATCGACGAAAGAACATGCTTGAAATCACAATCACGATGCGAATGAAAGTTTTCATTTCTGACCTCCTCAGATAGATAATATGTAACCGTACATACGCTTTGTTTAAAATTATTTTTTTATAGGGAGCGAACATATTTATGGAGAGAGAATCTATATTTTCAAGGAGTGCGTATATGGCAATTGAAAAAGAAGAAAGAAACTTTCGAATTGTAGGAAAAACTAATGTAATCTCAGAATCGGAGAACGGCGAGTGGAATTTGGAGGCAAACCTTGTTTCCTGGTTCAATCATCCTGCCCGCCTGGAGCTTCGTCACTGGTCACAGGATCACATGAAAATGGATAAGGGACCGAGATTCACAAAGGAAGAAGCTATAAGATTACGAGATACTTTGGTATCCATGAATATAGAAGAAATGGATTTCTAATTTCTGGGGACTTCCTCGCAAGGGGAAGTCTCTCTTTTTTTTAAGAGGTTAAAATGGAAATAATGCAAGGAATATCCGGAATTAATTTTTCCGTCAATGATGAATATGTCAATAAAAGCGTAAAATGGTTTCTAAAAGATGTAAATTGTAGCACTCTGAAAATAGGTAACTTTTACATGCTTTATATCTCGGAATCGGCAATCTCCCCTTCACACCCTTTCATCGAGACTGTTACCGAAATAATAGCTAAACTTTTCCATTTCGGACTCTTCGATTTTGAGGAATCATTACGATTCAAGTCAGAACTATTACAGAATTGGATTAAAACAAACCTTTTCTCCATAGTCAAACTAAGTGAAATCAGAGTCTTTTGGGATTATCCGGAATACATAATCCAGGAAAGGCTCACTTTATCAAAGTTCGAAACAAGGCTTCTGCGTAATAATTCCGTCTGGTGCCTGTATGACAAAAGAATCTTTCAGTCTCGATATGCTTATAGCTATTCCTATCAGATGATAAATCCTATCCGACAGGAACTGCATCTGACCCTCAAAAACTGCGAATACCTTTATTCAGATTGTATCTTGTTTCTTTCACCGGACACTTTCTTTGAGCAATTCAGATTCTATATTACGAAAAGCTGGAGAAGATGGTCGGATTCTGGACTTTTGCAATTACCAGAAGAA
>ODAI013499799.1_pt1 | contig 16027 bp, 19 predicted proteins | sample 1539321 | NCBI WGS metagenome assembly ODAI01 (sample SAMN02144231, study PRJEB22623) | gut metagenome | biome: sheep rumen | host: Ovis aries | place: New Zealand
ATTCCATGCGTTTCCCTTTCAATTGGCGAGCTGAGTTAATAATGGATCAAAGCCTTCTAAGTTCAAATTGATTTTCAGTCCGTCTTCCTTGACGATGACGTTGTCTACGAGCATGTCTACGATTTTCTTTTGCTCGGCCTGATAGAGATAATGCCAGACTGAGTTCAAATTTTTTAACGAGGAAAGGAGCTGTGTTTTGCTGATCTTTTTGTCTTCTTCAGCCAAGCGGTTTAAATGCATAACGACTTCGGGAGATTTCAGGATTCGTACAATTTCAGAGATCACTTGTTGTTCGATAGGTTCGGCAGGGAAACTTGATCGAGGTGCTGAGCATGACTTGAACTTGATATGGTTGTAACAGGTGTAATAGCGATATCTTAAGTTCTTCTTATATGAGAATGTTTGTTTCATTCCGCATCCGCATGCGCTGCACTTGATCAAACCAGATAAAAATGACGGGCTTTGAGATCGCTTTTTCCGCTGGCCCGGTATCGATTTTGCTTTGAAAATTTCCTGGACTTTATTCCAAGTTTTTTCTTCGATTATGGCTTTATGCTCACCTGGATAAACATTTCCTTTGTGAGTAACGCAGCCTTTGTAGTACGGGTTTTTGAGGATTCGTTGAACGTGTTGCGGAGAGAAAAGACTTCCTTTTTTGGTTTTGATACCGGCATCGTTGAGCGCGTGAGCTATTTCGAAGTAAGATTCAGTCTTGATAAATTTTTCGAAAATTAATCTTATCAGCTTTGCATCTTCCTCATTGATGACAAGTTTTCGGTCCTTAACATCGTATCCCAGCGGCGGATGACCGCCCATCCAAAGACCCTTTTTGAGAGATGATGCGAATTTATCTCGTATGCGTTCACCTGTCATTTCTCTTTCGAATTGGGCGAAACTGAGCAAAATGTTCAGCATAAGCTTCCCGGATGAAGTGGAAGTATTAAACGACTGTGTGACTGAAACGAAGCTGACGTTATGCCTTTCAAATAGCTCAACAATTTTTGAAAAATCAAACAGAGAGCGCGATAAACGGTCGATCTTGTAAACCACGACCATGTCGACCAAGCCGGCTTCAATGTCAGCAAATAATTCTTTCAAAGCCGGACGATTCATATTGCCGCCGGAAAAACCTCCGTCATCGTAATGTTTTGAAATCAACCTCCAGTTCTCATGAATCTGACTCGCGATGTAATTTTCTCCAGCCAATCTTTGTGCGTCTAAGCTGTTGAACTCTTGCTCAAGTCCGTCTTCACAGGATTTTCTCGTGTAAACAGCACAACGAATTATTTTTTGCTCCATCATACATTTACTCCGAAAAACTTCAGTCCATTCCATTTTGTTCCGGTGATTTTGTTGGCGATTGCCGAGAGAGATTTAAAAACATCGCCCTCATAAGCGAATCCATCATCGACTACAAGCACTTCGTAAGTCTTATCGTGATATTCTTTAACGATTTTCGTTCCGATCTGAGGCTGGAACTTCTTTTTCTTCTTGCTTTTGAGTGAGGTCGTCTTTGCTTGCTCTCTGATTTTTTCTTCAGTAGCAGGATCAACTCCGCCGTAAGCAAGCTCCTGAATCTTGTAAGCTACTTTCGAAATCATGTGCTGACGACTCGAAACTTCAGGTTTGTAGTCAAAAAACTTGTTCCACATATTACGCAGGGAATTCTCGTCCATGCTCTGTAGCGCAACGATTTGCTTGATTATGCTTAAATCATTTTTAGTATTCGGAATCATAATTACTTCTCCAATGGGTCAATATTGTTGGTGCTATTACCCCTCCAAATCCGAGAGAAGTCAAGCCGGTAATGATGAGTTTTTTCTCCAATTTCAGTGTTTTTCGAATTGGTGTAGAGGACTATGGCTTCGTAGATTATTTTTGCCAACTTTTCCGCTTTATCGTTTGTGATTTTCTTCCGCATCGAACACCTCACAGCAACACGTTACCTGAAATTACGTAGACCTTTTTGTTACCGTCAGGCGTCCATTTTTGCTGACGATAATCTCCGTTGTGATCTTTCAATAGGAATCCTTGATCAATTAACAGCGAAATTACGGATTTTCGGTTGAAGTTCTTGCATATTTCTTTTTGAAACACGGATGGTGAAACAAAAAAAGTAACTTCATCTTTATAAACGCGTTTGTATCCAGCCATGTTGACGATTTTCTGATCAGAGTAGCCATCGAGATCGAAAAATCTACTGTGTCCGTGCAATTCGAAGAAAGATTTAACTTGATCGATGATTTGTCGATTTTCGTCATCACCAACTCCGTCTTTATCCTCAAGCCATGAATTAAAACAAGCCACAGCAGAATTGTACGAAGTTTCGGGTTTCCAGCATACAATGCCGTATTTGATTGCTAATTCGCCGGCGAACCCAACTAACATGAATCTCTCGAAAGCACGCATATCTTGTCCTTCGGCGTTTTTAGGAAGATACATGGACTTCAATCGAAGAAACTCCTCTTTATATGAATCTCTGATATCAGCTTGATGATTCAACACGTGCTTGATGAACTCAACGGAGGCGATGCCGTAATATTTAGAAGTGTTTTCTCGCAAATAATCGGAGAATTCTGCTCCGTCTTGAAATCCCATAAGATTTTCAAAAATACCGCAGCTTTCTTTGGAGGCTTTCGCTGGGATGTTTAATAATCGAACTTTCTGTCCGGCTTTGGAAGTCTTGCTGTCCTCGGCCATGTGAGAACTAAGATCAACTTCACCGCTGGAAAGAAAGATCAAAGTCCAAGAATAGGTCTCTCTCGCGTTGCAGTTTTTATCGAGCCTTTTCTTGCCCTGCCCATTGGCGAGCATGTATGCGACGTCGCCTGCTTTTGAGGGAGATATCTCGGAAATTTCATCGAGAATAAGCAACGAATCATTTCTTCTGAACGCAATGTTTTCCATGGCGTTATCGGTGGCTTTCCAGCTTACAACGAACTTGGAATTGCCGAACACCGAAGCAGCAACCTTCAAGCAAGTTGTTTTTCCTGAAGAGCTGTTTCCGACTATATGGAATCCAAAATTTTGAACGTTGCAGATTCTGAGCAAGACACTGGCGAATGCTGTACAAATTGCGAAAATCAGTCGAGAATTACCGACGCACCATCGCGCGACTAGCTCGTTCCACTGCTCAAGAGTGCCTGAAGTTCCGTAAGATTCATCATTTACAGCGGTGTCCAAAATGATTTCGTCGTCGGATTCACCAACTACTTGGTCTGGCCTTATGTAAACGTCGTTGAGGAAGCCAGTGCGCGATGCAAGGACCAATTCTCTGTTTGGTACGGAGCTGGAAATGTATTCAAACAGCTTGCGCTTGGATAAAGAAGTGCCGGAATAAACGAAGCCTTTGCTGATCAATTGAACGCGAATCTGGTCGCCATCTTTCGTAAACATCTTTGGCTTGATCAAGATTCGCTGCATGTTATTTTTGTAATCTTTGAACTCAACAAGCCGAGAGACTTCGTCATTGTTTTTGGTGAAAGCAATTACTTTTATGTAGTTCGATATCTTCGTCGTCGATTGCTTTTTATCGAGGCAGAACAGGCCTTCATCAGATAAAACGAAGCCATTGGGAATGCCAGAATCATTTGATTTTTCTATGGCTACATCGAGTTGTTCTTTTACAGCTTCTCTTCCTTCTAAAATTAGCAAATCGTTGAAATCTGTGGGATGAGTTGAAGAGTCTTTAAATGTCGGATAAATCACTACGGCTTTCGTGTCCAAGGCGGCTTCTTTCGCTTTCTCGAGACCTGGATTGATGCCCGTTTCATGGTAACAATCATTGTCCGCACAAAAAATAATCTTGATATTTGAGTACTTTTCTCGAATTGCCTGAGCCACTGGCTTTAAATTCCCTGAATCGAAAGCGACTACGACAGGTTCATTCAGCGTCTCATAAACAGTAGCTCCTGTAGCGTATCCTTCGCAAATGAAGACTCTTTCGGTATTATCTAAAGAGCCAATGGTAAAGAAGCAACTTTTCTTCTTACCTCCACTTAAAAAGCGCTTCTTACCCTCTGTATCAATAAATTGAAGGGTCCATAATTTGTTGCTGATATCATATACGGGGATCACGATAGATCCCTTATGTTCTTTTAAGCCATGCGATAAAACACGTTTTTGTGCTAAATAATCGTGATTGGTAGGGCATAGTTGTGAATATGTAAAGATATTTTGGGCGACCGAAGCGGCATGTTCGTTAATAGGAATTGACAAAGGCTCGACATGGGCATACGCCTTTAGCATGCAATTTTGGGCATTTTTTAGCCTTTCACCCTTAAAATTTCTCTCGAATACGTGGTCGTTGAGACCTGTTACGAAATCACCAAAGACGTACCCTCCATCGAACTTTTTAAGCCAGTATCGATTATTGCGTCCCCATCGTACGATTTTGAAGGTCTCTGTGTCCTTGGAAGGTACTGGAATATTAGCATTTGTAAGAGCTTCAGTAAGCTTATTCATGATAATTTCTCCTTAATAGTGGTCGTTGAAAACCAATCCGAAATTTTAGAAAACCAGTTGGGAATTGAAGTCGCTCTAAGTACTGTTAATCGAGGATTTATGCTGTCACTTATCCGAAAACACATATAATTCCGTCCGGAAAAAGTAATATATATATTTATAAAATTAATGTAATTAAGAGTGTTATAGTAAATTACTATAATAAGTATAATAAAGTTAGAATAGATATATAGATATAAGTATATATATAAATAAGTATAAAGTACTGAAATAAGAATAAAATAAAAAATAAAAATTATAACTAAATACATACCTAAAATAACCTATTTAAAATTAATAAAAACATAAAATCCTCAAATTACAGTATTTATTAGCTCAGGCGTCCTTCCAGCAGTGATCTCTAAATCCGCACATTTTGCAGAGAAAGAATGAGGAATCCCCTGAAACACAAGGCAAGAGCTCATTATTCTCAGTGGCTTTGATGATCTGAACAGCGCGGTCGGAATATTTCTGAGCCATACCGGGATCGAATGAGATTATCTCAAAATAGAGATCACTGGTGTCCTTGTTCAGAGCAACGAAGAGGCATAGATCAAGATTCATATAGGCCATATACAGCTGAACTTGCGAATAATAGACCGGCTTTGAAACAAGAACGCCTCGTTTTTGAGTATCATTCCAGCTTTTGTGGTTCATAGTTTTTATTTCTAACAAGGATGATCCTTGAGCCGTTACTTCCGCTGCGCTTGCAAACAAGGCTGAGCCTTGACCCGTTATTCCCGCTGCGCTTGCAAATTCTTCGGGAAATGAAAGAATTATTCCGTCCACGTGCCCTGCGAACTTTCCGTCGGCCGCTGAAAATCCGAATTGTTCACCATTTTCATTTCTGGTTTTCAGATCAAACCCGGCAATCCTGAGCCATTTGATGATTAAATCCTCCAAGCAATGCCCGATATCGAATGTTCGAACCTGCTTGGCTGAAATCTTTTGATCCTTCTGCATGTACTGCAGCTGCACTTTTCGAATGCATTCGTCACCAATAGAGGACGCTCCCAAATAAGAGCGTTTTTCCTGAGTGTTGTACTGTTCGAGGATTTTCGAATCCACGATGTCGTTTAGTTGTTTCATTGCTCGTCCCTCTTTTGCAGAAATTTCACCAGTTCCATTACATCGAGCATTGAAAGTTCGCCGATACATTTGTTGTACTCATGCTTAACAATGAGAAAGTTGAACAAAGCAACGGCCTGTTGTTCTAACGCGCAGTTTTTAAACATTTTTCGTCTCCTTTTTCTGTGATTTAGATTTAGTTGTTTTGCTCGGCTTTTTCGTGACCTTCTTAACCTTGGTTTTTGGTTTAGCAAGGAAGTAATTCACGAAGTAAGATTGTCCTTTCCCTGTGACCTTGGCTGTTCTTCTTAACGTAACCTTTCCGTCAGGCTCAGTAAAAACAGTCTCTTTTATTTTGAACAGACCCAATTCCATGGCTTTCTGAGTTGGTGAATTATAATCTGAACCTTCCTGCCGAATTAAAAAGCCATCTTTACGTAGCTTGGTGAAAAGGCGATTCTGCCCAACATTTATCCCGTTACCTTTCAAAATTTTCGCAAGCTCACGAATCAAAATTCCGTCCTTGGATGCTTCAACAGCAGTGGCGAAAGCAACTTTCGACTTATCCTTTTTGATTTTTGCTTTGAGCATGGTCTTTTCGCGACGCTCTTGCTGTAAGGTTCGAATTAATTTTACCCAGGTATCAGGTGACTGCATCAACTCTTCCAGCTTACCCGACGAAATGTAAGCCCCATGCCTTCTGATAGCAGGAAGAACTTCATGAGTAACCCAATTCATAAACTTTTTTGCTTCGGGTTTATCAGAGCGAAGGATTACTTTGTATAGTCCGGGTTCGTTGATTATGCAGGTTTTTTTGCTGTCTTCCAAGATTATCGGTGACCGGAATTAGATTCCGCTCATCTCCTTCCAATCTTGATGCTACTTTGTGGGGCGCATTCAATCCTAAAACTCTACAAACATCCTTCAACACCCAATAAATTTCACCATCTTTAACGGTCGTTCTGACCTTATGATTTTCGTAATTAAAAATTTGTAATTTACACATTTAAAAACTCCAAAATAAAAAACGTTTCAAAAATCAGGTAAAACTCCAGGGATTGCGTCTTGATTCCAGACACATCAATCGAATTTTCTCTGTTGTTTTACCTGAAATTTCAGTGATTGTTACGGCGGAATAAATTTATTCATCATTTCATCATCCATTGATTATCTTGTAAAAAGCCTTTTTTCTTACAGCCATCGGATCAATTCGCGCATAATCGCAGACTTTGAAATAATCAGGATCATTGTAGAAAATCCAAACGAAAGCGTGTCTTTGATTCTCGTAAGATCTTCCGAATAAATCCTCCATCGCTCGCAAAATGACAGCACTCCAAAGCCCTCTTTCCGGACAAATCATCACAAACTCCACGGAATATCCTGCCCGTTCATAAACGCCACATACGAAACGTGTTCAGGGGTAATGATCGCAAGCACACGATTCTTGTCGGGATAAACGCCGTTTTTATCGTGTTCGATGCCGATTTTTATCACTACGTCCAGATTGTTTAGATCCGCAAAAGATTCAATCGTTCTGGCTTTCTGAGCGATTTCGCTCATGTCCTTCGGATTAATCCCCTTAGCTGATTCGAGGATTGCACGAATGCGCGCTCGTCCCATGATCACCCAGCTGTCATTGCCGGAGAGTCCGATCTTGTCGAAGATTTTTCGCTTAGCATACTTACCTTCAAGAATGATGAATTCGCAATCCAAGTAAGACGTATCGCCGTTTTTCGAGTGAGTAATGCAGTTGTCGACAGGATCGTTTCCGCCTTTGATTACGAACCTGGCTTTTGCAAGAGTATTGGCAGGAATTAATTCGTAATTCGACTGCGCTCCTGCGTCGTTAAAATCAATCATTATTTACCTCCTTTGATTTTCTTCAACAATTTTCCTAAATCAGCGTCTTCGATTTCATCCAAACGTCCAGAACGATCTTTGGCAGGGAATCCTCCGCGATTGAGTGTCTGGCACACAAATTTTCGCTCCAGCTGACCATGTTCATTTTTGTACGGAATCATTGAAATGACCTCATCGAGTACTCCCGGAATTTCAACCGATATTTTCGTGCCTTCAATTTGCGGGATCCAGAAAGTATTGTTGTTATCTAAGCCAAGAAGGTCGCCTCTCCTGACTCGACTCCAAAACCGTACGTGACGATTTCTCGTCATACGGCTCCTCAGTAATATGGCATTTTTCATATGCACCTCTCTGCTAGATCGTTTGTTGTAAAGTTCTTCTTATTAGAGCGTCTGCCCCAATATTGAAGGTCTCCATCGTATGGAGTTCTTGTACCCTGTACTTTCACGTGACGTTTAATATGGGTTTCCCTGTGAAGTGTAGTCGGTTTGTGTCCTATGTTGCAAATCTCCAATTATTCCCCTTATATCTTCGGAAATACTTCTGCTTAATCCATTTTAGGCCTTTATTTGGATGTCTCCATCTAGCCCATTTCCAGAGTTTATGAAACATATAACAGTCCATGTTCGAAAAAATTCTGCTCGATACTCCGATGTGGAAATAATTGCTCCACCCCCTGATGACAGGGTTTAAGGTTTTTATAACCTCATCTTGTGTACACGCGGTCATTTGACCTAATTTTTCGTCTATGATTTGTTTATGTTTCTCTTGACTCTCCTGATCTGGTTTTATATGCGTTTTGTATCCCTTTTCACGTGTTTTAGTAGGATACTGTCGTATGGAAAAGCCCAAGAAGTTAAATCCAGGTTCGTTACCATCTGTTGATAGCAGCGTATGGACTACTCGAGTTTTGGCTGGATTTAGTTTCAGTCCAATTTTTCCGAGCCATCTTTCGATGTATTTTTTTGCTTTAAGGATAATCTCCTTGCTTTCGTGTATTACCACGAAGTCATCGGCATAAAACACTATCGAGATACTATCTTTAGCGTTCTTATGCCCAACTTGATATTTCCTCTTTTGTTTCGCATATTGAAGAAGATCATTCAAGAGATTTTCCTTAAGTTCGTGTTCTAATCCATGAAGTGCAATGTTCGCCAATAGTGGAGAAATGACTCCTCCTTGTGGCGTACCTGCATTCGTTTTTTGGAATACGTCCCCTTCCATAGCTCCATTTTTCAACCATTCTTTGATTACTCTTCGTAGTCTCGGGAATGTGTTGATCTTTTTTAGTAATGCGATATGGTCTATGTTATCAAAACAGCCTTTAATATCGGCGTCCAGCACGTAGGCGTTCTTCTGATAGGTTGCCAGAAATATAGCTTGTACCGCATCATGACATGATCTAGCTGGTCTAAATCCGTATGTATTCGGCGTGAATTTCGCTTCCCACTTCGGCTCTAGAACCAGTTTTACGAGAGCTTGTTTCGCTCGATCTGCCATTGTCGGTATCCCCAAAGGACGTTTCTCTGTTCTCTCAGGTTTTGGGATCCAGATACGTCGCACAGGTTTACTCTTCTCGCTCAGTTTCAGTTCATTGGCTAGTTTTAACCTTTGGGCTGGTGTAAGCGATTTCACTCCATCAACTCCGGCGGTTTTCTTGCCTTTGTTAATTTGCGTGACCCTTCTGACAGCGAGCAATTTTGCGCTCTCTGAGTTTAAAAGTAACTTCTGAAGGCGTTTCATGCGCTTCCAGTCGCCACTTTTTGAGGCTTGATATATTCGTTTTTGCAACTTAAAGACTGATCGCACCAGCTTTCGCCAGTCGATTTCGTCCCATTTATACATGACCTTCTTAGGTCTGCTCATAACTTGTTTATCACTAATCACAACTATATCCTCCATATTACAGTGTCCACGTCAGCATATCTCACACATTACTGTGAGCATTGGCTTCTTGGTTGTAAGGCTTGTGGTTGGCTACCTTCTCGATTTCTCGAGAGCTCTTACAATGGTTGCTCCGTTCCGTAGCTCCGTTTCGCGTTGGATTTAGGTCTCTGCTATCGACCGGAGGTTTAGAGCATCAAACTATCCGACTTCACTGATAGTTCCTATTTAGCCTCAAATGTGCGTATCAACTCATTTCACACACAAACTGTTACGATCGTTCAGACACAGATTCCTCTCGTAACCATTTCCAACTCTGTTCGAAGGGATTCGCCTTTTGAGTTAGGCGTTACCTCCTTTTATCCCATGCTTGCACCCAGAAGATTGCCACGTCTTCTGCATGTGGAATACACTTTCACCCCGATGCCTGGGGGAGCGGAATTTAACCGCTACAAAGCTACAGTTTTGCATGAATAACCTCTCAGTTATTCACACACACGGATCGCACGAAATCATCAGTCTTTAAATCCAAGAGACCAACGAAGATTACATCCTTGTCCGGAATGTGCTGAAATTGCGATAACCAAAAACTCATTTCTGAAGCTAACAAACCATAAGCAGCGCGCGTGTCAGGTTTCCCTGATTTGTCCGAAAACGATTCAGGCTGAATTTTGCACCACATCAGGCAGATTTTCGAAGCAGATCGATATATGAATAATTATTTCGTTAATCCGATATTTCGTAGATGATCAATAAAACTATTAATTATTTTTTTGTTTCTTTCATCAATATCTTTCTCTGTAAAATCGTTTTTTTCATCGGATAATTGCAATAGTTCTACAATATTTGTTTTTTCTTGCTGTTTTCCATTTTTGTTTTTATATTCTCCTCTGTAATATTTTTTCTTGTCACAGAATCTGTAATCAGAAGCACGAATGTTGATACGTTTCTCCAACAAAGATTTATTTCCCAATGATTCTCTGTCTTTTTCGGAAAGGTTATCAGAAGGTCTATTGTTTGCAAATATGTGTTCAATTTGGTACTCCTGATCACTATTTGGTAAATCTTGATTTTCGTCGCAAAACGCCCACCAAGTTAACAATGCTTTTGTTATAGGTTTTAAGTTATCGAAGGAAAAATTGAAAAACATGTTTTTCGTATTTTCAATTTCGAATCTGAAGTCGAAAAAATCAATTTGTGTTCCGTTTATTATTTTTATCATTTCTGTATAAATCGGTGTTCGTAAAGCATTTACGCCTGGTCTTAAGACTGCATATGCAAATATAAAGGTCGTAATTTTTTCAAGAAATGAACAGAATTTTTCATTGTCGAGCTTATTATTGGCATCTTTGTTAGTCATAAAATATACAGATGTAATACCCGTCCATAAATTATTTGGTGCATATTTTAAGATAAACAATTTTCGAAGAACATCTTCTGAAAATCTCGTATCATTCAAAGCGTACGCGTCTTTCCAAAAATTTGCGAGAACTATCAAATTTGAAAACGTTTGATCATTTAATATTGCATAATTTTCATATGTGAAATTTTGATTTTCTAGCGTATTTAATTTTCGATCAGGATTTTCATAAAATTTTCTCAAGGAAATGGTGGTGGTATCCTTTATCCCCCTTCTTGCACGTTCATAATACATATATCTTATGAATAATTCATCCATTGGATTTCCTTTAGAAACTCTAAATATTGAGTTGCATATCTCTTCTAAATTTTTCCACTTTTTTGAGAAATTATTTTCGATGAATTCTTCTCTCTTTTTTCGATCTTTTTCTTCTGAATCGAACTTTTTTGTATAATACTTATAAAACTTCGATTTAAAAATATCAGAATCAGAAAGTTGTAATCCTCGATCGTTAAGAGTTGAGAATATATACATTGCTTTATCTTGAGATTCTGTTTCAATGGGGAGAATAACACAATTGTTCAATAGTCTCGCTGATAAATAAGAAAAACAATCAGGATAATTTATTGCTAAATTTTCTATTTTATTCAGAAAAAATCTATAATTTTTTGCATATAAGCTGCTGGATTCTTCTTTGATTTTCCCGGTTTTCATAATTTCAAAAAAATCACTTTTATCTTCATCTGTAATTATTGTTGATTCTAACTTCAATGAATTTTGATCTGTGCATATGTTCCCAAATTCATCACTTTCCCAAATGCATCGCTCAATAATACCTTTGGTTGCAAGGGTTTTGGGATCTTTCATTTTTTCGTATTTGTTGTAAAAAGCTCTCAAGAGTAGCATTAATGAAGTTAAACGTTGCTGACCGTCAATGATTTCTAGCTTTTCTTCATCGTTTAAAAAAGTAACGATGGGTCCTAAAAAATATTCATCGTTATTTTTGTCGAATTTACTGTAATCATAATCAGGAATCGCAAAAGCAAATAGATCTTCCCATAATGTTGAACATTCTGATTTTGTCCAAGAATACGGACGTTGATACTCGGGAACTAGAAAAACGGATTTTTCATTTTCAAAAAGCTCCCTAATAGTTTTCCTTGATACTTGTAACTCTGCCATTGCTTTTCTTCCCCTAAATTAGGTGTATTGTCACTATACATTGGTTGAATTAACAATAAGTTAATATAGAAGAGGGAGAAATCAAGAAGTACATCACGGGACACGGAATAACATTTGAATCGGTCAACGCAAACGGAGGGAAAAGATTTATATGTTCGAAACCGGTCTTTAATGAAACGGCAGCAATGCTGGAATATCACGATAAAACGACGGTAAAAAGCAGAGGCATATTATTCGGATAAACGCGGATAATCTTCGAAAGGTTGAAGAAAAGAAAGTAGAGAAAAAATTTCAGCAAGAGAAAATTTTAACCGAAGCAGAATATCGGGCGCAGGTCCGTTTTGCTTAGGGTGAAGGACGCGTCGATAGTCCTCAGCTTCATGCGGTGTTTGCCGGAGGCGGGGTGCCGGTTGTGCGTAAGGTTTCAGTCGACGAGTTGAATAGCGACAAAAATCGAATAGAACGCCTGCGCCAGGACGAATTAGGCAAAGTCGGCGAAAATGATTTGCAGAGAGCTGCAAGGTTAGTACCGTTTGTCGGACCGTCACTGGATTATCATTATGATAAGATTTCTGGCGAAGAGTTTGTTCGCGACCAGAGGAAAGAAGCGTTAGAGCTTGGAGCTACGGTAATGGGGGAAAAGCTTCTTGCTACAGGGGTTGGTAAGCTTTATGCCTTCGGTAAGGCACGTTTCGCGAGGAATTTGAAGGGGGCGTATTCCGTAAGTACTAGACAAGCAAATCGTGAGGCTGCTATCATTGGCAGCGTAGATAAAGTGAAAATCGGGGGCGGTACTTACAATTCGTACAACAGGGATGCTCTCGGTAGTATGAACACTGCTCTCCGACAGAGGACGCTTCTAGCTTTCGAAGATGCTGGAATGATTACCCGTGAAGGACAGTTAACAGGAAAGGCTACGAGTATAAATAAAGGTAATGCAAGAAAAGTGTGTGGTTTCGATGAATTAGGTAATCCCGAGGCTAAAGATGCGATGCTAAAGTTAAGTCCAAATGGAGAATGGGGTAAATATACCACAAGATCGATCAAAGTTCTGGATGGTCAGTCGGCTGAAATGCATTTCTATATGGATGTGAAAACTGAACAGACTTATTTAAGGCATGATTTTAAAATTAAAGTTAATAGCGACAAGGGAGCTGCTTTATTTAAACCATTAAAAGAGAAGGGAAAGAAATAATGATCGTTGAAATTGAGAATAGTGATCACTTAGTTTTAGGATACGATTCATGTAATAGGTGGTATTGTTTTGAATTTGATACTTTGAGGTTAAGAAGATTTCTACCAGATAAAATTAATATCAAAAATCCTAAAATACCAAATGGTTGGATAGTGACAAGCTACTCTGATTGGAGTAAGGTTCCACCTGGAATCGATTATGGAGATTATGTAGATAATATTTTTTTCTGTCATCCTGAATCGATAAATCCTTATCATTTATTGGAATTGTCGGCATTGTATCTTTCGGAGGATACTCTAGATTCTTTTGAGTATTATGAAATGAAAAAAGCGATGAACGAGGTGCGAGAATTTCATGGATTAGAGAAAGTTGAGATTTCGTATGTGGAAGAGTATGAGTTAGAACTAATGACTCCTGAACAGCGTCGACAGAAAGCTATAGACGATGAATTAGATGAATACCTCCGCATAGGAGAAGAGCTGAGTAAGGCGAAGAATTCGGAAGAGAAATCTTATTCTTGCAGAAAACCTTCACCAAAGCCGAGATGAATGAGCTTTTGGCGAGCAATACCAACCGTCTTTTTGATGAATGACAACAACGTATACATGTCCAAAGGAAAAGTTGTTAATGGAGAGAGTGTCGGGGTTGGAAGTATTACCGAATCATTTACATCCGGATCAACCGGGCGACTTGGGGGAAAGGGGGCTAATCCTTGGCAGGCGTAATAGCAAACTATACAAAGAGGCGTTTCAAAGTGGCTCTGGACAGAGCATTTGAGAAAATGGAGATTTGTATTAAAATACTCTTGATATATATATTAACATATAGTATTATGAACTATAATTATGGATAATGTATATGTAAGTATATTAAAACAATGAGTAAAACGTCAATGATTCCGATTCCTGTAGATAAAGCGTTGAAAAAACTTGGGTCTGATCTGAGAGAGGCTCGAATTAAGCGACACTTAACGATGGCTCTGGTCGAGGAACGAGCTGGAATTACCCACGTTACGTTAACAAAAGTAGAAAAAGGTGACGCGGGTGTTTCAATGGGTATCTATTCAAAGGTGCTTTTTGTGTTGGGGTTTATCGATAATTTATATCAGTTAGCAGAACCCGATAACGATTTTATCGGTAAAATATATGTTCGGGAAAATCTCCCCAAAAGAGTGCGTTACAAAAAGGATGATAGGTAATGTCTGACAAAAAGGTTTTAGTTTATATCAATTTAAAAGGGAAAGATGAATTTGTGGGAACATTGTGGTCTCATTTTTACAAGGGCAAGGAGACTTCAGACTTTGAGTATTCGAGAGATTGGCTGAGCAATCAAAAAGCTTTTTCTCTTGAACCTGGATTATTTTTAGGTGCCGGAAAACAAGTTAATCCTCGCCAAACTCCTTTATTGGGTTCGTTCTCAGATTCTGCACCCGATACATGGGGAAGAATTTTGATGCGGAAATACGAAGCGCAGCTTGCGAGAGAAAATAGTCGCAGCCCAAAGACGCTGAATGAAATCGACTACTTGTTGTACGTAAATGATTATGCGCGACAAGGGGCTTTGCGATTCAAAACTGAAGAGAACGATCAGTTTTTATGGCCGGGAGATTTAAAATCTATTCCTCCTTTAGTTCAACTGTCACAATTACTGTATGCAACTGAAAAAATTATTGATTCAGTAGAGAAAAATGCAGATTTACAATTGCTGCTTGCTCCAGGTTCTTCCTTAGGCGGTGCGCGTCCGAAGGCTAGCGTTATTGATGAATCAGGTGATTTGTGTATAGCTAAATTTCCCAAAAAAGATGATTACTCAAATAATGTGCTGTGGGAATCGATTGCATTAACTCTCGCGAAATCCTGCGGTCTCAACACTCAAGAATGGACTCTGAAAAAAGTCGCGAATAAAGACATCATTATTTTGAAACGATTCGATCGGAAGAGACAAGAACGCATTCATTTTTTATCGGCAATGAGCATGTTGAATGCTGTTGACAACGATACAGAAACTCACAGTTACTTAGATATTGCTGACGTGATAAGACAATACGGGGCTTCTCCAAAAGAAGATTTGATTGAATTGTGGAAACGAATTGTATTTTCGATTTTGATTTCAAATACAGATGATCATTTGAGAAACCACGGCTTTTTGTATGTGAATGAAAAGGGATGGAAATTGTCTCCATTATACGACGTAAATCCGAGTATCGATAATAAAAAAGTCTTAAGTACTTATATAACCGAAAATGACAATACTCAGTCAATTGATTTGGCTTTAGAGGTTTGTGAATACTTCGGAGTTAGTTTAAAAGACGCAAACGATATAATCGCGGACATGAAAAAGAGCGTTTCTGATTGGTCATTTGTTGCAAAAAATCATGGATTAGCCAAAAAAGAAATCGATCAGATGGCATCGGCATTCAGGCTACTTTAAAAGTGGTTTTGGAATTCGATTTATGTCTCATAGAAGCGTGTAGATAATTTTGGGGTAAAATGTGCAAGTTTTGATAGATTAGAAAAGTAGAACTTGTTATACTTTTGTAGTCACTTGGTTACCAATTGATCGGATCTAGTGTAACTATTTGAATTACAAAGAGAATTCGAAAATTTAACGAAAGGTTCGTTTTTAGTATCATTTGGTTAGTAATTTATTTTTGTTTAATTCAACCTATTGAAAAACAAAGAAAAATCGAGATTTACTATCTCCGGCACTAGTTATGTTTTTGTAGTCATTCGCTCCACCAGCAACGTAACGTTGCATCTGGTTATTGATTTTTTGGTGGACATTTACGAAGCGAGATTTTCAATAATGATAAAAGTAAAGAAAAGCATAAAATGCTTTTTGAAAGAGAGCGAATGTAACCTCAGCGGTAGAGCATCACGTTCACATCGTGGGGGTCGCAGGTTCGAACCCTGCAATGTTCATCAGCAGCGTGACATTGTATCCAGTTGTTTGATTTTTAAGGAAAAATCTGAAGA
>ODAI014358405.1_pt1 | contig 16027 bp, 7 predicted proteins | sample 1539321 | NCBI WGS metagenome assembly ODAI01 (sample SAMN02144231, study PRJEB22623) | gut metagenome | biome: sheep rumen | host: Ovis aries | place: New Zealand
CTATGATACCTTGCTGAATCATCCAAGGCTCTTGGAGGCAGTCAGAGAGCATGGCTATCGCCTTTGTTTCATGCCTCATCCTTATATCATACCGGCGCTTTCCATGTTTCATCGGCCTCAAGAGGTTGAGTTCTGCTCCATCCATACCAGATATTGCGATCTCTTTGCCCAAAGTGCCTTGATGGTGACGGACTATTCTTCTGTGGCCTTTGATTTCGCCTATTTGGGCAAGCCGCTCATCTATTGCCAGTTTGACCGGGAAGAATTTTTCTCCCAGCACACCTACACGAAAGGTTATTTTGATTATGAAAGGGATGGCTTCGGGGAAGTGGAGCAGGAACTGGAGGGGGCAGTGGCTCGCATTATCGAGTATATAGAGAAGGGCTGTCAGATGAAGGAGATCTACCAGTCGCGTGCAGAGAAGTTCTTCGCCTACCGTGACAGACAGAACTGCCAACGGGTTTATGCGGCTGTCATGACACTGGATAAGTGACTAGGAAGGATTTTATGACCAATCGCAAATGCATTTTTTCTGTAATCATGGAAGTATGCAACGGAAAGCCCCATGTGACGGAAGCCATTGAGAGCCTGGTAGCCCAGGACATTGGTTTTGTGGAACATATGCAGCTGATACTGTTGGAGGCTGGTTCCTCTGACGGTTCAGACCGCATCTGCAGGATGTATGCAGATGTTTTTCCTAAAAATGTGCTCTGCCTATGGGTGGAAGGAAAAAGCCAGTCAGAGGCCCGGGCCTGTGCCCTGGAGCAGGCCCGGGGGAAACACATCAGCTTCATTGAGCAGAATGCCATTCTTCCTCCTGATGCTTTTGGCAAGGTGGCTTCCATCTTTCATGAGCATCAGGGGGAGGCGCAGCTGACAGTTGCCAATTCTGAGTGCAGTGCCTGTCTGGAGCGGCTGGAATTTTCCTCTGACAGTCTCACCCTGGAGGGGCAGGTTCTCCTCGCGGGGCTGGAGAGGACAGCAGAATTGCAGGTTTTTCTGCAGCCAGACGGTGCACCTCTCCTGGCCTGCGAAACAAAAAAAGCCGGGGAGGCCTTGTTTTTTCGTGGCACACTCCCGCAGCTGTCACAGCAGAGATGCTGGGAGATTGGCGTATGCATAGAGTCAGGGGGACGTTTTCTGGAACTGAAGAAACTTGCGGGAGGGCAGGATTTCCCCATTGCGCTGGAATTCCAGGAAGCCTACGCTGCCTGCGAGGGCTGGATGATCCGGCTGCAGGGCGGCCACCTGGTGCTGGAGTGCAAGACATCTGAGGAGATATGCCAGCAGGAGGAAAGGCTTCAGGAAGAAATGGAACGTAGCGGTAAGCCCGGGGTAAAGGAAGGGGTGCGTTATCGGAGACTTTACCACAGACTGAAACCTCTGTGTCAGAAGGAAATTTGGTTGATTGCCGATCGAATCCGCAAGGCGGATGACAGCGGCGCAGCTCTCTTTCGTTACCTGAGCAGGGAAGAGAGGCCGGTGGAGGCCTACTTTGTCCTTCGCAAGCGCCAGAAGCAGGATTTCAGGGAAATGTCTTCTTATGGGCAGGTGCTGGATTTCAATTCCCATGTGCATGTGTTGGCTGGGCTTTTGGCTGACAAGGTCATTTCCTCCACCACGGATCCCCGCATTGGTAATCCCGCCTGGGCAAGGAAGCGATATCTGCGGGATATCCTCTGGAAACAAAAATTTATCTATATGGGGCAGGCCATAACAAAGGAGGGCTGGCTTCGCTCCCTGGGGCATTATGGCCAGAAGGCGGATCTTATCCTGACTAGCAGTGAAATGGAATGCAGCCGGATTCTCGAGAGCCTGCCGTTTCCACATATAAGGAAGGTACAGCTGACGGGGCTGCCCTGCCATGACTTCCTGCAGGAAGCTGAGGGGAGAGGCGAAGGCCTACGTCAGATCGCTATCATGCCCACCTGGCGCAAGTCCTTGGCTTGGAACCGCACCTATTACATAGATGGTGTCAAGCGTCACAATCCTGACAAGCTCATGGCCTCCAAGTATTTCCATTTTTATCAGGCATTGCTGGACTCTCAAGAACTGGCAGAGGGAGCGAGGAAATATGGCTATGTCTTGCGCTTCTTGCCGCATCCCAATGTGTGTCACTACCTGTATTGTTTTCATCAGGCCGAAGGAGTGATATTTTCCTCACTTCAGGACAGATATGAAGATGTGCTGCGTGATAGCTGTTTGGTGGTGACGGACTATTCCTCGGTGGCTTTCAATGCGGCATATCTGGGCAAGCCAGTCATTTATTGCCAGTTTGACAGGGAGGACTTCTGTGGAGAGATTGCCTATGAGGATAAGAGGTTTGACTACAATGAGGAAGGGTTTGGCGAGGTTTGCACAGATCTAGAGAGCACGATAAAGAAGATGATTTCTTGCATGAAGCAGGGGTGTGTGATGGAGGAAGTCTATCGGCTTCGTGCAGAGAAATACTTTGCTTTCCATGACAATCAGAATTGCGAACGAGCATATCGGGCGATAATGGCATTTGAGCAGGGAGGGCCGCAATGAGAGAACCAAGCCAGAAAGACGAAGTCAGGGTAGGTTTCCTCATGCAAAACCCGGCCATGTGGGGAAATGTCTGCCCTGTTTATGAAAGAATGCGGGAGCGCGATGGCATACGCGTCTTTGGATTCGTACTGCCGGGGTATGAAGGGGACGGTTATGGGAAATATCATGAATATGATAGGGAAAGGGAATATTTCCATCAGCGCTATGGGGATGAGGTGACGGATGTACTGGATGAGAATGGGCATGTGATAGATTTGGAGCCTTACGAGCTGGACTATATGTTCTATCAGAGACCCTATGAGGACCACCGTCCGGAGGAACTGAGGGCAGCTGTCTTGAGCAGGAAGATGAAGACCTGCTATATCCCCTACGGGTATAACGGGCTGGAGCGCTTCGAGCGCTATGCTATCGCCCAGAGAGATTTTTTCAGCCATTTGTATTTTTGCTTTGTGGACTCTGCCCGCGTAGAGGGCATTTTCAATACAGCTTATCGTGATGGATATCATCGGGGAGAGAAAAAATTTCAGTTTTTGGGATTTCCTCCAGTGGAGAAGGCGTTGCTGGCCCAAAGACATAGGAGGGGGAGCAGGAAACGGTTGCTCTGGATGCCACGCTGGACTGTGGAGGACGGACATTTCCTGGAGTATAGAGAAAAAATTTTGGAACTAGGAGAGAGATTTCCTGAATTGGATATAGTCATACGGCCTCATCCACTACTTTTTGACAATCTTCGCAGACGAGGACTGTTTACGCCGGAGGAGCGAGTGGATTTTGAAAGGGAGATGGCTGTACGGCATGTGAGTATGGATAAGAATATGCTAGTAGAGGATACCTTTGCCGAGACAGATATCCTGCTGACGGACTTTTCCTCGGCGGTCATTCTCTTCTTCTTGACAGGAAATCCAGTGATTTATTGTGCTTCTGAAAAGGAAATGAACGAGGATTACCGACGGATGGCAGAAGGTATGTACCTGGCTGAGGATTGGGAAGAAATTAATAGCTATGTTGTTAATCTTATGGCGGGAGTAGATCCGCTGGAGAAGGGACGAGGAGAAATTATATCTTATTTTCGGGAGAAAAATATGGGAGCGACAGACAGGATTATTGATGCACTCATAGGGGATTATGAGAGCATACATTGATTTTTGTTCGGTAAGAGAAAGGATTGATGAGCAGTGAATGTAGCAATTATTATCGCAGGTGGTTCTGGACACCGTACTGGACAGGATGTGCCCAAGCAGTTCCTCAATGTGAACAACAAGCCTATCCTAATTTACACTTTGGAGGCTTTTCAGAGGCATCCACAGATAGACAAGATCGAACTGGTTTGCATAGACGGTTGGCACGAGGTGGCCTGGGCATATGCCAGGCAGTTTGACATTACGAAGCTGGAGTGGGTTATTTCAGGTGGTGCCACCAGCCAGGAATCCATCAGGAATGGTGTCTATGCCCTAAAGGATATCTGTGGTGAGGATGATGTAGTTGTTATCCATGACGGTATCCGCCCTATGGTAGATGAGAGCGTACTCTCAGATGTCATAGCTAAATGTATGAAGTATGGCAATGGCGTTACGTCCTTGCCGTACAATGAGCAGATTTTTGTGGCAGATGACGAGATTTCTACCATCCGCCATATCCCCCGGGAAACGGTGCGTCGTGTATCTACGCCTCAGGCGTATAAATACGGCAAGCTGAACCGCGCCTACCATGAGGCTTATGAAAAGGGGATAGGCATCAAAGGCTCATCCTATGCCAACACTATGATGGTGGAACTGGGAGAGCGGCTTTACTTTGCTGCTGGTTCTGACAAGAATATCAAGCTCACCACCAAGGATGATATAGAGATTTTCCAGGCTTACATGGCCATGGATCATAAGAATGACTGGCTGAAGTAAGAGGCGGAGGCGACTTGTTATGGATATTTTAACTCATCCTTTGTATTTGGAAGATATTGCAGGTGTGACGGCGCTGGATCTGCCATGGGAGAAATTGCGGGGCAAGTCTGTAGTTATTTCCGGCGCCAGCGGCATGATTGGCAGCCTGTTGGTGGATGTGCTCATGGAAAAGAATCGCAGGGAAGGTCTGTCATGCCATATCTATGCTGTGGGCAGAAATATGAAAGGAGCTAAGGAAAGGTTTGCCTCTTATTGGGAAAATGATGAATTTGAGTTTGTGTCCTGGGATGTGAGCCAGCCCTTGTCGGCAGAAATCATTCCTGCAGCAGATTTTGTGTTGCATCTGGCCAGTAATACCCATCCTGTAGCCTATGCTACAGAGCCTATACAGACCATTACCACCAATATCCTGGGTACCAGCCATCTGCTGGAACTGGCCAACGCACAAAAAGCAGAGCGTTTCCTGCTGGCTTCTTCCTGTGAGATTTATGGGGAGAATCGCGGGGATGTGGAACGTTTTGATGAATCCTACTGCGGCTACATCGACAGTAATACTCTGAGGGCAGGCTATCCCGAGAGTAAACGCTGCAGCGAGACACTGTGTCAGGCTTATGCCAAGCAGGAAAATATGGATGTGGTAGTAGCCCGTATATCCCGAGTCTATGGCCCAACACTGCGCATAACTGATACCAAGGCTCTTTCCCAGTTTATCAGTAAGGCTTTAGTTGGAGAGAATATTGTATTGAAGAGCGAAGGCAAGCAGTATTACTCCTATCTCCATGTAAGGGATGCAGTATCTGGTATTCTTACCATTCTGCTAAAGGGAGATGCTGGTGAGGCGTACAATATTGCCGATGAAGCTTCGGATATCCATTTAAAGGATCTGGCGGGTGTGATTGCAAGCACTGCTGGGAAAAAGGTGGTTTTTGAATTGCCTGATGCTGTGGAACAGGCAGGTTTTAGCACGGCTACCCAAGCACTTCTAGATGGTAGCAAATTGAAAGCCTTGGGCTGGCGGGCCTGCTATGAGATCGAGGAAGGTCTAAGGCAGACAATGAGTGTGCTGAAAGACATAAGGAAGTAAGGAAAATGAAGAAAATAAGAATAGGAAAATATCGCGAATCTTTCAAGATGAAAATATTCATCGTATCGATGAATTAGAATGAAACGAGGGTTTAGATCGTATGGAATTCAATCATTGCAAGGCCTCTGTCGTCGTGCCTGTGTATCAGGCGAAGCCTTATCTTGAAAAATGTTTACTGTCCCTGCTGTGCCAGGATATAAAGCAGGAACAAATGGAGATTATATTGATTGATGACGGCTCCACGGATGGTAGCAGTGAGGTTTGCGCAGCTTATGCGGAGAAGTATCCCTGTGTCAGGCATTTGTCCCAGCCTCATGCAGGGGCTGCTGCAGCCAGGAATCTGGGTATCAGCGAGGCAAGGGGAGAATATCTCCTTTTTGTGGATGCTGATGATTTTGTCAGTGAGAATTATGTCCAGAGCATGGTGTCATTCCTGGAAGCGCATGAAGCCGAGACGGATTTGGTGGCTTCCCATGAAACTGTTCTCATTGATGGTAAGGATCAAGGCGGGCATATCCGCTATCGTAGCCTGACCAAGACCGGTATTTACGATTTGGATGATGTGCCATATGCCTTGCAGGAGCATATCAATATCTGCGTGAAAAACGAGGCTGGGCTTCAGTTCGAGCCGGGCAGACAGCTGCTGGAAGGGATGAAATTCTGTGCACAGCGGCTGAGTGAAAAAGGCAGGATTGGCTATGTGCAGGAAGCGGAATACTATTTCTGCCAGAATGCTCATGCCGTGAGCGCCAGGCTGGCCGGGCCTGTGCATACCTTTGAACCGGCCATCACAATGTTCGAGGAATTGTTCCAGTACTATGATGGGCAGGTGCCGACTTATCTACAGGCGCTGCTTCTCTATAACTTCGCAGAAAAATTCCGCCATGGCTTATTCTGGCCCTATCACTATAGTGAGGAAAAGCTGGACCAGGCTAAGGAGCGGTTCCATCAGCTGCTGCAGCGGGTGGACAATGATATTATTCAGTCTTATCCCAATACCCAATCTTTCGAACGGATGCATTGGTTGCGTCTGAAGGGAGCAGAGGTGGAGGCAGATATCACAGCAAGTGGTGTCCGTCTGTACTCAGAAGGAAAACTTCTCTACAAAAGAGATAACATGGAAATCATCCTGGTGCGGATTAGGGTGGAAAATGGCAATGTATGCCTCAGGGGATTCGTGAAGTCTCCACTGTTTGCCTTTGGGTATGTGCCGAAGCTTTTCGCTACAATAAATGGTCAGGATCAGGAGATACCCTGCAAGGACTGCGGGGCTGGTTATTACCGTGCCTTGGAAAAGACCAACGACTTTTATGGCTTTGAAATGACCCTACCCGTAAAGGGGAGTGTTTCTGTTCAGTTCAGCGTTGAATGCGACGGAGTACGACTGCCTGTAACTTTCTACAATTCTGTGACTGTGCCTATGAATGAGGGAAATCTGTCTTATCTTGCTGGGAATGTTTATGTTTCGGAGCAGCCAGGCAAGTTGGTATTCCAGAAAGTAAAGGTGGAAGAAAAAGAACAGTTGCAGGCAAAAGAGCTGCAAAAGATTAAGGATGTAGCTCTGCGAAAGATAGCAAAAGCTGCTGTTTCCTCAAGAAGTAAGCGTGTTTGGCTTTATATGGATGGCCCTACAGCTGCGAAGAATAATGGTTGGATACAATATCGTCACGATGTGAAGAAAAAGGATGGCATCGAGCGGTATTACATCACAACCAGTCAGGCAGCTGCCAATCAGGATGGTGCCGAGAAGCACATTGTACTTAAGGGCAGTAATCTTCATCTGGAACTGTTCTTGCGGGCGGAGAAGATCCTCTCTTCCTTTGTTGATCCCGCTGATGTCTGGCCTGTTGCTAAGGAAAGGCAGCAACTTTATGCCTTTTTCCATGGGCAGGTTGTCTGGCTGAAGCATGGGGTTTGGCATGCTCACATGCCCTGGCAGTACAGTAAATATCTTTCTACGGCAGATCAGGTAGTGGTTTCTTCTGCTTGGGAAAAGGATAATTTTCTACGCATCTACGACTATGAGGAAAAGGATATCCTGTTCTTCGGTCTGCCACGTTTTGACAAATTGAAAAGGAGTAGCCGTCACACAGGGAAAATCCTCTATGCTCCGTCTTGGAGAAGCTATCTTGTTCCCCAGGTCAAGGAATTGTTTGGAGAAGAGAGCCGTAGGAAGCTGTTCGTGAACTCAGATTATGCCCAGGGAATGTTAGCTCTGTTACAAAACCACAGACTTCAGTCTTTTCTGAAGGAGCAGGACATAACTCTGGAGATCATGTTGCATCCAAAAATGATGGAATACCGGACGGTGTTCGAGGATTTGGGCAGCTGCATCTCTATTGCTGAAAATAATGCTGATCTCAACCAGTATGACATGCTGGTGACGGACTATTCCTCTATCCTCCATGACTTTGCTTACATGGGCAAGCCGGTGGTTTCTTTCTGTCCGGACAAAGATGATTTCACCAGCGGTAGAACCCCTTATAGGGAACTGGAGATTTTACTGCCTGATTGGTGTTGCTGCACACGGGATGCGGAGGCTGCGACCGAGGCCGTCATTCGCATTGCAGAGCATGGCTTTACAGTAGGGACTAGATATCGGCAGACTTATCAGGCATCATATGGAGAACTGGCCGATACCAGAGAACATCTCTATCAGCATCTGTATGATAATGTTGTGCTGGCTGGTTCTGCGGAAGAAAATGCCTTTGAGGCTTTCAAAGCTCGTCTTGCAGGCTTTGACAAGGATCATGTGTGGATGTTTGATGCAGGACATCAGGGTAGGAAAGAGTTTCGTGGCAATCCCAAGTATCTGTTTGCATACGTGAATCGCTATCGTCCTGATATCTGTGCTTATTGGTACTGTATGGCAGACGCAGAGGCAACCATAGAGCAGGTACGCTCTCTAGGATTCTGTGGCGTGCTGGAAGGAACGCCGGAGGCAGAGTATGTCCTGGGACGTACAGGCGTTGTGGTAACGGAAAATTTAAGGGAATCTTTTCCAGCACCTTTGTTAGATGCTAAGATTCTTAATTTGTGGCATGGAATAGGTTTCAAGCGGGTAGAAAGAACTCACTTGGCCGATACTGATGATTTACGTTTGAGTGTTGCAAGGAAATATATACGTTACAATTCGTATTTTTCCAATAACCAGCTACTGACGGTGACTTCACCGATTTATGAAGAAGAATTTAGTGAAGACTTTGGTCTTGAGAAGGATCATCTTCTCCGCACGGGATATTTGCGTTGCCTATATCAGAAAAAATACGAGCCAATTCATACGTTTGATGCGAATCTGCTTGATAGGAAGGGGTTGCCAGCTGAAACTACTTTAGCTGTATATGCACCGACTTATCGCCCTAAGCGTGGCAATGCATTTGTCACAGGCATTAAAGATTTGGATGCACTGCATGAATGCTGCAAGCGGAATCACATACTGTTGATTTTTAAAGTTCATCCCTTTATGGAAAAGGAAACAGGATTCTTGCATGCTTGGCAGATGTATAGTGATTATCCCTATTTTTATTTTTGGGACAGTGCAGACGATTTTTATGAGATTATGAATCAGGTCGACCTGGTTATTCATGATTATTCTTCTATGTTCTCTGATTTTCTTTGTGCAGGAATAAGACATTTTATACGTTATGTTTACGATGAAGAAGAATATATGTCAAATTCCTATACACAGGGGAGGGAAGCGTATGAGAAACGAACCTGTGGCATCAAGTGTCGTACATTTGAAGAATTGATTGATACTATAGACCATTATAAAGAGCTTTATAAGGAAGAAGATATTCAGACTATATATCAGAGGCTGTGGTCTTATGCAGGCGATGATGATTTTGAAAAAACAGTACAGGCAATACTGGATTTCAAGATTACACCAAAGGAATATCCAACCCTGTATAGCTTTGATATATTTGATACTTTGATTTCTCGGAAAGGCCTCCATCCCTACAGCATTTTTTATGCTGTCCGGGAACGTATGAGTCATACACAAGGATTTTCTGCAGATTTCATCGAGCGGTACCCGCGTCTTCGTCATTCTGCGGAGATGAATGTGAGGGAATATTATCGTAGAACCACGACTAATAGAAAAAGCATAAAGACTGAGATAAGGTTTGAAGAAATCTTCCAGCGTCTTAAGAGTGTTTATGGGCTGACCGATGCTCAGGTCAAGTTGCTCATGGATTGGGAAATTGAGGAAGAATTGGCATCTGTTGTTCCCCTGACGGAGCAAATCAATCTGTTGAAGAAATATCATGCCGAGGGCAATGATGTTGTCCTTATCAGTGATATGTACCTGCCCAAAGCTGTGGTGCAAAAGATGTTGGGGAAGGCCGACCCGCTGCTGGCTGAACTGCCCCTGTTCCTTTCCAACGAGTATGGTGTGCTAAAAACAACGAAATGGTTGTATTTCGAAGTGTATCGCAGCTTCCGTCCTTTCTATCCCTTCGGTCAGTGGATCCATTATGGGGACACGCCGAATGCGGACCAGAATCCCGCTAAGTGGCTTGGCATCCAGCCTCGGCTTCTCACCAAGCCGTCCTTCAGTGAAATGGAGAAGGCTCTGACAGATTCACTGCATAATTCGGATGGATATTTGGTAGCTGCCATGCAGGCCAGACTGAGGGAGAAATATCCCGGCACACAGGAAGAATTTGTCATTGATTTCGTGGGGCTTTCCATGATTCCTTATGTGGATTGGGTAGTTCGGGATGCCATGGCCAAGGGATTCCAGACGCTCTACTTTGTCTCCAGGGATGGGCATTTTCTCAAGAAGATTGCAGATGCCTTGATTGCAGAGCATCACTGGGATATTAAGACAAAATACATATACGCTTCTAGGAGGGTTTGGCGGATACCTTCTTATTTCGAAAAGATTGATGACTGTTTCTGGCGGCCGCAGGGGGGGAGCTTCTACGATATCCGCAGCAAGGAAAATTTGTTCCGGGCTATGGATATCGATGAAGCAACCTTCCACCGTATCTATCCCTATGTGGATTTGGATCAGGTGGATTGGAATGGGAATCAGCCCGGTTGGGAACTGGCACCTTTGCTGGAGCCATCGGAGGAATATCGGGAGTATCTGCTGGCCAAAGCAGCCGAAGAACGTCCCATAGTATGTGATTATCTCCGTCAGGAAATAGATCCGAACGAGAAGTTTGCTATGGTGGAATACTGGGGCAGGGGCTACAACCAGGAGTGCATGAGCCGCCTTTGGAACCATGTGGTGGGTGAAGAGGTTCCCTGCTTCTACTACTACGCAAGGACGCTCTACCCAACGGAAGGTAACATCATCCGTTACAATTTTACATCCAGTGATGTCAATCTGGAATTCATGGAATCTATTTTCGCCAATATGCCCTATCATACCATTGCTTCCTATGAGAAATCAGAAGGGCGTATCCGGCCTGTTATTGTACCTTTGCGGCATGACAAGGCGCTTTTTGATGTGATGGAGCAGCTGATGCCGGAAATGGCTGGGAGGTACGCGGCACTAGGGTTGAAAGACCCAGAGGGAACCAATCGGCAGCTTTACGATTTTATGCTTTGGTATTTCTATAACAATAAAACATCTCCACTTTTTGCTCCGAATCTTGGCAGATTGAGAGATAGTGTGTCTGTGGCGGGCAAGAAGAGCGAATATGCTCCTGCCTATACTATGGAAGATATTGAGGGATTCCGTGCAGGGGTGCCTAGAGGCAGGAGAACAAAATCTATAGCCATGTCCTACCTGCGTGCTAGTAAAGATGTACAGAATGCCTATGCTGAGCTATATCAGAGAGAGCCGGGAGACAATTTGGCATTAGGAAGCAAGCTTTCGCAGGGTGAGATTAAGAGTAATCGCGATTACCAGAAGAAATGCAATAACCTGAAATCCCGTGCCTTAAAAGCAGAACAGTCCTACGATCATTACTGCAGCAAACTTCAGGTGTCCGATACGGTATGTGTTGTGGCAAGTGAGGGAGAACTCAAGGGCGAGGTTATGTGGGATTTGGTGCGTTTGCTTCGAAAGGAAGAAAACCTTTCTGTAGTGTGGGTTCCTGCTGATACCCCTGCATCACAGGATGAGAAGATGATGCGGCAGCTGGCCGTTGCTAAATGTATCATTTTACGGCGAAATGTAGAGCAGTTCAGTGGTTTGCGGTTCCGTCCTGAAACCTGTGTAATCAGGTTATTGGATCGTGGCTTCCGTCTCTTCCGCTTTGGCAATATCTTCCTGCAGAAACTGCGCTGGCGTGTTCGTTATGAGAGTATGCTTGCCAATGTTCAGGCTACTGCTATAGAGCATACAGGTACTATGACGGAGATCCATGCTTATAATCTGAACGAGAGCGTGGTAGAAAAACTTCCTGGTGCTTGTATAACGGATGTTCTTTTCGATGAAGAATTTCGGCAGGAATCCTTGGCGAAGGTTCATGCAACTATCCCTGAATTTGGCCATAAGAAATTGATCTTTTATATGCCGACTCCTCGCATGCGGGAGAAGAGTAAGGTATGGTTGGAGCTTTTGGATTTGGAATGCTTGGCAGAGCGCTTGGGAGAGGATTATGTTCTTGCAGTGGATTTTAGGAGCGATAAAAAAGTGGCAGAGGCAGGGAAAAATCCCATTGAAATCCCTGGGTTTAGCATAGATGTTACTAATTTGGATGTCAGTCCTCGCAATCTCATGCTGGCCGCTGATGTCATCATAGGAGACTATCGGGATACGTTCTTTGAGAGCGCCCTTCTGCACAAGCCGGTCTTCTCTACGGCCTATGATGCTAGAAGGATGCAGGAGAATCATCCGAACTTGTTGTATGACCTTTCCACTATGTATCCCTTCCCAATTGTTAGGAATGCGGAAGATTTGATAGATAAGTTGCAGCATTTGGATAGCTATGACTATGGGCCGTTGGAAGAATTCAATGAGAAATACCTGCATGGATGCGATGGAAATGCATCTTTTAGGATGTTGGAGTATGTGAAGAAGGTTTGCGGGGCAAAGAAGTGAAATAAATAAAAGTTGTATATTGGCATTGCTACCTTTATGGCAGTGTCAATATACACATTCAGTATAATGAATGTGAGGATGTATATGAAAAAGAATGCAATATTTATACCGAGTAGTAATCGCTTTGCATTTGCCTTGGCAAATGTCTTAATGTCTATTGTGGATAATAGTGGTGGAATCTTGGCAGATACAGATGTTTTGGTGTTGACTGATGATATGAGTGAAAGAAATAGACAGGTCATGGAAAAAATCATTCCTGGCATCATATTCTTGCCATTATACAGGAACCTTCCGCCAGAGATGTTGGGTTTAGAACATGTTAAAAGGGGAAGGTATGGAATATATATTTATCAACTATTGTATGGTTTTGAGGCGGTAAAAAGGTATGAATATGTACTGCAATTAGAGACTGATATATTTGTAGTATCTGATATAAGTGAATTATTCAAGCTTGACTGTGATATAGCTTGGAGAAATGTTTTGCCTTGGGATCCTAAGAAATTGCTTGGTGGTGTGTTGCGACATCCAGAGGATAAGGTGTTTGCACCAAATGGTGGAGTGGTACTATTTAGAAATTCTTTAAACAAATTTAACATAGATAAAAATTCGTATTTTGAAGCCCATCAATACTTGGAACCTTTATATGAAAAAGGTTTGAATGGCCGTGGAGCATTGAATGAGCAGATTGTATGTTATCTTTGTTACATGAAAGAAATAAATGTGAAGTTGTTGGATCCTTCATATAATATTGTGATGGGTATGGATGTAAGTCTTCCTAATGAAAAAATTGTTCATTTTAGTGGTTCACAAAAACCATGGACGGATGAATTGCGCGGCGGTTTAATACCACAGTGGTTCATAAATTATAGAAAATTCTTGTCATATGGTGGTGAATGTCAGGAAGAAATACATATTCCTGCTTTTAGCAGACAAGATATATATAGTGCGATAGAGTTTGGTGGATTGATTATTAATCTTATGCCTGATTTGGATATTATAAAAAAGAAATATGCTCAAATTCAATATACTCAAAGAAGTCGCACTGTTAAATTCTTTATTAATGGATGGCCTAAATGTATTCATTATGAAATTACACTTCATCTTGTAAATGTTACCGTTGAATTGCATGTAGAAGAACCGTTTAAAAGCAATTCTTCAATAATTGAGATGTTGAAAACATTGGAATCATCGTTGAAAAGATTATTCTCAAGATACAGATTGGTGAAGGAATCAGGATGTGAATCTTTAGTGGCTTATTGTAATAAAAATGACATTTCTACGATTGGTTTTTTGCTGAATGCATTGTTCGCAATAACGTATCCAGAGATAAACTCATTTCTTCGTAGAAGTGGTACAGATATGACTGGTGGTGCTATGTCTTAAATTGTTATCAAATTTTGTATGCATATCTAGGAGAAAGTATAAGTTTGAAGATATCCTTATTTATCAATTATTTTGACATTCATATCAGTAAATAATATCAAGAATGTTCAAAATGGCTAATGGGTTTATTGTAATGAAAATGAGGAAGTATATGAAAAAGAATGCAATATATATACCGAGTAGTAATCGCTTTTCATTTGCGTTGGCAAATGTTTTGATGTCTATTGTGGATAATAGTGGTGGAATCTTGGTAGATACAGATGTTTTGGTGTTGACCGATGATATGAGTGACAGAAATAAACAAGTTATGAAAAAAATCATTCCTGACATCATATTTTTGCCATTATACAGGAATCTACCAATGGAAATGCTGGAAGCTGAATGCGTGAAAATAGGCAGATATGGAATATTTATTTATCAATTGTTGTATGGTTTTGAGGCGGTAAAAAGGTATGAATATGTACTGCAATTAGAGACTGATATGTTTGTAGTATCTGATCTAAGTGTGTTATTCAAGCTTGATTGTGATATAGCTTGGAGAAATGTTTTGGCTTGGGATCCTAAGAAAGTACTAAAGGGAGTGTTGAGAAATCAAGAAGATGAGGTTCTAGCTCCAAATGGAGGGGTCGTATTGTTTAGGAATTCTTTGAATAAATATAATATAGATCAAAAGTCCTTTTATGAAGCTTTTAGATACTTGGAGCCCTTGGATGGAAAAGTTTTTAATTTCTTTGTGGCAATGAATGAGCAGATTGTATGCTACCTTTGTTACATGAGAAAAATAAATGTAAAGTTATTAAATCCATCGTATAATAATGTTGGTTTAGATGTTGCTCTTCCTGATGAAAAAATTATTCATTTTGGAGGAAGAGTGAAACCATGGACAGATGAATTGTGTGGGAGTTTGATGCCACAGTGGTTCATAAATCATAAAAAATTCATGTCATATGGAGGAGAATGTGAGGAGAAGATAAATTTTCCTGTCATTAGCAGACGAAGAATATATGATGCATTAAAGTATGGTGGATGGGCCATCAATCTCATTCCTTGTTTAGATATTATAAAAGAACCGAATGTTCAAATGAAATGTACACAAGGGAGACACTGTATTCAGTTCTTTGTTAATGGATGGCCTGAATATATTCATTATGAAATAACACTTCATGTTGTGAATGTTTCTTTTGGATTACATGTGGAAGGAGCATTCCAAACTAGTTCGATTATGGTGGCTACTTTGAAAACATTAGAATTATCTCTAAAGAAGTTACTGCCAAGATATGGATTGGTGACAGAAGAAGGCCGGATATCTTTGGGAACTTACAGCAATAAAGATGACATTCCTATGATTAATTATTTGATGAACGTTTTGTTTGCAAAAACGTATCCAAAGGTAAATTCGATTCTCTGTGAAAGTGACAAAGATGTGATTGATGGTTCAATATCTTAATTCTTTATAATACATATAACTAAAGGAGCGAGGCAGAATATGAAGGTAGTCCTATTAGCTGGTGGCTTCGGCACTCGTATCAGCGAGGAATCCCAGAGCCGTCCTAAGCCCATGATCGAGATAGATGGTAAGCCAATCCTTTGGCACATCATGAAATCATATCTCCATTATGGTTTCAACGAGTTTATCATATGCGCTGGTTATCGTCAGGAGTATATCAAGAATTATTTCGCTCACTACTTCCTGCAGACCAGCGACATCACCTTCGACTTCCGCAATGGTAATCATCGGGATATTCATGCAGATCACTCTGAGCCTTGGAAGGTTACAGTAGTAGATACGGGGCTGAATACCATGACTGGTGGTCGCATTAAGCGCATTGCTCCCTATGTGGGTAATGAACCTTTCATGCTGACCTATGGTGATGGTGTTTGCGATGTACCTATAGACAAACTCCTGGATTTCCATAAGAGTCATGGCAAGATATGTACCATGACGGCAGTGAAGCCGGAAGGTCGCTTCGGCATTCTTGATTTGGATGGGGACAACATCAAGTCTTTCAGAGAAAAGAGCCAGATTGACGTTGGCTATATAAATGGTGGCTATATGGTGCTTCAGCCCGAGATTTTTGATTATATCGAAGGTGATGATACCACTTTTGAGCGCGAGCCATTGGAGCGTGTAGCTGATGA